>WNFX01006088.1_pt1 | contig 16410 bp, 17 predicted proteins | sample 5400111 | NCBI WGS metagenome assembly WNFX01 (sample SAMN13153363, study PRJNA577476) | soil metagenome | isolation source: 40 cm soil or saprolite under grassland replicate 1 | place: USA:California | collected 2016-06-15 | reverse complement strand
GAATCGTGCTAATGGGTTTAATGAGCGATCCCAGTGTATTAGAATGCGCTTGATGTGAGTTCATACATATATTCCTTATAATTTGGCGACCCAGATAAATTTCCATCCTCGTCTACTGCAATAAATATTAGATCCTGTTTTGCATTCAACAGGTTGGGCAATTCCTTCTCCCCGACGATCAATATCGCTTTTGCATACACTTCTGCAGTAATGACATTTGGGGAAATCACGGTCACGCTCAGCCAATTTGTTTTCGCAGGCTCACCAGTACGTGGATCGATTAAATGATGGCGCACTTTTTCGCCCTGACTCCAGGTCCGCTTCATAACAGATGAGGTGGCTACCGCGCCTGAAGGGATGTGAAACTGTGCCAGCATCTGTGTCGGGCTACGCGGATCTTCAAGATAGACATCCCAGTCCGTTCCATCGAGTGGATGGCCAGTGAATAAGATGTCACCACCCGCACTGACTGCGCAGATTTCCGCATAGGTATTGAGTAAGTGCGCGGCTTTTTCCACGATCCAACCTTTGGCAATGCCACCCAGATCAATTTCCAGGCCGCGCGGTAAACGGACTCGGTTGTCAGTAAAGTCAAAGAAGATTTCGTTGAAGGCAGGTCGTGAGGTCCGGTTTGAAGCGTGAGCAGGTTTCGAAGCTCCGTTCGCGCGAATCTCATTCATGCTTCGGTCATATCCAATTCGTTTTAAATCCGACAAGATAGAAGGATCAAAGATGCCATTTGTCTCGTGGTGATACATTATGGATAGTTGGAGCATATCCATGAGTTCATTTGAGACCTGACACCAATTGCCTGCAGAACGATTAAGCTCAGAGAGTTCGCTAGCGGAAAGAAAACGACTATAACGCTGCTCACATTCGTCAATGAATACTTTTGCAGCACACATTCCAGCAATTGCCCCTTCTCCTTCGGCTGCCAACATCACCGCTGTATCCATGGCGCGAAACTCAATTGAGCGGATCATGATCCACCTGTACTGAAGAATGGGTTAACTTGGGAACGCCTGCGCGGTTGAATATTAAACAAAGGCTGATTTTGAAAATTATCTTCGCCAGAACCAAAATCAGAAAGAGGAGGAAGCGGCTCCAATGTTGGTATTTGCGCAGAGATGTTTGAAGATGAAACATTTGCCTGACTTGGTTTCGGTGCATGCGTCAGCATGACCCAGCCAGCCAAAAAGCTCAATACACTGGTGACAGTGATCCAGAATCGGATTCCAAATTTTAGAAGTTTCATTTGTCAACTCCAATTTTATTGTGTAATAAAGACGCGGCCATCACTGGTAATGCGTATCAAGCCGCGTTGTTGCAAGGCTGTCAACAGCATTTGCATCTGTTGGCTTGCTTGTTGATTCTGTTGAATCTGTGCATTCGCCTGGGCAAGTTGGTCTTGAAGCTGTTGTTCGCGTTGCTGATATTGTTGCTCTCGATCCTGATATTGTGAGACAAGACTCTGCAGTTGACCCACCTGATCGGATTGGATTGGCGAGTTCAACCCTGAAGTTTGCGCAGGTGAATTTGAGACAGGGATGCTGCTCTTATTAAGTAAGGCTGCCCCTCCAATCAAGAAAATGGCTGCGCCAACCAAGGCGGTCATGAGAAATGCAATCAGTATAGCCAGCATGGATTTTTTCATTCGTACCTCCGTTATTGCAACGAAGTATACAAATTCAAAATTACAAGCAAATGAAAAATTTGTGTGTAAATTGTGTTGATTAAAAGTAACCATTTTCCAGCGCCGAGGACGGCGCATTGAGCATAGGCTTGACACTTAGAAAATCTGTTCTATAATTGTTTCATGAATGCACTCGATACGCTCATCGAACTTTCCGGCCAGATGGAACTCGAACACGCGGAAGATCGGTCCGAGAAGATTGAGCCTGTCAAGCCGGCCTGCTTCACGCCAAAAGAAAAAAGAGCTGCATTCATTCACCCTGCTCAACTCCCCAATGGAAAACAAGTCAAATTACTGAAAACTTTGCTTACCTCAGCCTGCGAGCGGGATTGTTATTATTGTCCCTTCCGTGCAGGACGCGATTTTCGGCGTGCTACTTTCAAGCCGCAGGAGTTTGCCGAATTGTTCATGAAGCTATATCAATCGAATATGGCGGAGGGAATCTTCCTCAGTTCAGGAATTGCCGCAGGCGGAGCAAACACACAGAATAGAATTCTTGATACAGCAGAGATCTTGCGCAACAAACTTGGATTCCGTGGATATCTGCATCTAAAGATCATGCCAGGTGCAGAAAAGGGACAAGTCGAACGATTGATGCGATTGGCAGATCGTGTCTCCATCAACTTGGAAGCGCCAAACAAAGGACGGTTGGCAAAACTAGCACCAAATAAAAATTTCTTTGAAGAATTATTTCGTCCATTGCAGTGGGTGGAAGAGATTCGCCAATCTCAGCCTGCTTACAAAGGCTGGAATGGTCGCTGGCCTTCGACGGTCACACAATTTGTGGCGGGGGGTTCCGATGAAAGCGACTTAGAATTATTGACGACAACTGATTGGTTGATGAAAAACGTCCGCATCAAACGCGCCTACTATTCAGCATTTTCTCCAGTTCGTGATACTCCCATGGAAAACAAAGCCGCGGTCGATCCAATGCGGGAGCATCGCTTATATCAAGCGTCTTTTCTATTACGTGATTATGGTTTTGATTTGGAAGATATGCCATTCATCCAAGATGGAAATCTCCCTCTTGCTACAGACCCGAAGCTTGCTTGGGCACAACAGAATTTACAAGAGAAACCTTTGGAAATCAACAAGGTGGAACGACGCGAACTCCTGCGCATTCCTGGGATTGGACCGAAAGGTGCCGATGCGATTCTCCGGGCACGGCGGGCAAGCAAGTTGCGCGATTTAGCTGCTCTGCGAAAGCTGGGGATTGTGACAACACGCATTGCCCCCTTTGTTTTGTTAGACGGCAAACGCGTGGATACTCAGTTGAAGATGTTTTAGATTACAACGCGATCCAACCGCCGCGCAGACCTTCACGCACAGCTTCAGTTCTATTAGTCACATTCAATTTTGTATAAATGGATGAAACGTGAAATTTCACAGTATGTTCGCTGATGCCAAGCGCAACTGCGATCTGCTTGTTTGCCAGCCCTTTTGCAAGCAACCCTAAAACTTCAGACTCTCTATCGGTAAGCGGGCCATGGGATAACGGCTCGCTTTCTGATTCAAACAACAACGTGGATGGCCCGACAATCAACCCCTGCGATAAGGCATGGATAGCGGCGGTCAACTCTTCAGCGGAGGCTTCGGTGGGCAGGATGCCCCACACTCGAAAGGATCGACTCAATTCGCGGACGTTGAGCTGATCATCGCTCAAGAACAGAGTCGCAGCAGATGAAGCAAGATCAACTCCATTGCCCGCGCTGAGCGAAGACGAAACGTCTGAAAAAGAAGCGTGAGAAGCCGACGTGATCACCACGTCAGCTTCCGATCGTAGATCGTCTTCATCCAATGAATCATTCATCACTTTGATCGCTTTATCGGACGAAAGCAAAGCGCGCAATCCTGCGCGCAATGCAGGTGATGAAACATTCAACAAGACGTGGATCACTTCCTCTCACCTACCGTCACATTGACAGTTTCCGGGCGACCGCCGCGCACAACTTCCACCGCGATGGCTTTGCCAACGGTATCAGTATCGAGTGCAGCGAAGAGATCATCCGGATCACCAACAGGTTGACCGCTGATCGCAACCAGAATGTCGCCAACGAGCAAACCACCTTTTTCGGCAGGTCCCCCTTCTTCGAGCCATAAGACAAGCAAACCATGCTCTTGCTCACGCTTAAGAGCATTGCGAGCGGCCTCAGGGATTTCTACAGGCTGTGTGCGGACTCCGAGATAACCGCGCTTGACAGAACCATGCTTAGCAAGCGCATCCGCAATTCTCCATGCCACTTTAACTGGAATGGTGAGTGAGGAACCTCGTGTAAGACCAGATGTATTAAGCCCAAGCACTTCACCTTCAGTATTGACAAGCGGTCCGCCGGAGAAGCCAGGATAAGGTGTTGTTTCTGTCCGAACATATTCATCGAGCAAACCACCACGGAAGGTGCGCGTGGGCCCGCTGATCCCAGTCACAATTCCCCAGGATGCCTGCATGCCTTCGCCGTTTGGACGCCCAAGCGCAAGCACAAGTTGACCAACTTGTATGTTTTCAGATGTTTTGGCAGGAGTTAATGCTTTTTCAGCAAGACGCAGCAGCGCGAGATCAGAGCCAGGGTCACGACCCGCAATCGTGGCAGTCAGACTTTTGCCATCTGGCAGAACGACTTTGATATCCTCCTCACGCGTCACCACATGATCAGCGGTAAGCACAAGGTCCTCCGCATAAGCAATTCCGCTGGCAGGATAGCGCTTGCGCGCATCCACAAGGATAGTGCTCGCGCCAGCTTGTTCAACTGCGGAAGTTAATCCATTTGAAAAATCAGTAAGAGGGTTAGACATTGGTATCTCCTTTTATCATAACATAATCAGGTTATTCGTTTCTCAACGGACGTAAAATAACCAGTGGAATTTCACGGCTGGTTTTCTTGGCATAATTTGCATAGGCGGGTGAAAGCGAAATCAATTGCGACCAAAGCGCACTACGCTTTTGTGGAGCAACAACTTCGGCTTCCGCCTCAATTTGTCGATCTTGGATTTCAATCCTCACATGTGGATTCGCGCGTAGATTGTAAAACCACGCTGGATGGGTATCACGCCCTGCGTTTGAGGCAGTAATGATATAGTTGCCATTTTCCATAAAGTACCCGAGCGGTGTGGTTCGTTCTCTCCCAGTTTTGCGTCCAGTTGTCATCAAAAGGAGGACTTGAAGACCTTGGACACGACCACCAAATTTCCCATCAGTCAACTGATAAAGGGAAATAGAAAGATCGTGAACAAAATGAAAGAATCTGTTGATCATAGATACTCGATTTTTGATGTACTACGAAAAAAGTCTGTTCTTTACGGTCCGACTCTGTCTTTGCAGGTCAATGCCCCAGGCAATAATTTTGACAGGATGTAAACGGATCACTTGAGGGTCGAAGCTATGTCCAAACTCTTCTCCGCCGCTTTCCAATCGTTCAGCATCCGCTATGATTTCTATCGATCGCGGCTGCCAGGGCGGCAACACATCATCAACTACGAACGCTACTCGCGGATGACGCCCTATGTCGCTCCATTTCTTGCTCTGCGCAATGCCGTGCCCGCCGATGTCAATGGTGTCGGTCTCGGAGTTGTATCGGAATCCAAGCGGAACGACATGTGGATTGCCATTTGAGTCAACAGTAGCCAAGCGACCCAAGCGTTGTTCATTCAGGTATCCGACTTCATTGTTTGTAAAGGCACTCATATTGTTGCTCCTTTTATGATCTTCCAGCTGGTAAATAGAGTGTAGCGTGGTTGAGTCTTTGGCGCATCAGTAGGATGGGTGGACTTGGAACTAGACCTTCGGGTAGTAGATATACAATTTCCACCTAGTCAAACATGCAAGCCTTAATCGTCATATAATCAAATTATGAAGACAACCATTCGATTGAATGCTAAGATTTTTCCTGTCATTGGTGCACTGGCATTCATCATGCAAATCCTCGATCCTTCGCGTGTCTGGGTCATTCTGCTCATAGGAATCGGTGGCGCCTGGTTGGTGTGTTGGTGGTGGGCGCGTGGACTGGCACGTTCACTGCGATTCGAACGCGAAATGCGGTTCGGCTGGGCGCAAGTCGGTGACCGGCTTGAGGAACGGTTTACCCTCATCAATCAATTTCCATTGCCTGCTACCTGGGTGACATTACAGGACCATTCCACACTCCCAGATCATTACGCCTCCGTGGCAACCGGCGTAGACGGGTCAAGCACTTCCCAGTGGAAAGTTCTGACTCAATGTACGCGCCGTGGAGTTTATACGCTGGGTGGTACAACTCTGGAAACGGGCGATCCATTCGGGATTTACACCATCACACTAGACGACCAGACCTCCTCTACATTGGCTGTCATGCCCCCGGTCTTGTCTTTGCCCAAATTTCAAATTCTTTCGAGTGGCTGGTCTGGTGATGGTCAGCCACATCGCCACGCCTTGCAAGAGACCATCAATACCTCACACACACGCGAAATGATGCCAAACGACCCAATGCGCTTGATCCATTGGAAGACGACAGCGCGCCAGAATAAATTCTTTGTGCGTCAATTTGAGGGAGCACCTGCAGGCAATTGGTGGATTGTGCTTGATCTCGATAAAGGATCACAATTAGGCACAGGCTGGGATTCCACAGAGGAACATGCCATCATCTTGGCTTCATCTCTCGCCGCACAGGGATTGAATGAAGACTATCCAGTGGGCCTTTCGATCAACGGAAATGAGGCTGAGTGGATTCTACCGCGGCGTAATGAATATCAGTTGCGTTCACTGCTGAAAGCACTGGCGGTTGCCTCCCCCTCAGAGTTGCACTTCAAGGATTACCTGCAACGGGTGAATCGCTCTCTGAGTAGTCATTGCAGTTTACTGATCATCACTGCAAATGCAGATGTAGACTGGACACAATCCCTGTTGCCGCTGATGTGGCGTGGGATTATGCCAACAGTGTTTCTCCTTGATCCAATTTCCTTTGGCGGGACCTTAGAAACAAAAGCGATCTTCGAGATATTTCAATCTATGAGCATTCCATGTCATGTGATTCCCAAAGAATTTTTGGATAAACCACAAGCCCGGCCCGGTCATGAAGGCGAATGGGAATGGCGAATCTCAGGTACAGGGAAAGCTGTCGCTGTCCGCGCCGCCCAGGAAGATTGGCGAGGTCTCGAATGATCGCGCGCCTGAGCCGAAATATTCTTACAGCCGAGGCCATAGGGCTGATATTGATCGCGATCGCATTACGAACGTTCACGTTCGGCATTGCTGCCTCGTTACGAAACACAGATACACAATATTTCTTCTGGGTCTGTCTGGTGGCAGCATTGATTAGCTTTGGGCTAAGCAAACTGAAGTTAAGCGGCGTCCAGGTTTTGGCTGGGCTGGCTGTGGTGGGCATCCTGGGTATCTGGATTCTGGGAGCTGGACTCGCTCTTCCCCTGTTCGGTCTTGGGAATGTCATCCTCTCGCTGATCCCACAAATCATTCCATCCATGCGGTCACACACACCAATTGATACGACCGAACTTGCAGAAGCCTGGCTGGTGATCACGCAAGCCTCCTCCGCACTTACCGCGCTTGTTTTCACCTGGCTGGTCAGTTTGAAAAATCACGCCACCGTGAACGACGCGCTTGTGCGCAATATGATATGGACATTCATCGTATGGCTCTGGGCTGCCTGGTTAGGATGGTCCGCGGGGCGCCGCAATGCAATTGCGGCATTATTGCCCTCCATCCTGTTGTTGGCGCTAATCACAGACTACAGCGAAAATAGAATTGAAACATTGTGGTTGATGGTATTCGTTTTGCTTTTGCTGATGGGCGTATGGAATTACAAGAATCACACGAAGCAATGGGAAAAGCGCAAAGTGGATTACTCCGACAGCATCCGCTATGATGTTAGTCAGGCTGTGATCCTACTTGCAGTTGTTATTAGTTTGATCGCCTTCATTACGCCATCCGTATCATGGCGCCAGATCAGAGATTTTCTGCGTGAATGGAATCAACCCTCCAAGAACGAAGTAGCTGACTTATTGGGGGTTCAAAGGAAGCCACCTGCCCCATCGCAGAATATTTCTGTTCAACAACCTTCGCTGCCGCGCGATCATTTATTGACCGGTGGCTTTGCTCATTCGCAACAGGTCGTGATGACGATTAGCACAGGCGAATTGCCTCCCATTCCAAACATAGAGTTTGCCAGCAGTGCGCCTCGTTATTATTGGCGAAGCGTTACCTATGATATTTATGCTGGTTCAGGTTGGATCAGCAGTGCAGCACCTTCACAAAAAGTTCAGGCAAACACTCCCCTCATCCAGGGCTTGCTGCATGGATATAAAGCCCTTCATCTCGATGTGCAGATGGCTGAACCGGAAGGAAAATTATTCTGGAGTGGGATGCTCTTCAGCGTGGATAGTCCTTTCACGGCGGACTGGCGGATCAGACCCCAATCGAATCTGTTCGCCGATCAATCGGCTTTGCTGCAAGCTGACATGTTTGCTGCAGTTAGCGATGTGCGTTCCTACAAAGCGGAGTCCTATCTTCCGCTTGTCACTGTAGACCAAATGCGCGCCGCACCGACAGACTATCCGGAAGAGATCACCAAGCATTACCTCGGTCTTCCCGCCTCTGTGCCGGAGCGAGTGCGTCAACTTGCAAGAGAAATCACGAAAGGCAAGACCAATACTTACGACAAGGCAAAAGCCATCGAAGCCTATCTACGCGGCTATCCCTATGATCTCGAAATCCCTGCTCCACCGAAGGATCAGGATGTAGCGGATTACTTTTTATTCAACCTGAGAAGAGGATACTGCGACTATTACGCCACAGCCATGGTTGTGTTAGCACGCGCAAATGGCATTCCCGCACGTTTTGTTTCAGGATATGCACCGGGTTCGTATGATGCCCCGAACGCGCGGTATGTAGTACGCGAGTTGGATGCGCATTCATGGGCCGAAGTTTACTTCCCTGAAATCGGCTGGGTTGAATTTGAGCCAACTGCGGCACAACCAGAAATTATCCGTTACCAGTCAGAATCCACGGCTTCGCCAACACCAGACCCTGAAGCGATTCAACTTCTTAAGCGCTTCAAGTTCGGACAGCTCATTGATTGGCTGTTGCCTGTTGCAGTGATTCTTGTCCTGTTTCTTCTTCAGTTTACTGTGATCGAGCGCTGGCGGTATCTGCGGCTTGATCCTGCGATGGCCATCGAAAAAATATATCGCAGGCTGTATAAATTAGGACGCCCATTAGCCGGGGAACTCACCAAAGCAGAGACCGCTTATGAATTCATGCAAAAACTTGTTGATAAAATTGAGTTGACAAGAGAAGGTTCTTATTTCACGAGGCTTCTTCTTAGTGCTCAACAAGACATCGAATTATTAACTGACTTGTATCAAGCTACGCTGTTCAGTCATAACAATATCCAAAAGCGGGATGCGCGTAAAGCATTCAACACATGGAAGCATTTGCGCTTGCGATTATTGATCGCACGATTAAATGTCATTCTGAGGAGCCGCATAGCAGCAACGAAGAATCTTCTACGTAACCGAAGAAATACTCTACCACTACACGGCTCAGAGTGACATACTCTGATTAAAAATTCCTTATCTTAAAGTTTCATAAATATGACCGCAGGTTATTGATTTTGATTCAATAATGTTGTATATTATTTCCATGCATGGCGAATCTTGCGAAGGTTTCTTTTATAATTGATACAAAGTAGTTTTCATTAACCTTCGCAAGGATGTTATTTTAGATAACTGAAGAAAGGAAACTGAAATGGTTTCGAAGGATACGCTTACGATTAAAACAGAAAATAAATTTAGAAGTTTGATTACAAAACAAGCCTATAAAAAGGGTGAGATTATTTGCGACATCCCAACCGAAAAAGTGTTTGATAAAGCAAATCGCTATACAGTCCAGATCGGCCGCGACCGCCATACCGAAGTTGGAAAACTCTCTGCACTTAATCATTCCTGTGACCCCAACGTGATTCTAGATACTGAAAATTTACAAGTGGTAGCATGCCGCGCTATCGAAAAAGATGAAGAACTTTCCTTCTTCTATCCCTCCACTGAATGGGAAATGGATGCGCCATTCATCTGCTTATGCGGAGCCTCAAGCTGTATTCACGTTGTTGCAGGTGCGCGCTTCCTTTCGCTTTCCACGTTGGAAAATCATTACCTCAATAAACATATTCGTGAGATGATGATCGAATTGCTGAATAACACAGAATTACATCTGACAAGACTGTTGGAAGCTGAGCAATAGAACAGGAACAACTCAGAAAAGTCTCCAAACATGGAGACTTTTATTTTCCCATCAGTTTGATTCTCCTTCGAAAGGACTCTCTTATGTTTTCTTCTAAAAATGCGAAGCAGAAGATCGTGTTAGGACTTCGTGCAGGCCTCAAGATCGCTGTGCCCATTGTCATCATTGTAGTGTTGTTCACGTCAATGACGGCGACGAGCTCGCTCGCGGCGGGTCGGCCACCGACGGCAACTCCGTCTAATCCAACGCCTACACCAACAGGCAGTGGCTGCACGTCAACCGCCGATTGTCTGTCCAAAATGACTCTAGATGAAAAAATCGGGCAAATGACTCAGGCAAATAAGAATGCATTGACCACGCCCTCAGACATTACAACGTATTATCTTGGATCGTTGCTCAGTGGTGGTGGAGAAGGTCCGAATGGTTCAGGCGGTACGGCGACGGAGTGGGCGAATATGTATGATAATTTCCAAAGCTATGCCTTGCAAACTCGTCTCAAGATCCCGCTCATCTACGGAGTGGATGCGGTGCATGGACATAACAACGTCTACGGCGCCGTCATCTTTCCTCATCATATTGGCATGGGCGCGACTCGCGATGCAGCTTTGGTGCAGCAGGCAGATCAGGTCACGCGCAATGAAGTGTTGGGCACCGGCATCGATTGGGTCTTCGCTCCGTGCGTCTGTGTCCCACGCGATGATCGTTGGGGTCGCACCTATGAAGGGTACGGTGAAGACCCGGCGTTGGTCTCATCGATGGGAGTTGCTTCTATCAAAGGTTTTCAGGGCACAGGGCTAAGTTCCACGACCGTGATGGCAACCGCCAAGCATTACATCGCCGATGGTGGTACAACGTTCGGGACTGGCGATAGTGGTTATCTCATCGATCAAGGGGATGCACAAATTTCTGAATCAGAATTGCGAGCGATCCATCTGCCGCCATATCAATCAGCTGTCCAAAATGGTGTTGGTTCAGTGATGATTTCCTATAGCAGTTGGAACGGTGTCAAGAATCATGGCAATCAATATCTCATCACAACTGTGCTAAAAGGCGAGTTGGGGTTTCAAGGGATCGTCGTCTCCGATTGGGCGGGCATTGATCAATTACCCGGTGATTATGCCAGCGATGTGCGGACAGCCATCAATGCAGGTATTGATATGGTGATGGTGCCCTCAAACTACAAAACCTTTATTAGCACGCTGCGAACGGAGGTAACCGCAGGTCGTGTTCCCATGTCACGCATTGACGACGCTGTAACACGCATCTTGAATGCAAAGTTTGCACTGGGGTTATTTAGCCAACCCTTTACCGACCGGGCGTACACGGCTCAAGTAGGTTCACCTGCTCATCGGGCGGTGGCGCGGCAGGCCGTGCGTGAATCCCTCGTGCTGCTCAAGAACAATGGCGTCCTGCCCTTATCCAAAACGGGCACATATAGGGGAAACGCCGTACGCCGAGGGCAAAGGGGACAGCTCCACACTGGCAGTGAGCGGCGCGAATGCCGCGCAAGTGACAGACATCTGCTCACGTGTCACTCAATGTGTCATTGTCTTGTTCTCGGGTCGTCCGCTGATTATTAATACGCAGTTGAATCAGGCGAACGCGTTCGTGGCCGCCTGGCTGCCCGGTACAGAAGGCGCAGGCATTACTGATGTCCTCTTTGGTGACTATGGCTTTACAGGCAAACTGCCTGTCACCTGGCCGAACGCTGTGACCCAGGAGCCAATCAATAGCGGTGACAGTCAGACAGGATTGTTTCCTTTCGGATACGGGATCACGCCCTATTAGCTGCCCGACGAATGATTTCACCGGGCAGTTCGTTTTTGGAAGCCACTCTGCAACGGAGCGGCTATTCGGACCGGTTATATTTATTTAATTGCTCATGGATTTGGTCAAGTAGAAGTTTCAATTCATTGCGTTCACGGATAGCATGACGAAGAGAGGCTTGGAGGGATTGACCCTCTTTGTCTGCCTCGGTTTCCAGTAAATGCTCATCGCGTGCAATTTGCTTCATTTTTTCTTCCAGTTTTGCTTCAAGTCGCCTGCGATATTCGTTATAGAAATCAAATTCATTGAGTGGTTTGATTACAACAGGCATCCCCTGCTCCAAGAGCTCTGCAATCGTTGCCAGGAACTTCTCTAGGTCAACTGGCTTTTGAATAAAATGAGTTGCGCCAATATTTAAGGCAAACTCTCGATCTTCACGTGCCACATAGGTAGCCGTGATAAAAACCACCGGAATCTCACGAGTCTCCGGATTAATGCGTATTCTATGAACAAGACCGAAACCATCCAACTTGGGCATCATAATATCGGTAATGACAATCGCCGGGCGTTTTACCTGAATAGCTTCCAGCCCTTCTTTGCCATTATGAGCCGTGATCACACGATAGCCCCTGAACGTCAGCGTTGCATCCAATAGTTTTAGGATATCGGGATCATCTTCGACAATGAGCAAATAATCTGTTCCTGCGTGCATGCTCTTATTCTACTCCTCCGCAACCACTCTGGGCATATTAATTTCGTCACTCTCTTCCCCTTCCCAGGTGGACACTCACTTGTACTGCGCTGCTCGCAAGTGTCGCGGTTTGTGCGGCGAGCATTGGTGATATAATCACTCTCAATCCCAGAATCGACGGGTTCCAAACGCCAGTCCTTTGTCAGGTTGGCGTTTTTTCTTTTTTCCACCAAATTGAACGGAGTTACTCATGAAAATCCACGAAGGCGATACGGTCATGCACTGGACGCATGGACTGGGGAAAGTTGTTCGCTTAGAGGAGAGGGTTTTATCTGGCGAGGTTATCTTATACTATGCAATCCAAATTAGTGATATGACGATTTGGGTGCCAGCAGACAATATGTTGGAAACCCGCTTACGACTGCCAACGGATGCAGATGAGTTCAAACGGCTGATGGATACCCTGTCCCAGCCGGGTGAGCCGCTTCCAGATGACCGTCGTGAGCGAAAAACATTGCTGATGGAATGGCTAAAGGATGGTCGCACTGAATCGCTTTTTCGCGTGCTCCGTAGCCTAGTCACCTATCGGCAAGTCCGTCCTCTGAATACGGATGAGCAGGCACTCTTGAAGCGGTCGAAGAACTCGCTGATTAGCGAGTGGAGCTATACTATGTCCCTGACCCCGGCGCAAGTCGAAGTTGAACTACACCGCTTACTGGCACCTCATGTTTTGGGAGATTAAGGAAAACTATGCTATCAGAAGAGACACAAATTGTCCTCCGTATTGTGGAGCAGATTGGCGATCAGGGCGGGTTATAGCGTACGCACCAGGGTCGTCTTTCTGAGTCTAGTGCGTGGTCATTAGGGCTACGCGGTGATTAGGTGCAGAGCAACTATGGATGAGTTTGGCTCTGTGCGAAGGCGATGGCTTAAGTTTATTTAGTGGTGGGACAGGAAGATGCCAGAACTTGGATAGGTACTGAGGCTTTCAGTTAAGTAGGGTAGGAATGGTATAGCAAACCATTAGCATAAATTGATGTGGTTATTCACTGTTTACCATTCAACTGCTCATACGCGCCGACCCACGGCTTTCCCAATCTATGATTTTCTGAAACGACGATCTTGTTGAACTTCTGTACAATCTGCGCAGAGAGCAGCGCTACTGCTCCCCAATCCTCGGTGAGGATGGCTGTTTTCATTTTGTCAGAATATTGTCCTGTCCATATCCACTCCATACGGAAGCGATCTGCTTTGACCCAGTAGCCACGTTTTTCCCATGCAGCAACAGATACATCGATCCCTTCAGAGATGCTCTGCAAAGCCAAGGCGATGAATGCAGCCAGGTCCTTTGCTTCATTCGTGACGTCTGTTTGTTTTGCCAATTCACGGATTGCCAGTACAACAGGCGGCGATTATACCGCTATTAATCGAAAATTAAAGTATAATTTCGCCGCTCACTAAAAGTTAGTAATGATTCGCTGACCGCGATCAGCGCGGGGACGTGCTGGAATTGGCAGACAGGCATGACTTAGGATCATGTGCCGAAAGGCGTGAGGGTTCGATTCCCTCCGTCCCCACTCTACAATAATACGAAGGGAACTACGAAATTGAAAATTGACAAAACGATTGAAGAAAACCACGAAGTCAAATTAGTGGTTGAAGTTGAACCCGAAAAAATGGATACCTATAAGCGCCGCGCAGCCCGCAAGATTTCTGAGCGTGGCAAGATCCCGGGCTTTCGCCCGGGCAAGGCTCCTTATGAGATGATCGTGCGCAACTACGGCGAACAGGCCATCCTCGAACAAGCGATGGATTTGTTTGTCGATGCCGAATATTCGAACATCCTCAAAGAAGCGGATGTGGAACCCGGTGCGGCTGGCTCGCTAGAATCGATTGACTCTCTCGAACCACCGAAGCTCACTTTTAAGGTTCCCCTCGCTCCAGAAGTAGATCTGGGTGACTATCACTCGATCCGTCTGTCGTACGAGTGGTCTGCTCCTGATGAAAAAGCCATAGATGCGGCGATGGAAGACCTTCGTCAAATGTATGCTACAACGGAGAACGTGGAACGCGAAGCTCAGGAAGGCGATTATGTTGTGGTTGACGTCAAATCTGAAACAACTGAGTTGAATCGCACCGGTTATGCTGCGTTCATCCGCAAAGAAGAACGAGATACCGAATGGCCCTACAATGGATTTTCAAAAGAACTGATTGGCTTAAAAGCCGGTGATACAAAGACAATAAAACATACATTCCCAGAAGACTGGGATGTGGAGGAACTGCGTGGAAAAGATACTGAGATGGAAGTTACGGTCAAGACTGTGCGCGCAGTGACTTTGCCGGAACTTGATGATGAATTCGCCAAGACGACCGGTGCCGGTGAAACAGTCGAGGCGCTGCGTGAAGCTGTGAAAAAGGATGTCGAAAATCGCTCGAAAGCAGATTATGACGATAAATACTTTGTTGACCTCATCGAAAAAATCAAAGAGGGCGCAACTCTAAAATATCACCAGCACTCGCTGGACCATGAAAGTGAACACGTTCTTGAAGATCTAGGCCAGCGGCTTTCTCAGCAAAACATGGACCTAGAAACGTACTTCAAATTACGCAATACCACCCGTGAGCAATTCATCGAAGACGAAGTAAAACCAGTCGCGAAGAAACGCTTCGAACGTTCACTCATTTTGGATGAGATTGTCCGCCGCGAAAAGATCGAAGTGGATAACCAAGCATTGGATGAAGAATTCAATCAAACGTTGTCAGCGCTCACCATGCAGGGCGTTGACTTGTCCAAGGTCCGCGGTGGCCGCCAGGGGCAGCAACGTGTCGCGCAGGCGGTTGCGATGGAATCGGCGAACCGCATCCTCACCCGCCGCGCGCTGGATGTGTTGAAGTCTATTGCAATCGGTGAGTATGTACCACCTGAAGAGCGCCAAAAGGATATCCATCCCGAAGACGAGACTGAAGCCGAGGCCATCTCTGCTGAGGAATCAATTCAAAGTGAAGAAAAGGCTAATGAGACGGAAGCCGGCCTCGGCGATGCTTCGAACGAAGCGGAAACAGAGTCCAAATCTGAATAAGAAATATGAAACCCTATCCTGCGAGGCTCCTAAACTTTCGCAAGGTTGATTAAAATCCTGACAAAGTTTTAACGTAATTCCAACACGAAAACGGTATGATTCGCAAAATATACATATAAGGAGATAAGATGATCCCTGATTTCAAAAATGTGATTCCTATGGTAATTGAGTCTTCAGGCCGCGGCGAGCGTGCCTATGATATTTATTCGTTGCTCCTGAAGGAACGTATTATCTTTCTCGGCACGCCAATTGATGATCAGATTGCAAATCTGATCGTGGCGCAGCTATTGTTCTTAAACCATGAAGATTCCGAGCGAGAGATCCAAATGTATATTAACTCTCCGGGTGGAATTGTTTATGCTGGCTTCGCAATCTACGACACGATGAAGATGCTCTCGAATCCGATCAGCACAGTAGCTGTCGGTGTAACCGCTTCCTTCGGGACCGTATTGCTGACTGCTGGTACAAAAGGCAGACGCTACGCCCTGCCTCACGCGACCATTCACATGCACCAGCCTTTGGGCGGCGCGCAAGGTCAGGCTACAGATATTGAGATCGCAGCGCGGCAAATACTGCGCCAGAAAGCTATTTTGAACAATATCCTGGCCAATAGTACAGGGCAACCGCTTGAAATAATCGAGCGCGATACCGACCGTGATTTCTATCTCGACGCCAAAGGTGCAGTTGAATACGGTTTGGTAGATCAGGTATTGGAAGTGCCGGAGAAAGTAAAGTAGTCGGTTAGTCTTCTAGTTTGCTAGTCCACTAGTTAGGTAGTCAAAATCCGCTGACAAAGCGTAAGCTTATTCAGCGGATTTTTCATTCGCGTCGAGCGGAGGCTTGAGTGCTCGCCGAGGCCGTAGTCGAGACGAGTGTTTGCCCGGTGACGTTGTATTCAGCGCGAAGATTATGGCAGGATAATCATTGCATTACGATATAATCGCCGCACGGAGGC
>WNFX01007415.1_pt1 | contig 16414 bp, 12 predicted proteins | sample 5400111 | NCBI WGS metagenome assembly WNFX01 (sample SAMN13153363, study PRJNA577476) | soil metagenome | isolation source: 40 cm soil or saprolite under grassland replicate 1 | place: USA:California | collected 2016-06-15 | reverse complement strand
TTGCTGAGCCATTGCAACAGACACCAAATCGCCATCCTGTAAAACAACAGGAGCAGTCAATGGCACTCCATTCCGATGCGTGCCGTTTTTGCTTCCCAGGTCTTCAAGGATCACGCCCTCCGGCGTCGGCGTGAGACGCGCATGAAAACGTGAAATCTGGCGATCAGCAACCACCACATCACAAGAGGGCTCACGACCCAGTACAATGGTTTGACTTAATTGCCACCGCTGACCTTTGAGCGGTCCTTCCTGAGCAACCAACAAAGGGTATTCTTCCTGCGTTTTTTTCATGAAAGTCTCATGGTTTTGAATTTTACAAGATAATCAATCGGAGTACACATCGTACTGCGTTATGATCAGTATCCAAACTCAAATTGCTCCTGAGAGACAGTTTCGGCGCCCCGGTTTGGATATAATCCGGCGAGCAGTATTATAATAATATAGCATAAAGATGCGTTTCTGTGCAGAACTTACGCCGAAACAGATTTGCCGGAAACATCACCAGTGATTAGTTACAACAAAAGGAGAATAGTTGCTGCCACCTCTCAAGAGTGGAGAGATTCTACGTAACCGCTATAAGATCCGTGAACGGATTGGTCAAGGCGGAATGGGATCTATCTATCTTGCCGACGATACCCGGCTCAAGGGACGCCAATGTGCGCTGAAAGAAGTTGAATACGACCGCGCCCTCCCCGAAGATGTCCGAGAAGAAGCCCGCGAACAATTTCTAAACGAGGCAACTATTCTCGCGCGTCTCGATCATCCCAACCTGCCAAAAGTTTCAGATTTCTTTTCCAATGGACCACGCGATTATCTCGTGATGGATTACGTCCCAGGCGATGACTTGCGTACTTTGCTGATGGAGGCACGTCGTAAAAAATTCTTCCTAAAAGAAATGGATGTACTCTCCTGGGCGGACCAAATTGCCAGCGCCCTCACATTTTTGCACAGCCAGGAGCCTCCTATTGTCCATCGGGATATCAAGCCAAGCAATCTCAAGCTCATGCCACATGGACTGATCAAGTTGGTAGACTTCGGGCTTGTGAAGATCCTTGCGCCAGAGGAAGTTACGATTACTATCATTCAAGGCCAAGGCACTGCGCTTTACACTCCGCTCGAACAATATGGAGGTAGCGATATTCATACGGACATTCGCTCTGATGTTTATTCATTTGGTGCAACGCTTTATCACTTGCTAACAAATGAACCACCAGCCGATGCGCGCAAGCGTTTCCTTCACCCCGAAAGCCTGATTCCGTTACGAGAGATCAATCCTGCCATTTCGCAGCGCACTGAGAGAGCCGTACTCTGGGCAATGTCCTTGCACCCGGATGAACGACCTCTAACGATCAACGATTTCCGTCAAGCCCTGCTGGGATACAGTGAAACCCCCACGCTCCCTCTGGCGGTGCGCCGCGCGCATCCACAGTCTCTTTGGGATTATCTCGGGCATACTCCTGAAGCAACTCTCGCATGGAGCGCGGCAGTCCTATTCTTGATCAGTTTACTTGCGACTTTGGTCCGCTAAATACCCGCATCCAAACCCACGCCGCTAAACAACCAATCACTTCTCCAACAAATGTTAGAGCTAGCACTCTGAACGCGCCTCCAGAGGCAGCAATCCAATCTGCCGCGCCTGGGAACCCTAACGCCAAGTAGTTATATGCCAGCAATCCACCAAGAAAAACACATAGTGCCCAGCGCAAACCCCAGCGTGGAGAAACTATCGTGCTCACTGCCCAAAACATCAATACCGCACCACCTACAATTGCCAGCATGACAAGAAGCCAGATGCCAACGCGCGGATATCCTTCTGGAGAGACAAGATCGTTTTCAACTACTGGCGTTGAAGTCAGTGTTGGAGTCTCAGGAGGAATAGTCACTGAAGGAATAACAACAGTCACCGCCGCGCCTTCATTCGATGCATCAAATTGGAGGACTTGAGATATCACCGCAGGTTCACTGGAAGCACGTATTTCAACTTTACCCGGTTTATTAATGGCGAACGAAGCTCGTGCCAGGCCCATTACTGTAGTTGAATCTACCTGTTGCAAGATTCCTCCATCTCCCTCCAACGTAGACATAGTAAATTGAACAGGTGTCCCATCAGGAACGATATGATGATTGTGATCAAAGATTTGTCCCGCGCGCACTGCGATCGTATCACCGATGCGATAAAGCGGAACCTCTGTTGGGGTAAGTGTTACTTCGGTTGTAGCTATAGGTGTTTCGCTCATTGGAATGGCCTCTACCGCGTTATCTAGTGACAGCGGAATGATTTGTGCAGGATCAGGTGATGTAATATTAATGAGATCATATCCCACAGCCGGGATGGAAACAGGCGACGCGCCCTGTGGAGTGATTTGTTGAAAAAGCAAACGCGCCGCAACTTCGACAAATGCAGGTTGCTTACTGTAAAGAGCATAATAAGCTGTCAACTTGGAAATATCGGTTGCGTCCAGATAGTAGGGCGCCGTGAACGAGAATAGGATCACTTTTTTATCTCGGACCAGATTCGGGCGTTCGGAAAAGAAGCGCCGCAGCAGAGAAATCTGATCATTGCTGACATCTGTGAGCGAGATCACGATCCAATTCGCGCGATCCAGAATCCCTTCGATATCTGTTTTGCTCTCTCCATTCAGCATGGATTCAAGTTCTGTCAGTGGAAATGAATTGAGGCGGCTGGTAAATACCTGCCCACTCCCACCAGGTCCATATAATCGCAAAACTGTCTTCTGAAGCGCATCCGTGGCGAGACCCTCTTGCCACAGACATGTAGTACATTGTTTGTACTGGGAAGTGTCTGTCAGAAAAGTGATACGGTCAGCCTGATTCGGTGGGGATGGGAGCAATGTATTCAGTTCTCCTGGATCGGGACTGATCAACGTCGCAGCATCGCGCGCGACTTCAAAGATAGTATCTTGTGAAGAACCAATATCCGATAAAGCACTTTCCGGCGTGAGCACATTTGAAAGTGCAAATTCATCATACATGCGGAATTTTTGAGCAAGGATTCTGGTCACTGCTTGATCAACACGTTGTGCAAAGACGCGGTCTGTGCGGTATTGCTGCGCAAAAAAATCGAGTATTCCCAATGTAGCAGTATAAGTATCCTCATCCTCAGAGGTGATATTGCCGAGATAAAGCAAATCATTACCCGCCAGAAAAGCATCCCGTGCCACTACACGCGGTGTGAAATTCTCTCCAATTTGCGAATAAAAGTCACGCACTGCCTGGCTGCCCAAGGCGTCGCTAACGATTAATCCGCCATTCCCACGCCATGTTGTAAATTCAGGCAATGAAATGATCGCAGAAAGCGCAGCCTCATCCAGGCTGACCGGGCGCGTCGTTGCCCGAATATTTCCCTGAAATCCCTGATAGCGGATATGGGATACAAGCAAACCATCTGTAAGCCCACTCGCTTCCGTAGAATTTGTGACTGTAAAAAAGGGAGAGAGTTCAACCTGTTTCAATTGTTCAAGTGACTTGCGTACAGTAGCCACTTCCTCTTCGGGCGAGCGGTCTGAATCGCCGCGACCTGGGAAATGCTTAGCAATCACTACCATACGTCCATTGCTCCCCATATGCACACCTGAGATATAGGCACGTCCCATCTCCCCTACCCAGAATGGGTCTCCGCCAAACACGCGCGGTCCCAGATCGATCCGTGCAGAGGGATTTGGAGCCTCAACCACATCGAGTGATGGTCCAAGATACAAATTGAATCCTAATCTACTTAGCTCGCTTCCTAATACTGTACCAACTTGTTGTGCAAGTTCGGTATTCCATGTTGCACCGATTGCCATCGAGTTGGGGAACGGAGTCAACCCGCTTAGAATTTGATCGTGAGGAGACCCATCGCCTTCTTGTGAAATCCCAATAGATAAGGGCACATAAACATTTTTATTCGGTTGTGCATCGGCTCCCGGCTTTGTCGTCGCATCTGATTCGATGGTCTGTAATGAGTTAATCAATTGATGCGCAGCTGAGATCGTATCAGGTTCAGGAAGAAAGTTATCATTCGCCGCAAGTAACACAACGCCGCCCACATGATGATTAGTAATTAGATCGTAAATATGCGTTTGATCATGGGTATCCGTCCCTTGGAATGTAACCAGAAATATTTGTCCCACTCGTTCCTCTGGTGTCATCGAAGCAAGCAAAGCTTGAACCCTTGAGCTTTGGAACTGCGTTTCTGCGCGGGCGGCGGGTATCCCTTGTAGAAGGGATGCAATAAACGCCAACACAGACAAAGCCGTCAGCCAATGGGAGAGATGCCCCAACCTCATTTTGATTCGCCCCTCACTTGCACAGCCAACTGCGGATCATCGGTGAAGATCGCGTCCACACCCCAATGAAACAAGCGACGCATATCATCCGCTGCATTGACTGTCCACACATGGATACGCCGATTCAAACGATGTACACGCTGAACTTGTTGTGGTGTCACATCCTTCAATTGAGGATGCAAGGCCTGATACCTGCCAAACGCAAAACCAAAGGAACGCGCCCAGGCGCCCAGCCAGCCATTGAAAGCTAATAATCCTCTCGGAACGTCGGGGAGGTAGGCTCGAGCTTTTGAAAGATTTAAGGCAAAGAAAGAAGAAAACATCACACGTTTTTGCAATCCAAACTTCTTGACCAGCATACAAACCGTCTCAACGAGTTGATCGCGCGGCGTGCTGTAGTTGGTCAATTCCACATTGATAAAAGTACGTTTTCCAACAGTTTCAAAAACTTCCTCGAATGTGGGAATTCTCTCCCCACGATATTTCTCTGAAAAAAAACTACCTGCGTCTAATGACTGAAATTGTGCCAAGGACAGATCTTTCACACGGCCATGACTGCCCGTTGTGCGATCCACGGTTTGATCGTGAATCACTACAACATGCCCATCCGCAGACAACTTAACGTCGAGTTCAATCGCATCGGCATTCTGCGCCAACGCCAACTCGAATGCAGCCAATGTATTCTCTGGCGCATGAGTCGATGCACCGCGGTGAGCGAAGATAACAGGTTGGGGTAACGACGTCAGCATGGTAAAAAAATGTCACTGCGAGCGAAGCAATCTCATATTATATAAGCAGAGATTGCTCACCGGCACTGCACCGAACGCACGATTTGCTTAGCAAATCGGGTGCACGTGTCGTCGGGAAAAGCCGCGAAGCGTCCTCGCAACACATGCGCCTGTGCGCAGTGCAGGTGTGACGAAGTTGTTAAATATCGACGAAATAAGCCTTCGCCGCGCGATCAAGCATATCACGCGACATGGTTGGGGGCACGGAAAGATAGCTAGAGATATCAAGGATCTGATCGCAAAGGTCTCGTGGATGGGAGGCGCGCAGTTTACGATTACGTTTGATATACCACTCCTGCAATAAATATGCCAGTCCTTGATCGCTGTATTCCACCTTTTTATCCTGTGCAACGCGTTTAAAAATTTCTCGATACTCCTCATAAGAAGGATCGCCAATCTCGATCTTATGACGCAAGCGGCGCAGGAAAGCTTCATCCACCAGGTCTTTTGGCGGGAGGTTTGTGGAGAACACGATCAAAACATCGAAAGGCACCTCAACTTTACGTCCGTTGTGAAGTGTGAGGAAATCTACACGATTTTCGAGGGGAACGATCCAACGGTTGAGCAAATCACGTGGTCTCACTTGTTGACGTCCAAAGTCATCAATCAACAAGATCCCACCATTGGCTTTCACTTGAAACGGCGCTTCGTAAAACTTATGGACTTCATCGTAAACAAGGTCCAGTCCTTCCAAGGTCAACTCACCACCCACAACAATGAATGGACGCCGTATCTTTACCCAACGTGGATCGCGCCGCTGGCTAGTGCGCAGGTTGCCGGTGCCACCAGTGCTGGTCGCGACTTCTGCATCCGGCGCGAGCCTGTGACTCACTTGATCATAAACCTTGATTACCTGGCCATCGAGATACAATGCAAATGGAATATACATTGCCTGGGTTAATACCAGATTACCAAATGCGCGCGCAACGCTGGTCTTACCATTGCCCGGAGGCCCATACATGAAAATTGATGTGCCTGAATTGAGCGCAGGTCCCAAGCGTTGAAATGTTGATTCCGAAAGCACCATCTGTGAAAGGAGCTGGCGCATCATACGCGAGGTCACGGTCATACGCCCGGTCTTCTGCCGGCGGATCGCTTCGTTGTAGACCTCGAAAGGAACCGGCGCGGGACCTGCATACTGACTACGTTCTAACGCCTCCCGAGCGCGAAGAATGCCTGCACCCGTGATTCCATAAGTGTATGCCCCTTCACCCAAACCACCTTGAGATGATTTCACCTCCAACATCTTTTCACGCTTCAGCGCTTCCAGAATGCCATCTGTTACACCCGCAAAAGGCAGGGCAAGCAACTCAGCAATCTTGAACCCACCCATATATCCCTGTGAGTAAAGAATCTTTAGAGCCAAATCCTGTAACCAAAGGGCGGATAAACCGGTGTCTTCAACTGAATTGATGGGGGGTGGTGAGAATAGTGATGTGTTAGCCGATGGTTTTCCAAGGGGGTTGTTCATAACATTTCCCTTTTGGGATGCTCCAATACATTGAAAGTTTTGATTGCGCCCAAATTATACTGCTTCTTATCTTCATCTCTACGTCAACTTGATTGCATCTGCATTAGAAAGAGCCCCGGTGCTAACCTAGACATGTTCATAATACGATGAATCAGTCACAAGACCGGTTCTTATTATCGTATATAATCTGGAGCACTATGAATCTATCCGTCGTCATACCAGTTTACAATGAAGCTGAAAATATTGGGGAAATTCTCAAACGAGTGCAATCCACAAGGTTAGCGAAAGAAATTATTGTCGTGGATGATGGTTCCAAAGATGGAACTCGCGATACCCTTCAAAAATTGGATGGCAAAAAAAAAGTGCGTATCATTCTCCATGAACGCAATCAGGGAAAAGGCGCGGCAGTGGTTACCGGGTTGAGGGCAGCCCAAGGTGACGTTCTATTGATCCAGGATGCCGATCTTGAATACGATCCGCGCGACTATGCGGTTCTCCTGCAACCAATCGAGGAAGGCAAAGCAGATGTGGTCTATGGGTCAAGATTTCTCGGCGCGCCACATCGTGTGACCATGTTTTGGCATCTCATGGCTAACAGGCTATTGACATTCATGACCAATATTTTGTACAACACAATCCTCACTGATATGGAGACTGGCTACAAAGTCTTCCGCCGTGAAGTGATTGAGGGAATGAACATTCGCGCCAAAAGATTCGATTTCGAACCAGAGTTCACGGCAAAAGTACTCAAACGCAAATACCGCATTTTTGAAGTACCGATCTCCTTCAATCCACGCGATTATTCACAGGGGAAAAAGATTAAGCTGAAAGACGCGTTTGAAGCAGTCTGGACGTTATTGAAATATAGGTTTATGGATTAATACAAGAAGACGCCGATTGGCGTCTTCTTTTCTCTATTTCTGCACTGTCACATTGTACTCAACCACATAATCACCAGCCGCATAATCTGCCATTCCATCATTGATCTTATCATTGAAAGTTGCAACAGTCTTCAATTTATATTCACCAGCAGGCCAGTCTGACATCAATACACCAAAATCATTACAGACAAGACCATCTGACCGGGTAAATGCCAGGGGATGTACCACATCTTTACTAAGTTCATTGTCATTGAAATAAAGGCTTACGTTAATGTGTTCAAAATTCTGTTGCAAAGTTTTCTTGTCAACGGCGCACCAGCCATAACTGAAATAAGTTGATTTATTATCAGTGATCTTAATGGTATATGTCAGAATACCTGGCTTAGCGAAATCCTGCTCCGTGTATTGCTCTTGAGCAAGCGCCTCCAATGGAACGTAATTTTTTCCGTTTAATGCTTCAATAACCTTATCGGCATTCTTCTCCATAGTTGGCATAGGCCCCGCAGGTTCACGATTCAACGGGATCATACCAGGCAACAAACAAGAAATTAAAAGAAGCCCGCTTATGATCATCACAAACTTTGAAATATGCCCTCTGTCCATAAACCATCTCCTTTTGGAAGGACACCAATAAGTGGTCTATTTTTAACGGCGTTTAAAGCGACAACCCACCATGAAAAATTGATTTCAAGGTGGGTCTGTTTTTCACGATTATTGTTTGCTCAGAGCTTCCTCAGCAGCCTCCAAAACCACATCTTCTCCGTTTGCCTGCTTTTGAAGCGTTTCAGCAGTGACTGGCACTTTAACGGTGGGTACAACGCCTTTCCCTTCAAGGTGAATATTACCCTTCGCATCCACTGCACGACCAATAGTCATTTGTGTGTATATCCCTTCGGGCATCAAAAACTGCTCCACGCTTCCCCCTGCGCCCTCCGTGGAATACTGACCCACAACAGTCGCGCGGTCATTGATCGTCATATCGTAAGAGAAGAATTCACAGGCGCTGGCACAAGCGGGACCGACCAATAGTACAACCGGCCCGCTATATTGGAGGGCAGACCGCGGCGGGATCATTCGCTGTTCATCACCTGGATCCATATAAAATTTGCCAGTATCCTTGCTATATCTGGCAGTATTCCCAACGACAATTTCCTGATCAAAGAAATAGGCAGCCATTTGATCCGCCAGCCAACCACTGCCGCCACCATTGACACGCATATCGAGGATCACACCCGGGATTTGATTATCATTGAAATACTTGATGGCACGTTCCCAAACCTGTATTGAAAGAACATCATTATCTGCGAAGCTGCTGACTTTGATATACCCATATCCACTTGGCAGGACATTATATTCAACAGGCAAAGATGTCGCTGGTTGCCCATAATAAAAGGATCCAACGCTGAAACTATCTCGTTCCTCAACAACGTCCAGCTTTGCGGTTTGCTCGGTTCCATCAGGATTCTTAAATTTGACTTCCACTTGGCCCTTATTCAATGGGAAGCGTGTTGCATAGCGCAATTGCTGTAAACGCTTGACGATCGGGTTGCTGAACGGAGATGACCATGGTACTGTGGCATCAACTACCTGAGTGGTAGGCTTCCCATCCAGGGAGAGAATCTCAGCACCCCATTTCATCCCTGCCTTGTCGGCGGGACCGCCGTTCAAAATAAAGTTGGCAATGATCTTGCCATCGTCGGTCTCACGCATCGCAAAGCCTAACCCGCCAGCTGTTGCAGTAGCGAAGTCATCATTTAGCAAAGACTGATCAAATCCAATATGAGTATCAGGAATGGACCACAAAAAATCGCGCAATGCCAGCGCGTACGCGTGTGGATCGTTTTTCTTTTCTGCTTCTTCAAAACGCGGGCGGAACTCCTTCCCTTTGGCTGCCCAATCGATTCCTTTTAGCTCAGTAAAAGCATATTCATTCGTAAACTTTTCGAGCATTTTATCAAATGCTTCTGTGTAGGAGAGCTTGGAAAAATCATCCAACGCGGTGCTCTCCGGCTCGATGAGATCAATTGTCGGCTTCTCTGAGCGGTCAACGCCAAAGGGAGACTGATCCATATCAATCACAGACCAGCCGGCAGGGATATCCATAACCGGGTCATCATCGGTGAAAAGCTTTTTATCTGCTCCAAAATCTGAAGGGAATTGTTGCTTGTCATCCGGCGCGTAGACAAGATATTTGCCGCCAAAGACCTCGAGGTAACTCGCAGGATTATCGCTCACTTTGGTGGAAGCATAAGCCGATGACCACGCGCCTCCCATGAGATCTCGGCGCTCCAAATAAGGATCGCCCCAGGTATTCGTCCAATAAGCAATCGCAAAGACCATTACGCCGGTTTCCTGGTTGCCATCGTGATCGACATCGTGCAATGTGCCGTTGGGCTCTTCAGGAAGAGTCAAGCTGTAGGTAAACGGTGACGTATAAAAATCGGAGGTGATTTGACCAATCACTTGCGACTGAACCGGGATGATAAATTTACGATTCCGTTCCACAAATCCACCCTGATCTTCAAGGATGATTTCTGGTTCCGCAACTCCTAACGTAAAGAAAGCATTCGTATATGCCACACTCCCGCTAACAATCTTCGTTCCATCCTTCGGCTGTTCTCCTCCTTGATTTTGCGATGAAATTGTAGGGATTGCCGTTACATTGGGTAAAAAAGATGAACAGGCAATCATTGCAAGACTCAATACAGTCACTGCCGCCATGATGCGAAGTAACAAAAGTTTCATTTCTCTCTCCTGATTTCCAATACGCGGTGCCGTTAGAAAAGGCTGAACAAGCTCGCGCACGAGGAAACGAAGGTCAAGCCCGCGTCTGTGCACGGCGTGCAGCCGGCATTGCAGTACGGGAATACTTAACGCGTCAGGGGATTCATCCGCCAAGTGTGAGCGCGTACGATTTGCTGAATCTGCTCAAAGATGACCCACGTCTATCCCCCGACTTGAGGTTGATCGCTAACCATTTGACCTTGCGCGTGACTGATGAATTCAAATTGCCTGTGAATGTTGACTTGGTCGCTGAGGCGAGAAAATTCTGTGAGGAACTGTTAAGGTAAACAAAACGTCCCGACACTCCCTGGCACCGCCCGCCAGGGCAGATGTGCACCTGCGTGTGATTTGCTCACCTGCACTGCGCGCAGGCGCAAGTGTAGCAAATCATGCAGGTGAGGTTTTCTTGAAACATTGTGGAGCCGCTGAAACCTTCGGGACGGTATATCATTATTAATTAGAACTATTTACATCTGTTTTCTTCCCACCAAATAATAGAGCGCGCGTGCAATCGTGATGATTACTAACATCCCCGACATCACTCCACCAAACACAAAGAACATCCTCTGCCAATCACGGATGCGTAAAACGATCTCATTCCGTTGAGGGAAGCGAATCCGCTCGCGCAGGCGCTGAACGACATCTAGGGGAGGTGTCACAGGTCTGAGCGTTCCCGCCAGATGCGCTTCAAGCGCATTGATTTGATCATCAGAAAGTGTTGTCCTGCTTCTCGACATTTTATTAACTCATTGATCGTCAAACATGACGACGATCCAACATTTTGGTTACTCACCATCCAAATTAATACTCTGGTCACCTAATTGGTCTCGGAGCGCTAGCAGTGTGCGATGATAGAGGCTTTTTACAGCGCCTTCACTGCGCCCCATGATGGCACCAATCTCGGCATTCGACATATTCTCCACAAACTTCAGGATGAGGAGATTCTGTCGTTCGGCGGGCAGGCGCCGGATGAGTCTGAGAAGCGCATCCTGTTCCTGTGACAGGACCAGGTTTTTCTCCGGGTGATCCCCTTTCGATGGCAGCACAGGCACATCGTGGATAGGGATTTCCTGCCGTCGGCTTCGATCACGATGCCAATTGGCAACCAGGTTGTGGGCAATCCGATACAACCAGGCAGAAAATGGAACGCCGCGATCTGTATAATTTTGAATGTGGTTCATCGCCCGTTGAAAGACGCGGGCGGTGAGATCCTCCGCGTCATGGAGGTTCCCCGTTCGATAGTAAACGTAGTTAAAGATGCGGTCGATGTAACGCTCATAGAGCAGACCAAATGCATCACGGTCACCCTCTGAGGCGTGGGCCAATACATCTTCTTCGTTGAATTCGATATCCGGCACGTTTGGTCCCTACCGGCGGGGTTCTATAAGACATAACCCCGACGGGTTTTGGAAGTTGCAGGGAGTATAACATGCAACATTTTACACAGTACCGCCGAAAACCTGAATTTGAAAGCAGTTAATGAAGCAAGCGGTAATTTCATTATTGAAAGTATTTTCCCGCGTCTTTTGAAATACTCAACATTTATATGAATTGAATCAGAATTTCGAAACATCCAAAGGCGGTTGGTATAATCAAGGTTCGCGGCTCCTGCGAAGTTTTGAATTACTCGGTGAGAAAAGCGCGCGAATTAATGATAAATGAAACAAATGTGCTATAATTAATTCGCTTTTTCCAACCCTCAGGAAGGTTAATTTATGACATCTAATTCCATTCGCGTGGTTGGCGCACGTGTGCACAATCTCAAGAATATTACTGTAGAGATCCCGCGCGATAAGTTCGTTGTGATTACGGGCTTGTCAGGCTCCGGGAAGTCTTCGCTTGCCTTTGATACGATTTTTGCAGAGGGACAGCGCCGTTATGTTGAGTCATTATCCGCTTATGCGCGTCAGTTCATTGGACAAATGGATAAACCCGATGTAGACCACATCGAGGGACTCTCTCCGGCTGTTTCGATCGACCAAAAATCCACCTCGCACAACCCCCGTTCGACAGTTGGTACCGTTACCGAGATTTATGACTATCTAAGGCTTCTGTTCGCGCGGGCGGGTATCCCGCACTGCCCGATATGCGGTCGTGAGGTCGCGAAGCAATCCGCACAGGAAATCGTGGATCAGATCGAGAAACTTCCTGAAGGCATGCGCATTCTCATCTTGTCTCCTCTGGTGCGCGCCCGCAAAGGGACATATCAGGCAGTTTTCGAAGAAATCCGCAAGGCTGGTTTTGCGCGCGCCCGCGTCGATGGACAAGTTTACAACCTGGAGGATGAGATCAGCCTTGATCGCTACAAACAGCACACCATCGAAGCTGTGGTAGACCGCCTCGTTATTTCACATGAGGGTGACAAAGAAGAACAAAAGTCTGCACGTACCCGTATTACAGATTCAGTAGAAACTGCTCTGAAATTTGGCGAGGGATATGTTTCAATTACTCTCGTTGATAAGCAGGAAGACATCCATTTTTCAGAGCACCTGGCCTGTCCTGAACATGGCACCACAATTTCTGAAGTAGAACCGCGCACTTTTTCGTTCAACACACCTCAAGGTGCTTGCCCAGATTGTCAGGGACTCGGCTCGAAACTGGAGATTGACCCGGAGCGCATCATCCCAGACTTTGACCGGACTCTAAACGAGGGAGCGATTGCCAGTATGGAGTGGAGCGGACCGAAAGAAGAAGGTGGCTACTACTGGCAAGGATTGCAAGCCGCGGCAAAAGCATACCGAATTGATCTCGACAAACCCGTCCGTGAGTTGACTGAGGATCAACTCAAAATTGTTTTATACGGTACCGGTGATAGAGCAATCCCGATGACTTACAGGAACTCAAACGGAAATGAGTTTCGTTTCTCACGCGCTTTCGAAGGTGTGATCACCAATCTGGAACGACGTTATCGCGAGACGAACTCTGAATATATCCGTGAGAAGATCAGCGAATTCATGTCCGACCGTCCCTGTCCCACATGTAAGGGCAAGAGACTCAATCCTGCCGCGCTGGCAGTGACCGTGGATGATGTTAACATCATCACTGTCACCTCCTGGCCCGTATTGAATACGCTCGAATGGGTAAAGAAAATCTCGGGCAAGAATTCGCCGTTGACTTCAAAACAGAAAGCAATCGCAGAACGCGTATTGAAGGAGATCAGCGAACGATTGTTCTTCCTCGTCAATGTTGGGCTTGATTATCTGACTCTTAATCGCTCGGCTGTCACATTATCTGGCGGTGAGGCACAGCGCATTCGACTTGCCACGCAAGTTGGCTCACGGTTAGTCGGCGTGCTGTACGTATTAGATGAGCCATCTATCGGATTGCATCCACGCGATAACGCAAGGCTGCTGGCAACGCTCAAAGGTTTGCGGGATTTGGGCAATACCGTTTTGGTCGTTGAACATGACGATGAAACAATCCGTGAAGCAGATTGGATCGTGGACTTAGGTCCTGCCGCAGGAGAGCATGGAGGACGCATTGTTGCAGAGGGAACGCCGGAGCAGATTCTCGCGCACCCAAAGTCATTGACAGGAGCCTACCTTTCGGGGCGCATGCAGGTGGAGGTACCGAAGGAAAGGCGAGAGGGAAACGGCAAATCGCTGAAGATCATTGGTGCTTCTGCGAACAATTTGAAGAACATTGACGTCATCATCCCTTTAGGAGAATTGGTTTGTATCACAGGTGTTTCAGGGTCGGGCAAATCCACATTGATGAGCGATATTTTGTATGGCGCGCTTGCCGCGAAATTGATGGGCGCTCGCACTTCTGCAGGCGAGCACGAACGCATTGAGGGGATCGAGCATCTCGATAAGATTATCAACATCGATCAGTCCCCAATTGGTCGCACGCCACGCTCCAACCCTGGCACGTACACCGGCTTGTTCGATGAGATCCGAAAACTTTATGCCGAACTGCCTGAAAGCAAAGTACGCGGCTATAAGCCTGGGCGCTTCTCCTTCAATGTGCATGGCGGGCGTTGTGAAGCCTGCCAGGGACAGGGCGAATTGCGCATCGAAATGCAGTTCCTGCCAGATGTATATGTGCCTTGTGACGTCTGTCATGGCAAGCGGTTTAATCGTGAGACATTGCAAGTTTTGTTCAGAGACAAATACTCCATTGCAGACGTGCTAGACATGACTGTAGACCACGCTTTGGAAGAATTCAAGAATTATCCGCCGATGATGAATAAACTGAAATTATTGCAAGAGGTGGGACTCGGTTATGTGCGCATTGGTCAACCCGCGACGACCCTTTCGGGCGGTGAAGCTCAACGCGTGAAGCTATCAAAAGAACTCTCACGCCGCGCCACAGGACGCACGCTTTATGTTTTGGATGAACCCTCTGTAGGCTTGCATGCAGCGGATGTCCACAAGTTGATCGAAGTCTTGCAAAGACTTGTAGACGCAGGCAACTCTGTGCTCATCATTGAACATAACCTGGACATTATCAAGGTCGCAGATTGGCTCATCGATCTGGGTCCGGAAGGTGGAGATCGAGGCGGAGAATTGATCGCCGAAGGGACACCTGAGCAAGTAATGAAGATAAAAGATTCTTATACCGGAAAATATCTAAAAACTCATATGAAGCCGAACGGCTCCAAATAAACACCTAGAGGGGTAACAAGGGCACAAAACTTGTTTACCTGCTTCGTTATCGCGCAATGGCGACACTTTCTTGCGTCCTTGCCTACTTCCAAACCGCTAGCACAAATCATGAGATTTTCAGGTAGAATTGTTTTCCGTGCAAGAGGGATATTGAATTATCCGTATCTCGCTTGCATAAAAGGAAACCATCATGTTGAATCGAACTCCAACTAATACATCAAATACCATTAATTCCTACCGCAAAAAACGCCAGCAAAAAGGACCATTCCTGATGTACGGAGCCATTGCACTGGTTGTGATTGGATTCATCTTGCTGGTCGTCTGGTTGACAAGGCCAGGTCAGCCGCTTGGTCAGTTCTTTGCAACCGAAACTCCTACCGCCACACTGACGTTTACACCCACAAATACTTCAACCCCCACTGCAACACCGACAATTACGCTTACTTCCACCGTGACAGTAACTTCCACACCCTCCGGACCTTTTGACTACACTATTCAAGAAGGTGACTCCCTCGATGCACTTGCACAAAGGTTCAATTTGGGTCCAGATGGAGTCCTTCTGATCTATTACGAGAATCTTCCTGTGATGGAAGCAAACGGTGGTGTAATTTTTGTTGGGCAGACGATTAAAATCCCGCCTCCTGGAAGTGTGTTGCCAACAAGTACACCGCTGCCTGCCAACCTGGGGCGCGGCACAAAGGTTGAATATCATGTGTTGCCGGGCGATACGCTGGCTGGTATCGCCGCACGCTTCAACAGCAAGCAGGAAGATATTCTCACTGCAAATCCTGATATTGGCGAAGATATTAATGCTCTCAAGGTCAACCAGGTTTTACAGATCCCTGTGAACCTGATCACAGCGACCCCAACGCTTCCTTCTACATCCACACCTGTTTCCCCGACGGTAGCAGGTGGACAGGCAACTGCCGCTGCAACGACGGCCGCTTCGACTAGCATTTCAGGCGGAACTGCCACCTGTTCATACGACGAGAATCCTCAATTCGTAAGCCAGCTGCAACAACTTATTAATGACGAGCGCACAAAGGCGGGACTACCAGCCTTGAGTGCCAACGCGCAACTCGCGGCAGCCGCGAAAGCCCACGCGGTAGATATGCTCTGCAATAACTATCTCAGTCACATTAGCCTGGATGGTTCCACACCTCAAGACCGCGTCGAGAAACAGGGCTTTACTGCCTCACTTGTCCTTGAAGATCTGTATGCGTTACATCCTGCTTACGGCGGAAATCCGCAGTCCGCGCTGAGCTGGTGGATGAGCGATCCAACTTCGAAGGCTGATCTTCTCAATGCAAATACGACTGTGTTTGGTATTGCTTACGCAACTTCGGATGAGAGTTTGCTTGGCGGTTACTTTGTAGTTGTCTCAGCCAAACCGTAAACCTTTGGAGTCAACGACTCTAGTCGTTGAAATACCAACGTCAAGAGACGTTGACTCCAGTATATGAAACTATAAAATCGCTGGACAAATCAGGTACCCTCATGTAAAATACATCGCCGTCATAAAGAAAGGTCCCACTGAAGCGGGATCTTCGACAAGAAATTTTTGGAGGAAGACCTTGGCTAACATTAAGTCACA
>WNFX01006107.1_pt1 | contig 16427 bp, 9 predicted proteins | sample 5400111 | NCBI WGS metagenome assembly WNFX01 (sample SAMN13153363, study PRJNA577476) | soil metagenome | isolation source: 40 cm soil or saprolite under grassland replicate 1 | place: USA:California | collected 2016-06-15 | reverse complement strand
TCACCCGCGCCTTCGACGACGTGTTCGCCTCCGACGGCGCACAGGTCATCACCACACCGGTGCAGGCGCCGAATGCGAACGCGTTCGCTGAGCGCTGGGTGCGGACGGTCCGACAGGAATGCCTGGATTGGCTGCTCATCTGGGGCCGGCGCCACCTTGAGGCAGTTCTCGACGAGTATGTGCGGCACTACACGATGAGCGACCGCATCGAGGCCTGGATCTTCGGCCGCCAACGGTGACCAGCGCCGAATCTGCCCCGCACATTGTCGCCATCGCCACGGCGGTCCGACGCCGGGACCGTCTCGGCGGTCTTGTTCACGAGTACCACCAGGATGCGGCATGACGTCGAGGTTTCTGAACCCTACGCCGCACGCAGCCCCACCGGGCGTTCTCCCTGGCCATCCGGAGGATCAGTGCTGCGGTCTGCGGGTCGATCGGCGGCCTGCCCGGCTTACGCGCTTTCTGGAAGGTCCACTTGCGTCGGACCAACGTGCGGTGCCAGCGCCCCAGCGTCTGTGGTGCTACCAGAAACGATGTCCACCGATCCCTGGGCAGGAGTCGGCTGGTGGCCGCGAGCAGGATCCGGTCGCGTGCGGTGAACTTGGGGCGGCCGGCCTTGCGGCGCAGCACCCGAAGCTGATGCCGCAGAACAAGGATCTCCAGGTCCTTGGTGCCGTCATCGCCGTTCGGAAGGACCAGCAGACGGGTCAGCACGCGAACGGTCAGCCAGAGCATGAAGAGCATCGAGGGATGGTAGGGAACGCCTGCTCACGGCGCGAATCCGGGTTTCCGCGCCCTACAGGCCTGCGGTGGCCGAATTCACATCCGGTCCCCGGCCTTGCTACACCACTCTCTCCTACTCGACCTCGAAATCCTGCCAAACGCGGGAACAGATCAAAGACAGATCGGGAACAGCAGCAGCCATCGTCCAGCCATCGTCCACGTATCCTGATCTGTTTCTTGCGTGTTCCTCCTGATCGGAAGTCGATGGAGCGCCTAACCCTCGCCGTAGTCGCGCACTCCCCGGGCGCGCTAGCCCCCTCCGGGCCGGCGGCACGCCACCGCTCGGGCTGAGTCTCCGCTTCCCGGCCCGGGCAGAACGGGCAGGCCAGGTCCAAGCTCGACCGCAGCGCGGCCATTGGCGGACACGACCACGAGGCTCACGGTTGTCAAGCTGTCCCCTATGTTGCGCATCCGGGACCGGTGGAGTCGGACTGTCAACGATCGCCTCGAGCTTCGCAAAGCCCGGAGCGGCCTGTCCGCCTACCGGAAGTTTCTCGTATCTGCTGACACCGGAAGCTTTATCGGCTTTATCATAACTCCTCCCAGTGCCACACTATCCGTGTTGGACACGACGTAGGGGGGGCCCTATGACCGAGGTCTGGCTCGCACTGGCCATTGGTGGGTCGTCAGCTTCGGACTATCGCCCGGGGGGGCATGTGCTGAGGTGGAACCGCTGACGACCGTAGGTATGCATAGCATGCCCACGCGAACGCAGCTCCGATGCTTCTTGCCTGGGAGTCGGGAGCAATCCCTGGTGCTCTGCCGACCGGACGGCCGCGACGGGAGGATCGGCTTCCCAACGATTCGGTCTCATGCTCATGAGCGATTCGTGGACAATTGCGGACGGGCGCGTCGCCATGTCGCGGTCTCGCGTGGACGTGCTGCGAGCCGACATCAACGGCTGGCTCGCTCACCGGCGGAAGGCGGATACCTTCGAGCAGTTCGCCACGCAGCTGGAGAGGATCGAGGGGGTCCTCCTCCGGTCCATCGACGCAGTGGCAGCCACAATCCCGGCCACCGGCGGCGAGGTGGCTGCGGTCTATGAGCGCTGCCGCCTCGCCGATCGGAGAACGGTGTGGGTCGAGCGAGTGTGGCGGTACTTTGCCGAGCGGTTCGACCAACGCGACGGCGACAGGCGAGTGGCTGCGTGCGCGCTGGCCGCCGACGAGGTGCTCTGGAGCTGCTGGCGGCCCTGCTTTTCCACCGGCCTCACCGACTCCCGCCCGCCGGCGCCCCGCCGGGTGCCGCTCCCCTACCTCGACGCGGTGCACACGCCCGAGGCGTTCCCGGCCGGTCTGGTGCCGGCCGACCTCAGCGCCGTTCACGCCGACGCACCGTTTGTCCGCGAGCACCTTCAGGCCCTGCCCGTGCCGACGGTGCGGGTCCCGTTCGGTGCGGCCAGCGAGCCATGGCTGCTCGCACTGGTCGCTCATGAGACTGGCCACCATCTGCAGTTCGCCACCGGGCTGGTGGTGCCGTTCCGTGACGCCGTCAAAGCCGCCGTCGAGCGCGCCGACGGCGACACCGAGACGGTCCAGCGCTGGTGTGACTGGAGCATCGAAGTGTTCGCCGACCTCGTCTCGGTCGCGCTGCTCGGGCAGTGGGCGCTGTGGCCGATTGCCGAGCTCGAACTGCGCGATCGCGGCCGGATGACCGAGCCCCGCGGCGCCTACCCTCCCGGCCTGGTGCGTCTGCGCCTGCTGGCGGCCGCGATCGAGGCGGCCGGCCTCGACCCCAGCCAGGCGTGGCCGACCGGCACACCGCCGTCTGACGCTGACAGCCTGCCCGACCTGGCGTTCGTCGATGACGTGGTCGCCGCCGGAACCGCCATCGGACCCGAAGGGTTCGATCTCACCCGCTGGATCGATCTTCGGGCCGGGGGCATGGAGCCCGGCGGGGAGGTCGACCAGTGGCGACGTTGGTTCAGCGGCGGACCGCTCCCCCCGACACCGCGATCGCTGCGGGCACCGCGGTTGGTCGTCGCCGGCCTGGTCGCCGCCACGGCCGATGCCCGGCGAGAAGCCGCGGCGCGCCGCGACACCATCCTGGCCACCATCCGCGGCCAGGCCTTCGAGCGGATCATCGCCCTGCGCGCTCTCGGCAGGCGAGCCGCCGACGAGGCCGCCCCGGAGGAGGCGGACCTTGGGGCGCTCGGCAAGGAGTTGGCCGAGTTGGATCCTGACGCCCTTGGCGACGGCGAGGCCGGACCATGAGCCGGCGCATCGTGGCCACGCTCGCCGAAACCGGCGGGCACGGTGACGGCTGGGAGGCAACGGTTGGCAACGCGCCGCCCCGTGCCCTCGCCGCTGAACAGACCCCCCTTGGCCTCCTGCCCGTGCCGCCCGACGGCCCCGCCCTGACCGCCACCGCCCTCGCCGCGGCCCTCGACCGTCTCGACCGCAACGCGCCGAACGACGGTGACGCAGTGGCGGTGGGGCGGCACCTACTTGCCTGCCTGGTCGCTGACGCCAACTGGACAGCGTGGCGGGACGCAGGTGACGACGACCTCCATCTGGTCGTGACCACCAGCGTCAGCGCGCTGCAGCGGCTGCCGTGGGAGCTGCTCCACGACGGCCAGCGGTTCCTCGCTACCCGGTCCGCACCGGCAGTGACGATATGCCGAGCTGTCAAAGCCGCTGACGAAGCCCCGGGAGCGGTGGCAGTCCGGCCCTCCATCCTCGTGGTCGTGGGCGGGACGCTGGACGAGCCCGGCCTCCAACCGGCGGCCGAGTACCTCGCCCTGCTCGACACCCTGCGGCGCGGAGCGCTCGCCATCGATGCTCACCTCGTCGTCGGCGCCCGGCCGCGCGACGTGCGGGCGGCCTGCGCCGACTTGCGCCCCGACGTCGTGCACGTCATCGCCCACGGCGACCAGCTGGCCGATGGGACTGGCCATATCGTGCTGGCGCCGCCGAAGCCGGGCGAGCAGCCGGCCAACGTCGACGCCGACCAGCTCGTCACGCTGCTCGGGGCGGGTGGGGAACTACCCAAGGTGCTCGTCCTCACTGCCTGCCGGACAGCCACCAGCCGCCCCGTCGCTGGACCCCCGGCCGCCACGCAGGCGGCACCGGCCGTGCCGAGCCAGCCAGTCTCCAGATCGGATCCGTTCACCTTCCAGCCCTCGCTCGCCGCCGCCTGTGTCGCCCGCGGAGTGCCGATCGTCGCTGCCATGACCGGCGCCATCGCCTCACGAGCGTGCCGCGAGTTCACCTGGGGTTTCTACAGCACGCTGTTCTCCGGTGGCGACGCCGTGGCAGCCGCCGCCGCCGGCCGCAGGGCGGCATTCGTGGGTGGCGACCCACCGGCACGGGCCGTGGACTGGGCGTACCCGGCGGTGTTCTGTGGGCCGGGCGTCGACGGGACCGTGACCGTTACCGCCGGTCCGCTGCTGGTCGCCCGAGCCGGGAGAGCGCGGCACCTGCTGGAGCGGTTCCACTCGCCGCGGACCTTCTGCGGGCGCCAGGACGTCCTCGACGCCTTCCGCCGGCTCGTGCTCACGGCCCCGGCCGCGGCGTTGGACCCGGCGGTGCTGGCGCTGTGCGTCCCCCACGACGTCGCCGCCACCATGAGGGTCGGTGCGAGCCGGGCGCTCGCCCAGCTTGGCGCCGCCGCCGCCCTGGCGGGCCACGCGGTCGCCCACGTCGTCCCAAGCGAGGGTGATGACCGCGCTGTCACCTTCCAGACCCTCGCCGGCCGGCTGGTGTACGAGGCCCACAAGGGTGCCGGACTCATCAACGCGGCGACGCCGGATGTCAATCAGATCACCCTGCTCCACACGCGGGACGATGCCGCGCTCGACCCGGAGCTGCGCAAGCTGCTCGAGCTCGCTGGCGCCGCACCCGACTCTGATGAGGCGATCGGACTGGCGCTTCGGCTCGATCTCGCTGCCACCTGCCGGGCCGTCCGGGAGGCGGAGGCTTCCGGAAGGGGTCTGGTCGTCCTCATCGATGACCTGCACGCCTACGGACCGGCGGTCGCTCCGTTGCTCAGAGAGGCCGTGGGCAACCACGGCCTGGGCACCGCCCAGGAACGAGTCCCGCTCGTGTTCTCCTACGGCGAGCTCGACGATACAGCCGGCTCCGGCGCAGTCGAGGCGATCCGCTCGTTCGTGCAGACCGGCCCGGTGGAGCGGGTCGATGTCAAGCCCTTCGCACCGCCGGGGGCGTGGCTCGCCTACCAGCAGCTACTCCTCGGTGCTGACAAGCCCTTGGTCCCCGTCCCCGAGCACAGGGAGAGGATCCTCGAGCGGATCCACACCGTGACCGGCGGCAACCCCGATGAGTTCGACAAAGAGGGCGTGCTCATTGCCATTGCCGCGTTCTGTGATGTGAAGGCGCTGGTTCCGGCCACCGATGCCAACCGCCTCGCCCAGCTCTCCCACCTCACCCAAGCCTCCCAGTTCTCCCAGCTCTCCCAGCTCTCGCAGCACGGGTGATGAGCGCGATGTCCCTGTCCGGCACAGACGCAGCCTTTGAGGCGGCCTACGAGGCGGCCCAGCTGGCAGCTCGTGATCGCATCATTGCCGCCCGCCGCTCGACGGTCGAGCGCATCGGCACCGATGTTGTCGCCCGCCTGGCGCTGGCGCCAGTTTGGACAGCCGACGTGCTCGCCGCCTCCGAGCTTGCCCCGCCAAGCGTGCTCGACCGACTGGTGGACGCCGGCGTCGCCACCCGCTTCGGCGACCGCTACGTGGTGTCCTGGCAGCGTGCTCACGCCCTGCTGCCCGGCATCCTCGATATGGGGACGGAGACCGTGGCCAGCCACCTCCGCGCCATCGCCGCGGGCGTGGACCGTGCCCGCAACACCGTCGACATTCCCGCGGCCCTCGACCGGTTCGCCGTTCTCACCAGCGCCGGGCCCCCCGCTACTGTGGTCGCCACCCGTCTCCTCGAGCACGTCAAAGCGGCACGCGACATCGCCGAGGCGGTGAACTGGATCGACGCCGCCGCTAGGCTCGAGGTCGCACTCGGACGCCCGATCGTCGGCGCCCGGCTCCAAGCCGGCAGGCTCGTCGCCGGGCGCCGCCGTGACGACGAGATCGCCCGGTTCCTCGACGGGTATTTCGAACGGCCGGCCCTTCAGTCTGTTCTGGAGGCGCTGCTCACCCACGGCGACCACGATGGCTCCTGGGCCGTGCACCTCCACGGCATGGCGGGCACGGGCAAGACGATGCTCGTGCGGTGGCTGGAGGCGAAGTTCCCAAGCGACGGGTCGACAGGCTCCGTCGTCCGAATCGACTTCGACTACTTGCACCCGAACTACCCGGGCACCGAGCCCGGCCTGCTGGTCCAGCTGCTCATGGCGGAGCTTCGCCTGTTCGCTGGCAGCGAAGCCATCTCCCGCTTCGACAGGCTCGACGCGCTCGTTACCGAGTGGCACCAGCGGATCGACGAGGCGGAGCGCACCCGCCCCGACGAGGTGCCCTGGATCCGCGAGGAGCGCCTCCATCTCGTGCACGGCGCCTTCGGCGACGCTGTCAGGCATCTGCCCCGCCCCGTCGTCGTGATCCTTGACACCACCGAGGAGCTCGAGAAAGCGGCCGGCGGGAGCGCCAATGTGGCCGCCACCATAACCATGCTTGCCCGGCTCCACGACGCAGTCCCATCGATGCGGACCGTGCTCTCAGGTCGCCGCGAGCTCCCCCTGCCACCAGACGCCGACGTGCTCTCCGTCAACGGCTTTGACCACGAGGAGGCAGCGCGGTTCATGGCATGGGTAGGCGTCGAGGGCGAGAGGGCGGCGGCCGTGATCCAACGGGTGGCGGACGACTCGCCAACGGACAAGCTGAGCCCATTCGACCTGTCGCTGCTCGCCCACTGGGCGCACGACGACCCGTCACTCGACGCCGCCGCCATCCGGACAATCGACGACGACCGCTACGTCGAGCACCGGATCTTCCGCCGGCTCGGCGCGCCCGACCTGGAGAAAGTGTTGCCCGTGGTGGTCGCGCTCGGCCGCTTCGACCAGGCGACGATCGGCGCCATCACCGCCACGGAGGGCGCCGGGCTTGATCGCCTCGCCGCTGGCCTCGCCCGCCAGGAGTGGATCACGACCGAGGCAGGTGGGATCCTAGTCGTCGACCCCCACCTGCGTGATCGCATGGCAGCCTACCTGGAGCGCCACCGCCACGCCGACTGGGACGACGCGAAATTCAAGGCCGCCACCTACCTGCGGGCGTACTGCGAGTCGGCGCCCCGCAGCGCCGTCACCGTCGAGCACGTGGCCGGAGCCATCCGCCTTACCGACACCTCCAGCGCGATCGACCTCGACCGCTGGTGGGCACGGATCGAGGAGCGGGCCCGATCCGAGGCAGCCTTCGGGTGGCTACTGGGCATCACGCGCCGCCTCCTCGGCACCGGTGGCGGCGTCGGCCTGTCACACCCGCTGTGCGCCGCCGTCAGCGCGAGCCACGCTGCATGCTTTGGCCCGGGAGGAACCCGACCCCACCAGCGACTACAGGACGCTGTGGCAACAGGTGCATGACCATGCCGCGCCCGGCAGTCGGCTGGCCGCGCGCGCCGCTGCCCACCTCGTCGATGAAGTTGGCCCGGCATTGGAGCGGTGGGCCGGTGAGCTCGATGAGGCGCTCGGCGCATCGTTCGTCGCTGGGCTCGAGGCGCTACTCGACACCACCAGCGGCCTGGTCTCCACCGCCGAGCGGTTGCTCGCCGCGGTAAACGAACGCAGGCTGAGTCCAGCGCTGTGCGCTACGGCGGCGCTACTGGCTGGTCGTGCTCACGCTCGCGCCGGTGACCGGGCGGCATGCCGCCGCCACCTGGACGAGGCTGTCGCGCTGGTCGAGACGGCGGTCGGTGGCCAGTACGGTAACGAGTGGACCGATTGGCCGGTGGACGATGTCAGGGCCCGCATTCGCCTGTGGGCAGCGGCAACCTGGTGGCCGAAGTTCGGTTCGCCCGGTGAGGCAGGCCGGTGGATCGACGTCGCCCGCACTGTTGCCAATGTCGACCAGGATCGCGAGGCGTCGCTGGCCACAGTGCTGTGGCTTGCCCGCGGGCGTCGCTATGAGCACCTGGCGGTGCCAGAGGTCACCGGCTCGTTCCCGGCACGGGTTCCGGTCCACATCCACGTCCCGCCACTGGTCGTGTCTCGGGCACTGGCGCAGGCCCGCGACGGCGCCGTCGACGCAGCCATGGTCACCCTGGAGCCCTTGACAGAGATGCCCTCGGCCGGTGCCGAGTACCTAGCCGCCGAGCGGGCCAGGATGCTGCTGGTGCGCCGCTTCCGGCTCCGCGACATCAGCGAAGGCCTCACCACGGGCCTGGTCGACTCGTCTGCAGCGGAGGACATCGCCCTGCTCGCCGACCTCGAGGCCTTCGAGGGAGAGAAGCTCACTGTCCCACCTTGGCGCCGTGGAATCCACGATCCCCACCCGAGCACCGCCCACCAGTGGTGGCGGGCCGTACGCGCAGGCGACCCCGCCGCCCTCGAGGACGCCCGCGGCTGGGAGGTGCCCGCCGCTGTGGGATCCCACAGCGAGGCGGCCGAGGTGCACCGTGTGCTGGACGCGATCGAGCTCAGGCACCTGACGGGCGCCAGCGAAATGCGGCAAGTACCGGATGTGGCGAGGTGGGTCACCGCTCACCCGGGTGAACCTGAGGCGGGGCTGAGGTTGCTGCTCCGGGTCGCCGCCCTCACAGGCAAGCACGGCACGCCCGAGATCGACCATGCCGCTGACCGTCTGGCCGGGCGGCTCGGACTCAACCTCGCTGCTGAGGTGGCTCTCGACGAGGGCGACTCATTGGCCCTGCGGCTGCCCGACCGGGCCGGTATCCTCCTCGACCTCGCCGACCACTGGTTCACATCGGTCGGCGACACCACCGGCCAGCTGCGAGCCCGGGCAGCCGCCGCCCTCGCCGCCCAGACCGCCGCCGGTGGCGGTCCCGGGGCGGGCAAGGCGGAAGTTGCCGCCCTGGGGCGGGTGTACCGCCGCGTCGCCGACCCATTCGACCTACCCAAGTGGGAGAAGCTCCTGAACCAGCCGGCCGAGGCAGTCGGCACCACCCCCCCGAGATGGCAGCCGTGGATCGTACGCTGCGCGTTGGCGGCTGCCGGCGCCGGCAGCGGCACCGGGGAGGATCTGATCGGAGTCATCCAGGCCCGGTTCGCCACCACCGGCCACGACGGCCGCTACCTGCTGCCGCCGGAGCTCGCCGCAGCGCGTGGGCGCGGGGCTGGGGCAAGCGGGTCGTTCGCCGCCGACGGGGTCCCCGGGGTGCCCCCGCCCGTCGTGCTACAGATCGATGGGGCGGTGAGGACGACCACCCGGATCACACGGCGGGCCACGGTGGCGGTGCTACGCCGAGACACCGGTGGCCACGCCGAGGTGGTCACCGACCCGCTTCTCCCCGCCGACGCCCGCCAGGCCGCCGATTCGCCTCTCGCGGCTCTGGTCGCCGACCTCAATCCGTCGTCGCCGCTGGAGTTCCACCACACCGCCGACGTCGGCGCCGTGTCCTGGGAGGCGGCGCTGGGGGCGATCGTCCCCGGCGGCTGGCCAGGACGGTCGATGTGGCGGCGCGTGCAGCGCGCCCAGCGGCGCGCGCCGTCGACCCGCGATGCCTGGCCCGTGGTTGTCGCCAGTGCCGACCCGGCTCTGGCAAGCGGGTGGTGGGCCCGGCCGCGCAGCGACGCCACCGGCCTGCACTTGGTGGCATCGCTGACCCCGCCGCCCGCGGCGGGAGCCTGGGCGCTGCACCTGTTCGGCGAAGGCGCCGAGACCCGCTCGGGGGTGGGATTCGACATCGACCCCTTGCGGAGCCGACTCTCAAAGACCCGGCCGTACCGGCCGACCGCTAAGGAACTGGTCAAATGGTACCAGAATCCCGACCTCGTGGTCGTGCAGGGACTGCCGAACGACGAGGCCGAACTCGGCCCATCGTCGCGGGAGCAAGCGGCATACCTTCGCCAGCTCGGGACCGACTTCGCCCTTCAGGGCGTCCCGGCCGTCATGGTGGTCCCAGGGCTTCCGGCAGAGGCGGCCGTCGCTGCCGTCAACACGCTGGTCGCGACCCTCCCGCTGGGCGAGACCGAGCAGCTGTCGCCTCGCACCCTCCTGGCGGCGGTGGCCGCCGTGCGCAGGGTGGCGCTGAACAGCAGCCCAGCCACGCGCAACGTCGAGGACGGGCTCGGCGTCTGCCTCTTCCTGTCCGACACCCTCCTGAGGTAAAGCCCAAGCCAAGGAGTACCGATGGGCCTGTTCGACCGGATAAAGGCCAAGGTCTCGTCCAAGGCGTGGCCCGGCGCCGCCGAGTGGATCCCGGCAACCCGGGTCGCCCCGCCGCCGGAGCCAGCCCCACCCCCGTTCATCGTCGATGCCACCTATCTACGGGTCTGGCTCGCCGAGGCCCACCTGTCGCACTCGCGGCAATGGTTTACCGAATGGCATCCCCTGGTCCACACCGCCGTGGCCCGAACCTACGGCGACACGACTGAGGAGCAGGTGGCAGTGGTCAATCCCGGCTCCATACCCGGGTTTGACGGGGCCGCGGCCGCATCGGTGACGTTCGACAAGGCGCTCACTCCGTTGCTGCCGTTCCCGGGAGGCACCGTTTCGCTGAACGCTGGCCTGGTAGCGGTGAAGGGCGACAACACGATCCGCCAACTCATCGACGTGGTCGGCGGGTTCGGTGGGCTGATCACGTCGGCTGCCTTTTCGACCGGCATCGCCATCGCGACGCAGGTGGTCAACGCGTTCGAGGCGCTGTTCGGTCTCGGCGCCAACGTCGGCACGTTGGCGTACGACAGCACGCTCGCGCTGGCCGGTGGGGGGGCCGCAGTGACGCTGGCGCCCGGCTACCTCGCCGTGCTGGAGAAGGCGCCGGCGCCAGGGACGCTGTGGGTGCGGGACGGCCGGCTGATCGCGCGGTCCGAGCAGGGGTGGACCGCCATCCCCGACAGCTACCTGTTGCTCCGGCTTGAAAGCCGTGTCGACCGCGACGACTGGCGCTATCTGGATGAAATCGAGGAGCCGCTGCTCGCCGCCCGTAAGACCCTCGATGCCGAAACTCGGCGGGTCCACTACCAGCGGGCGATCGTCGCCGCCCGCACGTCCCCCGACCTCCACGAGGCCGATCGGATCCGGATCGCGTCAGAGCTGCGCAACCTGCGTGACACTGACGTGGGTCTCGGCGCCACAGAGGGCGTCCCTCAAGATCTGGCCAGCCTGGCCGCCGCAGTGACGCTCACCCCGGACGACGCCCTCATCTTGAGCCCGAGCCTGTCCAAACTGTTGGCGGCCTGACTGTGTAGGACAGGCAAGTACCTGAAGGGCACAGAAACCCGCGATCGCGGCGCAGCCAGCGTGTTTCGTAGGAGCGGTAGGGGTGACGCCTCCACCAACCCCGTCTCGGAGGCCCGTTGGGTTCAGAAACTCGGACGTCATGCCACGACCTGGTAGTACTCGTGAACCAAGCCGCCGAGGCGATCCCGGCGCCCAACGCTGACGGCGGCCCCAACCCCGCCAGGCGCCACCCCAAGGTCGATACCCCTCGGCGGGCGAAGCGCAAGGCTTCGGTGCGGTCGCTCCAGTCCAGACACTCCTGCCGGACCGTCCGCACCCAGCGCTCCGCGAACGCGTTGGCATTCGGCGCCTGGATCGGGGTCTGGATAACCTGGATGCCGTCGCAGACGAAGACATCATCGAAGGCCCGAGTGAACTTGCTGTCCCGGTCGCGAACAAGGAACCGCCACGCGCTGGCCCCGGCTGCTCTTTCCGCTTCTCGCTCGATCGAGAGCTCGCGTGCCCGCTGGACCACCCGAAGCCCGTTGGGGTGGTCGGTGACCCCGATGAGGCGAATCCGCCGCGTGTGCAGTTCGATGATGAACAAGACGTAGAGCGTCTTGAGGCGCACGGTCTCGACAGTGAAGAAGTCGGCGGCCACGATGCTTGAGGCCTGCGCTCGAAGGAAGCCTCGCCAGGTGACCGATGCGCGTCGGGGTGCAGGCCGAAGCCTATTTCTCAGGAGCACGGTGCGGATGGTGCTGGCTGACACGTGGATCCCCAGCTTCTTGAGCTCGCCCTGGATGCGCCGGTAGCCCCAGCGAGGGTTCTCTCGGGTCAGCCGCACGATCAGCGCAACCACGTGCTCGGCAAGCGGTGGACGGCCGCCCCGACGACACGGGTGCGTCCACTTGCGGGTCACCAGGCGTCGGTGCCACCGCAGGATCGTGCCTGGCGTCACCAGGAAGCTCGACCAGTGTGAGCGAAGAAGCGCACCGCTCAGCATCGCCAGCAGTGCACGATCGGCGGGTCGGAACTCGGCTCGCTTGACCTGGCGGCGCAGCACGTCGAGTTGGCGGCGGAGCACGACGATCTCGATGTCTTTGGCGTGCTCGCTGCGGAGGCGTCCAAGCAGTATGCCGACGAGTCGGCGTGCCACAAGGTAAAGAAAGTACAGGGTCATTGGCCGATTGTCGCTTACCCAGATCCTCGCTGCTCAGCGCATGCGGCACGGTTTCTGAACCCTACCGGCGCCACCAAAGACCACGACTTGGCGGTGCCTCCGCGTGGTGCGGAGGTCAGCGCGGGTGGTAGCGCCTGCTCACGGAGTTCGCCTTCCATGCCCGCGCGACCATCGCCCGACCATCCGCAGCGAAATCGGAGCGAATCCCGGCCCGGTGGGGTGGCGTGACCGGCCGGACAGCAATCGCGTTTCCGCGGGTCAGATATGGTGTGGCAGGACCAGGATTCGAACCTGGGTAGGCGCTAGCCGGCGATTTTACAGGTCGCACCACCGACTCCCCGCGGGTCCCCTCCCATCCCCACCCGACCCCGACCACCGCCCGTGACGTGCGCAAACGCCCTGGCAACGGCTTCCGCCGTCACCGGGCGTCTCCGTCCGTGCCGTCCCGTCCCGCGCGGCCAGGCGTCACGTGGAGGGAAAGTCGGGCCGCCATCCGACCAGAACAGTCTGGAACTGCTACGCCGTGGGTCGGCTAGGCCGATGCGGCGGCCAGAGCGTCGGCCTCGCGGAGGTAGCGGCTGCGTCGATCTGGCGGTAGAAGGCCAGCGCTTGCTGCAGCTGGGCATTGGCTTTGGCCGTGTGGCCGGCGGCGAGCAGCCGCTTGGCCGCCTGCAGGCGGGCGAACGCCTCGTCCGGCAACAGGCCGATCTCGGAGTACAGCTTGGGGCTTCCTCGAAGTGGCCGGCGGCGATGGCAGCGGCGGCCTGCAACCACGGGTCGGTGCGGTGCCGCCGGCGAGGAGCGCAAGCAGCTCGTGCCCGCGACCTAGTGGCAGGTCGCGGGCCGCTACATGAGCCGAGTCGCTGGCCAAGACCCACGTCCGGGCCATCGATGGCGACGGAGAACCCGAGGAGGTGAGCCAGCTGGCAGCGGCCGGCTGAGCCCGGCATCAGGACGACGCGGACATCCTCGTACACCTTTTACCGACGCGGCCGGCGTGGGACCTCGCGCTGGATGTCGACGCTCGACTTGAAGCGGCCGCCCGAATGACGTAGACGCCGGGCACGCGTACTCTCACAGGGTGGTCGGGTTGGTTGGACGGGACGCTGAGATCGCACAACTCGAGGCCGCCCTCACGGGAGCGGCTGAGCACGGGGCTGCGCTCCTGGTAATCGGCGAAGCAGGCATCGGGAAGACATCCCTCCTCGACGCTGTCGTCGGGCAGGCACGCAGCCGCGGCTATCGAGTCCTGACCGTCAGCGGCGTCGAATCGGAGTCTCAGCTCCCCTACGCCGGCCTTCACCAGCTTCTGCAACCTGTCCTGGAGACAGCCCGCCGGCTACCCGTTGCCCAGCGATCCGCATTACGTACCGCGTTGGGGATGCGCCAGGGGAAGCCGCCGGAGATGTTCCTCGTGGCCCTTGCAACCCTCAACCTCATCGACGAAGTTGGCGAAGACAGGCCACTCGTCCTGGTCGCGGACGACGTGCAGTGGCTCGATGCTCCGACCACGGGGGTCCTGACCTTCATCGCACGACGTCTCGAGTCATCTCACATCCTGGCCATCATCGCCTTGCGCGAGGGATTTGAAATCCCGCTTCTCTCTGTACATCTGCCAGAGATCCATGTGGGACCTCTGAGCGAGGCCGCCTCGAGGGAGCTGCTCGATTCCGTCGCGTCGGACCTCGACCATCAAACGCGCCGCCTCATCCTCGACGAGTCCCTGGGCAACCCGCTCGCGCTGCTCGAGCTGCCTCGGGCGGTCACGCGTCAGGGGACCGATGGCCGCGAGGGCCCTGTGGGGAGCCTGCGGCTGTCGGAACGGCTGGAGCGCACGTTCTCGGCCCAGGCGGCGGGACTGCCGAGACGCACACAGGCCGCGCTGTTGTTTGCGGCGCTGGACCAGGAGCTGAGTATCAGCGATGTCCTGGGCGCTACGCGCATGAATATCGATGAAGAGGCCACGATCGATGTTCTGGAGCCCGCGCTCGAGGCAGGCCTGGTATCGATCGCTGGCTCCATCGTTCTGTTTCGCCATCCCCTCATCCGCTCGGCGCTGGAACAATCGGCGCCAGCTACACAGCGGCGAAAGGCGCACCTCCTGCTGGCCGAGGTCGTCGCGGACCCTGATCGACGGGCCTGGCATCGCGCCAAGTCGGTGCTGGGTGCGGACGAAGGTGCAGCCAAGGACCTCGAGACGGTCGCCGCCCGGGCGCAAGACCGTGGCGCAACGCCGACCGCACTCAACGCGCTCGAGCTAGCGGCGTCACTGACGCCCGCGGAGTCGGACCGCGCCCGGCGCCTGCTGGCAGCAGCCGAGCTTGCATTTCAGCTGGGCGACCGGTCGGCTGTTGGCAGGCTCCTGGGCGCTGCCACCACCTTGCAGCTCACGCCCCACGACGTTGCCCGGATGACCTGGCTGAAGGAGATCTTCCACGACGGTACGCCAGGCGATGCCGATGCGGTCGCGCGGCTGGTGGCGCTCGCTCGCGACGTCGAAAGGCAAGGAGACCGGAACCTGTCGCTCAATCTTCTGCACGGGGCGGCGCTGCGGTGTTGGTGGGCAGACCCCGGTGCAGAAGCGAAGATCCTGGTCGTCGACGCCGTCGAGCAGATCGCCGGCGACGAGCCGGATCCGCGCGCGCTGGAGATCCTTGCGCTTACCGCGCCAACCGACGCCGCCGCTCGGATCGCAACTCGGGTTCGTGAGGCCCTCCGGGTGGACGGTGGCGATCCGCTCGCAACCCAGCTTCTGGCATTCGCGGCATATGCCGCCGGTGAGATCGGCCTGTCGAGGGAGTTGATGGATCGCACGGCCCCGATCCTCCGTGCTCAGGGACGCCTCGGCCTGCTCGCTCAGCTGCTGGTGGTGCGCGAATGGGCCGCCATCAATACTGGCCAGTTCAGCGACGGCATGCGTGCCGCCGAGGAGGGCAACCGCCTCGCCATCGAGACCGAGCAACCGATCTGGGCCGCGATCAGCGAGATTGGACACGCCGTGTTGGTTGGCTTGCAAGGCGACGAACGCGAGGCGAAGGAACTCCTCGTCAGGGCAGATGAGCAGTTCAGTTCGCAGCGCCTGTCGATCCTCCTTGCTCAATCGGAGTTTGCTCGTGGTGTCATCGCCATGACAGCTGGTCGCCATTCCGACGCCGTCGACCACTTTTCACACATGTTCGTTCCTGACGGGCCGGCCTTCCACGAGCTCGTTACCCACGCCGCGGCGCCGTTCGTGATCGAATGCGCCGTTCGCGCAGGTAGGGTCGAGGATGCACGGCGCCTGATGGACGCGCTCGAGGGCATGGCCGGCCGAACGTCCGCGGCGCTGGTGCAGATCGGGAGGCGTTTCGGCCGTGCACTGCTCGCCGATGGACCGGACGCGGAAGGTCTCTACAAGGAGGCGCTCGACGCGGATCCGAAGTGGCCGTTCGATCACGCGCGTCTGGAGATGTCATACGGGGCCTGGCTACGCCGACAGCGCCGCATCATCGAATCGAGGCCGCACCTGAGGTCAGCGAGGGACGCGTTCGAGGTACTCGGCGTGAGGCCCTGGGCGGACACGGCTCGCGCCGAACTGCGCGCTTCCGGCGAACGCGCCGTGGAACCGACGCCCGCGCCGAAACAACCGCTCACGCCGCAGGAGATGCAGATCGCACAGATGGCCGCGTCGGGACTTTCGAATCGCGAGATTGCCGACCGCTTGTTCCTCTCGCACCGCACGGTGGGCGCGCACCTGTACCGGGCCTTCCCGAAGCTGGGGATCGTTTCCCGCTCCGAGCTCGCCGGAGCGCTCGCATCGATCGAGCCGCTCCCGGCGTGATGGTGTCTCTTCAGCCACTCGACCGGACACGCGCGACCTGACTGATCGGTCAGCTAGGGAACCGCCCCTGCAGCCATGCCCGTCAGTCAGCTCGAGCGGCTAGGCTGCTGCGCGAGCCAGGGCGGAGTGTACGCGCCGACCCCGTAGACGAAGGCCAGGAGGTCGTCTGCGGCCCACTCCTCGGCGATCCTTCCGTCGGCGACCCGGTACACGTCTACGGCGTCCCACTGCACGTGTCTGCCGGACGCCGGTATGCCGAGGAGGTCTCCCTCGTGCGTCGCCTCGACGACCGCGCGAACGGCCACGATGTCTCGTTCCGCGATAATGTCCTGCTCCACGTTGTGTAGATCCGGAAGGGCGTCGACGATCGTCCTGACCAGCCCGGCAACGTTTTCGCGACC
>WNFX01003185.1_pt1 | contig 16428 bp, 15 predicted proteins | sample 5400111 | NCBI WGS metagenome assembly WNFX01 (sample SAMN13153363, study PRJNA577476) | soil metagenome | isolation source: 40 cm soil or saprolite under grassland replicate 1 | place: USA:California | collected 2016-06-15 | reverse complement strand
GACTTCGCGCACCGGGCTGGTTACTACAAACTCACTCTCTGGACAAACGATGTTCTCACCGCCGCGCGGCATATCTATCAAGAGGCGGGCTTTCATCTCGTGCATGAAGAACCGCACGATCGCTTCGGCCCCAGAATCGTGGGGCAGACTTGGGAAGCTGTCCTTCATTCGAATCTCGCTGGAAAATCGACGCCGACTGCGGAGTTCTCGCACGAACCCGGACGATGATCGCGCGCGTCTGGACGGCACGAACAACGCCAGCGAACATGGCGAAATATCGCGAGCACTTCGCAACGCAGGTGTTGCCTGCGTTGCGCCAGCTCTCAGGCTTCCTCGGCGCGGACCTGCTCAGCAGCATCGATTCCAACGACGTCGAGATCATCGTCATGACACGATGGCAATCGCTCGAAGCGATCCGCGCATTTTCCGGGGTCGATCTGGAAATTGCCGTGGTCGCCGAAGAAGTGAAACCATTGTTCACGCAATGGAACCGGCGCGTCCAACACTATGAAATGCTCGGGAGCGTGACGAATGCGGATTGACACCGGTGTTTGCAACCGGAACCCTTCTGCATCTGCATTACTGCGTAATTCGCGGTTAGAATTCTTTAGCATGAGTAAGTCTTTCGAAAGCTCTCGCGCGCCTGAACCGGTCGGCGCGTTTCCCCACGCCAAGCGCGTGGGCGATCTTCTGTTTCTTTCCGGCATCGGGCCGCGTATGCGTGGCAGTAAGGAAATCCCCGGTGTCACACTCGATGCCGTCGGCAACATCGCCAGTTACGACATCGAGAAGCAATGCCGCGCCGTGTTTGAGAACGTGCGGCTCGTGCTGGAAGATGCGGGCGCGAGTTGGAACGACATTGTCGATGTTACGGTCTTCCTCACCAACATGAAGAAAGATTTCCCGATCTATAACAAACTCTACGCCGAACATTTTGCCGGGCCGGGCAAACCAAACCCGACGCGCACAACGATCGAGGTCACGGCGTTGCCCACGCCGATTGCGATCGAGCTCAAAGTAATTGCCGCGCTATAACCGCCCTGACTGTCGCACTGGTGGATTACCTGTTTTCTATCTTCGCGTTTCGCTCTGTTCGGCTCGTTGCTGAACGCGGTGCACCATGGCAACCGCAGCGATGAGGACGAGTCCAGAAAACACCTGGTGCGGCTCGAGGGCCGCACGGAAAAAACCCCAGGTAATGCAAACCGCGGCGAGCGTCTGCATCATCTCGAAGTAGCCAGCCGTTGATGCGCGCGTGAGGCGCAGCCCCTCGAAATAGATGAGGAGCGGGATACCTCCAGAGATGGACGCGAGCAGAGCCAGCCAGATCATGGCCTTTGTGGCGTGTGCCTGCGCGGCCGCTGGCCAGAGCGCCGTGCCATTGAGCTTCCCGTAGACGAGAAGGATCAGCGTCATGCAGATAAGTCCGACGACGATGCGCAGACTTGACGCAAGCCGAAGCGACATGCCGGTCATTACCCCCCGGCCAGCAACGGTCGCAAGCCCCCAAAAGAAAGCACAGATGAGTGCGTAGCCGGTGCCGCGGTTCAGCCCCGCGCGCTCGAACGAGACGGCGATCAGGGTGGGATGGGTAACCGAGACGAAGACACCGGCGAGTATCGCTATGCCGGCATATAGGAAGAAACGCCGGCCCAGACGATCACCGAAGAGCAGGAACGCGCCGATTGTCGAAAGGACAGGCTGAATATTTAGTACCACGTTTACGACTGTTGCGTTGCCGTACTTTAACGCGAGCGTGAAGAACACTGTTCCGACAGCCGATCCGGCGAAGCCGGATAAGGCCAGGTATCCCCACGTGCGCGCATCGATCTTGCGGATCTCACCGACGCGCGAAATGAGAAGCGGCAAAAACATCAGCAGGATCAGAACGTGCTCCCAGAAAACGATCACCTGAGCGTCGAAAAGTTCATTGAGCGGTATACGCCAGGCGCTCTCGGTACCCCAGAGCGCCGCGCCGAGACCGACGAGCCATGGGCCATAGTTCACTCCATTCACGCCACGGTTTTCCATGCCTGATGCGTGTAGCGTTGGAGGGCCGCTGCGTCAATGTGCGCGTCTAATCGTCAACACCAATCACAATTGAACGTTATATGTTGCGTGAGATATGTGAGTGCCGTGGGTACTAAGTCATTTCATATTATTGCGGCTGATCATACCGGGATCACGGTTTCGAATCTCGAACGTTCGCTCGCGTTCTGGCGCGATGTTCTCGGCTTCGAGCTTTCGCACCGCGCACATCATGCTGGTGACCTCGCCAGCGAAGTCACTGGCGTGCCAGGTGCCGAGATTGCACTCGCCGTTCTCAAAGGTTACGGGCACAAGATCGAACTGCTCGAATATCTCGCGCCGCCCGACCGCAAACAACATGTCGATCTTAAACCGTGCGACATTGGATCAGTGCACGTCGCGTTCACGGTCGATAAGCTCGACGCTGTGCTGAGCACGATCGAAGCCTCCGGTTGGCGCGCGGTTGGCAAACCGCAAACGCTCAAATCCGGTCCGAACGCTGGAAAGCGCGTCGTTTACGTTCGCGATCCCGACGGAACAACCATCGAGTTCATGCAGCCGCCCTCCCGCTCTTGACATCTGACTTCTGTCCTCTGACCTCTGTCCTCTGATTATGACTTTTTCCGCCAACGAAGAGTTCGCGCTCCAACTCGATGCCGAAGATCCGCTACGCCGGTTTCGCGACAAATTTCATCTGCCGCTCGGCGAAGACGGCAAGGCGCTCATTTACTTCGCCGGCAATTCGCTCGGCCTGATGCCAAAGACGGCGAGGAAGATCATCGAGGAAGAGTTAGACGATTGGGCGAAACTCGGCGTAGACGCGCACCTCGATGCGACAACACCCTGGTATTCGTATCACGAAACATTGCGCGAGCCGATCGCGCGTCTCGTTGGCGCGAAACCGAATGAAGTGATCTGCATGAACAGCCTGACGGTGAACCTTCACCTGATGATGGCGACGTTTTATCGGCCGACGAAATCGCGCTTCAAGATTCTGATGGAAGAACCGGCTTTTCCCTCCGACACGTATGCGATCAAGTCGCAGATCGTTCATCACGGACTGGATCCAAAGGAGGCGCTGATTCTCGCGCGGCCATCCAAAGGTGAATTCTCCGTTCGAACGGAAGAGATTGCCGATCTTATCGAGAAGTACGGCGATCAGCTTGCGGTCGTGATGATCGGCGCAGTGAATTTTTTCACCGGGCAGTTGTTCGAGCTCGAGAAAATCACGACGGTGGCGCAGAAGCGTGGCATCACAGTTGGTTTCGATCTCGCCCACGCGATCGGCAACGTGCCGCTCCAGTTGCACGATTGGAATGTCGATTTCGCGGTGTGGTGTTCCTACAAATATCTCAATGCCGGTCCCGGCGCGGTGGCAGGTGCGTACGTGCACGAGCGGCACGCGACCAATACCGAGTTGCCGCGTTTGGCTGGCTGGTTCGGCAACGATCCGAATACGCGGTTCCGTTTGCATCTTGAGCCTGAATTCATTCCAGTTTCGTCGGCTGACGGCTGGCAAATCAGTAATCCGCCAATTTTCTCGATCGCGCCGTTACGCGCATCCGTGGCGATATTCGATGAAGCCGGCGGAATGGAATCGCTCCGCACGAAATCGATCAAGCTGACGAGCTATCTCGAATTTCTTCTGTCCGAGCCGGACGGGCAGAAGCAGTTCAAAATTATCACTTCGCAATCACCCGACGCGCGCGGCTGTCAATTGTCGATCTTGATGCGCGAACATCCGAAAAAGTTGTTCAACAAACTACAAGCGGCCGGCGTGAAATGCGATTTCCGCGAACCGAACGTGATCCGTGCCGCGCCGACGCCGCTTTACAACACCTTTCACGAAGTCTGGCGCTTCGCCAAAATTCTGGCGGAGCATCAATAACATCGCGACGTGGTTAAACTACCAGAGTCGCTTGCGCCGGTTTAGGTTCTTCCAAGCAATTTCCGCGGCTTCTGTCTGAATGGATTGATAAGCCGGATCTGATTTGCGCTGCTCGTCACTGACCCGAATGTGTTGCGCGCGCGCAGTGTTGATCACGTCCCAATACCGCGAGCCTGAAGCTCTTGCGATAATGAACGGTTTGCGCCACCCAACTTCGTCTATGATGAGACCACCGCTTTCGTGGGGTATCGTAAAAGCAAATTGGTTAGGATTCTCGGCACGCGTCAGCCGATAACCGCCAGCAATCTCCCTCGAATCCGGACCGAAAATATCGGCCTCGCATGCACAAAGGCCGACAAACACCGTGAGAAGTGCGAGGCGACGGAAATTGCAAAATAAATTTCTATTCGACATTAAACGAAATCAACGGCTCGTGAATCATCTCCATTCTCGCGCTCTTCCTCCTCTGGTGTATCGATTTCGCGTCCCGGTTATCTTTCAGTCGTAGGATAATTTTGTTGGTTATCGCCGGGCAACGCCCGCAATCTTCGAACGACGTGCGATAACGCCCAATTTTCTTATTTTTGCATCCACGCCATGATCGCAAATAAAGCGAGATCTCTCACTGCTTCGACCGCGCTCCGCTTCGTTGTTGTTCTCGGCATCGCCAATTTCTTCGCTGATTTGACCTACGAAGGCGCACGCAGCGTCAACGGACAATTTCTCGGGACACTCGGCGCCAGCGCCGCGCTTGTCGGATTCACGGCCGGACTTGGCGAACTGCTTGGTTATGCGTTGCGCTCTGTCTCGGGGGTGATCAGTGACCGGACCGATAAATATTGGATCGTTACCATTGTTGGCTACACCATTAATATGCTTGCCGTTCCGGCTCTGGTGCTGGCCGGAAATTGGCCGCTCGCCGCCGGCTTGATAATCTCCGAACGAACCGGACGCGCGATCCGGAAGCCATCGACCGCCCTGATCATCTTTTCCGTTGCCTTGCAGCTTTTGTCACTCCCGATTTTTCTTTTCGCAAAACGAATGGAGCGACAATAACCCAGGAAAGCTACGAACCATTTTGCTTTTGGAGCTGGTGTTGAAAATAACCTTTCCAATTTTCCGGTAACGCCTCGATTTCGATTGCGCGGCGCATCGTTTTTACATCGTCTCGCTCAAAACCATAAAGACGAGTGATGTCGGAGACACTGATCTCTCGTTGCTCGCGGCCGATTAATTCGATGGCATCTCCAACGCCAACCGTTCCTTCCTGAACTACGGCAAAATAGAAACCGGAGCGACGGCTGACCAAGAACCGTTTGATGACGTCGGTACGACCAAACTTTATACCCAGTTTGTAGCAGGGCATTCGTGGTTCCGTGACCATGACCTCAGCGTCGCCGATTCTGAATCTGTCCCCGATATAAACGGTTTCCTCAAGCAATCCGTCGGTCGTTAAGTTTTCTCCAAACATGCCCCAGGGCAAATCGACTCCCGGCAATTCTGTTCGCCAATAGTCATAGTGTTCCGACGGATAGGCATAAACCGCCTTGCTCACCCCGCCGTGAACAGTCAGATCGGCTTGTTGATCGCCGTCCAGGTTCAACCTGCGCAACATCAGCGGACCCTTGACAGCCTCCTTAAAAATTCCTGTCGTGACGGTCTTGCCTTGCCACGTTACTTCTCTGGGCAATCCAACATTCAGTGACAAGATCTTCATAATCGGTTAACTGATCTCACAGCTAACTATGCCGGCAATCTAAACGGCAAATCCAGCAAGTTCCCGCATTGAATCGCCCGTGATATCCGCGTAACTGATCACGCCGTAGCCCTAAGTGCACGTCCGGCTCGGACCGTAGGCTGATCCTCGTTTTTTCCTGTTTTGATTCGCGCGCTCCCGCTTGCTCTCCGCTTCCCAAGCGGCTTTACAGTCTACCCGGCGGCGTCACCGCTCGCCGTGTTCCTGGGTTCGTGATTAACTTTGATCGTGGCGAAGTTTATTTTGATCGGAAGCGGTTTAGCTGGAGGATTGCTTGCGGCCTATCTGGGACGGCGCGGGTACGATGTCGATCTTTACGAGCGCCGGGCCGATCCGCGCGAAGGCAATATTGTCGGCGGGCGCTCGATTAACCTTGCGCTCTCGACTCGCGGGATTCACGCGCTCGAGCAACTCGGGATCGCCGATGAAGTCTTGCGACATGCAATTCCGATGCGCGGCCGGATGATCCATCCCGCGGGCGCGGGAGCGAACCTGCATTTCGCGCCCTACGATGTCGATCCCAGTAAGCACATCAACTCGATCGGCCGGGCCGCGCTTAACACGACCTTGATCGAAGCGGCGCAGCGTTATTCAAATGTGCGAGTGCATTTCAATCATCGCTGCGCCGACGTCGATCTGACCGAGGCGGTCTGCCATTTGAAAACAGAACATGGCCAAGCAACGGCACGCGGTGACGCAGTGATCGGCGTCGACGGCGCATTCTCCGCCGTGCGCCAATCGCTGCAAATGAAACTCGCAGAGTTCGAGTATGACGAAAGTTATCTCGCTCACGGCTACAAGGAGCTTACGATCCCGCCCGCGTCGGACGGTTCCTGGCAAATGGAAAAGGAAGCGCTCCACATCTGGCCGCGCAAAAGTTTCATGATGATCGCGCTGCCGAATCCCGATGGCTCATTCACCTGCACGCTTTTTTGGGAATTCGAAGGTCCGCGCAGCTTCGCCACCACCAAGACCGACGACGATGTTCGCCGATTTTTCGATGACGAATTTCCCGATGCCGTCCCGCTGATGCCAAATCTGCTCGACGATTTCAAAAATAATCCGACCGGCTCGCTGGTCACGATCCGCTGCGCCCCGTGGTTCTACAAAGATAAGGTCGCGCTCGTCGGCGACGCCGCCCACGCGGTTGTGCCGTTCTACGGTCAGGGAATGAACGCCGCATTCGAAGATTGCGTCGTGCTTCACGAATGCCTTGCTGAATTTCCGCAAGATCGACAACGTGCGTTCGCGGAGTACTTCGAGCGCCGCAAAGTAAACGCCGACGCCCTGGCCGATCTTGCTTTGGAAAATTTTATCGAGATGCGCGACAAAACCGCGTCGCGCGTCTTCCGCGCGAAAAAGAAGCTCGATCACTTCCTCGAAGCGACGCTTCCTGGAATTTATCTACCGCTCTACACCATGGTCACCTTCACTCGGATTCCTTATGCCGAATCCGCCCGACGCGCGCGGCTACAAGATCGCGTCGTATATGCCGGTCTTATCGCAGTGCTGATATCGATCGCAGCATTGTCGGTTTCACTGCTTCGAATTATCGGCCATTGACAACCATGGCACGCAGGCTGCCATCACTATAGGAGCTATCGGTACTAGGCCACGGCAGCGGCTCTATTGTGCGCACCCTATCTGCGATCAAGTGTGTGGCGCCTGCATAGCAAATAATATTGCCGTCCTTAGTTAGTTCGTATGACGCCCAATATCGGCGCTGATGGCACTCGCCATGAGGTTCAGCATAACGATTCTTTTCTCCGTGCAGACGCCAGACCAATGTCTTTTGACCCCTCGCCAGACAGCGCAGTAGCGCGTCTTTCTGGATGTGACATGCACAAGACCTTTTATATCTTGAAAACCGAACGATGCGAGGCTGGTCTCTGTTACCGAAATCAAAATCTCTACCCATCCACTGCAGTTTGCCAAGCTTCATGAATTGCGGCGAGGGAAGAGACCCGCTAAGTGCGTCTTGACTGTCTTCGTGGCTTTCGTATCGGCATGTCGATGACCAGACACCAGACGCTGAATGTTCGTCAAGCCTGCACCACGACGTTAGCTTCGTTTGCCCTTTCGGGAAGTCACGTAGACTAGAGATCGGTGCGCTAAACGCCGGTTCGTCAAACTGGAGAGTGCCTCCAAATTCGTAGTCACGCGCCGAAAGAAAATCCAGGAGGGAATCTTTCTTTGCAGATTCAACTACAAACGACCGTGCCATCCAAAACAGCCCCAGGTACGCGTCGTGAAAAGAAGCTGCTCTTTCGATTGGCTGAGGCTCTTTCCACTCCCAAAAGCCGCTCAACGTTATCCATTCGTCTTCTGCGTTGGTAATCGACAGCAACACAGCCGGATTGGCCGCTTCTCGATTCATTATCCACTGCTTCTGACGATCCGGAGTGAAGGGGTGGTTCAGTGGCCGTATGACGCGCAGCCACCATGGTGAGGCGCTCGGAATAAAACTCCAGGTCGATGTTTCGGTCGCGCGCGCGTGTGCTGGTATATGAGAGTCGAGCAGATCACGCAAACTTGTTAGCTGTCGAGCTGTCGTGAATGGACGAGGACTTCCAGTGTAATCGTCAAAGTGAAAATGATCGGCGAGGTACCCAACAAACTCGTGAAGTGCAATCCATTGATACTTTTTCCCTAACCGCTCCACAGTTGGCCAACGGCCTGTCTCCCGCACATAAAGTGGCTGGTCATCGCCATCGGGGCTGAGACCAATTTTTACGGCTTTCTGGACGACATATCGCTGGCATACGCACGCATCGAATCTGGGTCCGTGTCGATCATCGGGTGGTTGACCGAGTCGTCTGGATTGAAAATGATGTACGATCCCGCCCATTACATAGCGGCCCCAATCGCCGTACATGAACCCAGGTTGTTCGGGATTCGTCGAATGAAGTAACCGTTCGTAATTTCGGGTCTGTTCGAATTTCTTGTCACATTGAGATCGAAAAGACTGCATTTGTTTTTCAGTCCAAATCGCAGGCCAGCCTGACCGAAATGGCGGGCGAAACGACGCAGGTTCGATGTTGCTGGGCAACGTCTTCTTGTCTTGCGCGTGTTTGCAAATCTCCTGCGCGTACTCGCGTATCAAGATGTTCGGCTCTACCTCCCGGTGTGCGAAGATCGCGGTATGTACAATGTGCGCCATTTCGGACAAGTGCGGGTCTCCTGGTAATGCTCGTTCGGCGACTCCCGAGCCGACCATAAGGACGCGCTCCAGCACATATGGATCATTCACATCGATAAAACGCTTTATCCAAGCTGTGGTAACTGAGATGTGCTGCACCAATAACCGGCCCAGTGCTCTAGCCGTGCGTTCGCGAAATGCTACGACTGTTGTTGTGAGAAACCACGCTAGCGTCGTAGCCAACAGAAAAACCTGCTCTTCGGGAATCAAAGCTGGGTCTGCCTTTTCGGCCCAGCCCAATAACTCCTCGATGATCGAGTCACTGCCGTTGTACCAAATCCGCTCATTAAGCCATAGCGTCCATTCACGATCACGTTTATCAAGTGGTTCGCTGATCAAGCTACTGTGAAGGTGGTCAGCATTCAGCGGATGTTTCGGATTCGGTGCGAACGAAAGTTGTAATTCACGAAGATCGCGAACCACTGGTGAAATTGCGTACTGGTTCATCAGTGAGGTCGTCCTGTCGGACCAGCTAGCTTTCGTTCGCCACGCGAGACTATTAACAAATGCTTGCATGACATCGAAATCGGCACGCGCGGCTGCTACATCTGGCAATTCACCGCGCCCTTCTTCTGGCAAACGAAGTGCAAAGATACCTATGACCCCGTAGTTGCTATGCCGCCATTTGCTGGTACGAAGGTTTTCTAGAAGCGGCGGATCTAATGGCTTGCCTACGCCAAGGAGTTCGAGACCTATCATGTAATCCCAGACCCGCTCGTAAGTGAAGCGCACTGTACTTTCGCTGGCCGCGGTGTCCTCCACGGGGTATTCCGCAAGAATTCCCTCAGAGATAAGAGCACGGTACAAAGATCGCGACTCCTCGGGGATTGGATGAGCACTCAGAGCAATACTCCTGGCCTTTTCTTCCGATATCCACAATGACTTCGCTTCGCTAATGGCAATAGCAAGTTGTCGGCAGACCTTTTTAACGGTGGATGGATGGCAGTCGACCGCTAAGGCTATCTGTTTGCTCTTGAACGATAGATACTTATCGAGGATTCGAGAAAGCGTTAAACTGCCAGGGGGAGGTTCTTGATCAGCAAAAGCCTCGCAGAATGTTTTTAGCAAAAGCGGGACTTGGAATTCGCGCGCTAGCGGAGGAACGCCGACACCACGCACTCGGTAAGCTTCGAAGTACTTTGGTGCCGCCTCGAACAACGCGGCCCCCAAACCCTCGTGCATAACGATCGCCCAATCTGTTGACTTCGCCTCGCGAATGTATTCGGGGATAGTGTGACTCAGATAATCATTTCGGCAGCTAACTAGTAATTTTACATTCGGAAACTCACGGAACTCCGTGGCGAATTCTTCTAGCCCGTGCTGCCACAAGCTCCTTGGTCGCGTCTCATTCAGCGCGTCGAGACAAATTAGCGCCGGTCGGTCAGTCGCTACCGCGATTGATGAAACGCATCCAAGAAAATCACGAATACTCCCATGAAAATCGGCCCACTGTAAGAATTGCACCCAAGGACTGGCGCCGCTCAGAAAAGTTCCGGCCTCGGCAAAAATTGCGACGCCTTCATCCCGCGTGTATCCGCTGCACAATTCAGCGAGTAAATGCGTCTTGCCGCTGCCAGGCTGGCCACTCAACAATAAGAATTGTCGGTCCGCATCTTGATGATCACGGCCGAAATAAGAAAGAGTCCAGAGTGCTTCTTGCCAACGCTCAACCTCACGCAATTGATCCTCTCTTGGGTCTTGGGACATTCGCCGCGGGTCCGTTTCCTTTTTTTTGTCTTCAGGTATGAGTTTTCGCAGCTGCATCGCTACTGGTCGCAACGCCTCTGCCGCAGCCTGAAATGAATCAGCCATCGAAGGAAGATTTCGTGGCAAAGAGAGACCATCGCCAAGCTCCCTCTTTGCGAGCTTCCACTTCATGTTGGCGTCACGGAAAGCTTTTTTTAAAGGTCGGGGCCAGTCAGTCACCTCACTGGAAGCCACGCGCTGCCGGTGCCGTAATTGCTCTTGCGCTACTTTTAGAAATTCCTGCCGGAATCGTTCGCTCCGGAGAAATACATGTAGCTTGTCCTCCGCGGTCGTTCTGACATGAAGCTTCGGTAGGTATCGTTCATGCGCCTCTAGCCTTTCAATCGTACGCCTTGTCAGTCGCTTGCAACGGTCCTTATTGAAGTCTGGATAACCGAACCAGTAACTGAGCACCCCATGGTTGCGCTCATGCAATAGCATCAAGAGCAGCTCGGACTCGCCCCACAACGTGAATTTCAACGACTTTAAATATCCGATTCCCTTTGCGTAGTTCGCCCACTTACTCTTAAGCGCATTCCATTTGGTCCTTTGTGTCGAATTTAGATTGCGCGGGATTGCAATTACGTACTCGCGAAGCGACGCGATGTCTTTGTTGCTTTCGAGCGCCGTACGGACCGAATCATCTACTTGAGTCCACTGCTTCGAACCGAGCTTTTCATCGAAAAACTTCGCCTGATGTCCGACGAGAACATCGCCTGCCGAATTCTCAATATAGCCCTCTAGACCGGAGTCTCCGCCTTCGCCTTCGCGTCTGACTGGCATCCCGATGGCGGAGTAGTGAGAGGCGAACAGCTGATACGTCATCTCTTCGAACGCTTTTCTTTGGCTGCCGTTGTGAGCTCGAATACGCGTGAGCTTTACCCCATTCAGATTCACAACCCGTAATATTGTGCGAATCGCCGTGTCGTCCATTCCCAGCACGCTAGGTGCGCTGACCGGAAACCTATTGAGAACCATTTGTTGAGAGTTAAGATCGCTCTGCTCTACAGATGCATAGCCCAGCAATACGCGCCCCTCTAAAAAAATTCGGAACTTCCGCGCCCGCGAAGTCGCTCCCGCAAAAGTATTTCGTTTCGCCGGATGTCTTTGCGAAAGAACAGGAAAAGATTTTAGCGAAGCATTGGTTGTTGGTCGGGCATCAGAGTCAGATCGCGGACGCAGGCCAATACTTTCTCGCGCAGATTGCCGGAGAAAGTTTGATAGTGGTCAGAGATCAGAGGTCAGAGATCAGAGCGTTTTACAATGTTTGTCGTCATCGCGGGACGCGATTAAAGGAAGACGAATGTGGGCATGCGTCGGCGATTCAGTGTCCGTATCATGCCTGGACGTACGGGCTCGACGGACGATTGATCGGTGCGCCGCATATGGATGAGGTCCCGGGGTTTGATAAAGCCGATTATTCGTTGCAACCGGTGAACCTGGCGCTTTTCGAAGGATTCATCTTCGTGAATCTCAATAACGGGGGGACCCGCCTTCGCTCAGAAGCTACGGCGCGGCAAGCTCCAGGAGATTTCATCTCCTTGGAGCGATGGTTCGCGCCGCTGGCCGGAAAATTTTCGCATTGGAACATGTCGATCTTGCGTTCGGTGAAACGGATCGATTACGACGTGCAGGCGAACTGGAAGTTGATGTTCGAGAATTATTCGGAGTGTTATCACTGCCCGGGCGTGCACCCGATGCTTTCCAAAGTTTCGCCATACGATTCGGCGGAGAACGATCTGCGCGAAGGGCCGTTCCTCGGCGGATTCATGAAGATCAATCCGGGCAAGAGCCTGACCATGAGCGGCAACGCATGTGCAGCGTTCGTCGGGAAGATCGAGAACCTTCAGCAGGTTTTTTATTATTCGATCTTTCCGAACATGCTCCTGAGCCTGCATCCAGAATATGTGATGGTGCATCAACTCTGGCCGCAGTCGCCCGAACGGACTTTGATTGTGTGCGACTGGCTTTTTCATCCGGACGCGTTCGGCCGAAAAGATTTCAACCCAGATGATGCGATTGAGTTCTGGGACATGACCAACAAACAGGATTGGCACGTATGCGAGCTAAGCCAGCAAGGGATCGCGTCGCGCGCGTATGAGCCCGGACCGTATTCTTCGAGGGAATCGATACCCGCAGCTTGGGATCAATACTATAGACGCGTGATGGGCTGATGCCCATCGCAGAAAACGCCCAACGCTCAACGTCCAACATTCAATGTCGAAGTCAGACTTCCTGATTTCTTGCTTTCCTAATTCGTATCCTCTGAATTTGTGTAATCTTCAGACATGCCGCCGTTGACTTACGCAAATTATCTCGATTTGGAGAAGCTGCTCACGCTTCAGGACCCGCGCTCCACCCCGGCCGAGCACGACGAGATGCTGTTCATCATCATTCATCAAACTTACGAGCTCTGGTTCAAGCAATTGCTGCATGAGTTCGAAAAAATAAAGAGCGATTTTTCCGCGGGCAATCTTTTCGGCGCGATTCATTCCTTCAAGCGGGTGCGAACAATCATGAAAGTGCTCGTGGCCCAGGTCGACATTCTCGAAACGATGACGCCGTCGTCATTCTCGAGTTTTCGCGACCGGCTCGAGACGGCTTCGGGATTTCAGTCGGTGCAGTTTCGTGAAATTGAGTTCATGCTCGGATACAAAAGACAGTCGACGCTCGCCTACGTGAAGCCGGATTTCCCGGGCGCCGATCGGCTCCAACAGCGCCTCGACGAGCGGACGGTGATCGATCATTTCTACGATTTCCTTGTCACCCGCGGCGCCCAGATTCCCGCGGAGCTGACAAATCGCGACCTGACCCAGCCGAACGAACCTAACGAGCAGGTACAAAAGGAAATTCTGCGGCTCTACAAAACGTCACCGGAGATGTCGATCCTGTTCGAATTGATGACCGACTTCGACGAGGGATTGCAGGAGTGGCGGTATCGGCACATCAAATTGGTCGAGCGGACGATCGGCGCCAAGAAAGGCACCGGCGGATCGCCCGGTGTGCCATTTCTAAAGGAGTCATTGTTCAAACCGATTTTTCACGATCTTTGGGCGATCCGGCACGAAATGTAGGCCGAAGAACCGGATCGCTTAGGAAAGCAGGCACAAAATTTAATTCATCAGTTCTCGGGTTGCTTAGAGATTCATTCCGAGAAATTCACAGGCAGTGCCGGAGAGCAGCTGCGCTTTTTCTTTCGATGAAAGTTCTTTTATCGATTCGATGAGTTGGCCAGGATGCGTTTCACCGAGCGGAAACGGATAATCCGATCCGAACGCGACGCGTTGCGCGCCAAATAACTTGATCAGCATTCTGAGCGTATCGGGATCATGCACGAGTGAATCGACGTAGAAGCGGGCGGGAGTGACGTCACCCTTTTTGTTTTCGTGCGCGAGATAGTTTCGCGGATTCATGTTGTTGTTGATCGCGACCAGGTCCGGCCGGACGCGAAACGCGTGCTCGATGCGGCCGATGGTGAATGGAAAAGCGCCGCCGCCGTGCGCGAAAGCGACGCGGAGTTTCGGGAAGCGCTCGAACACGCCGCCGAACATCATCGAGCAGATCGCCAGCGAACTCTCGGCCGGCATGCCGACCAGCCACGGCAGCCAGTACTCTGGCATGCGTTCCTTGCCCATCATGTCCCATGGATGAACGAAGATCGCGGCGCCGAGTCGCTCCGCCGCGCTCCAGACAGGCTGGAGCGACGCATTGTCCAAATTGATGCTGTCGATACGTCCGGCATGCGGGTTCGCATCCACGTGCGTGCCGATCTGCGCGCCGCGCAAGCCCAACTCGCGAACGCAACGCTCCAATTCGTGCGCCGCAAGATCGGGATCTTGCATCGGAATCGTGCCAAGGCCCGCGAATCGCCTGGGATGAGCGCGAACGATTTCAGCAATGTGATCGTTCAACCGTCGTGAAAGATCGAGCGCATCGGCCGGTTTCGCCCAGTAACTGAACATCACCGGCACGGTCGAAAGTACCTGCATCGAAATTTTCTCGCGGGCGCATTCCTCGATACGCCGCTTTGGGTCCCAGACGTTGTCGGTGATCTCGCGAAAGACGCGGTCGCCGATCATCATCCGGGCGCAGCAAGGTTTGTAATGATCGAGCCTGATGAACCCGCTGTAACCGTATTTCTTGTCGAGGTTCGGCCAATCGCGCGGAAGAATGTGGGTGTGGAGGTCGATCTTCATTTAACCGAAGTGACAAGAAACATGTGACATGTGACTAGCGACAAGAAAAAAGCGAGTAACGATGTCCGAGCTCGTCACTCGTCACCGGTCACTCGTCATTCTCGCGAATGGTTTCACCGGCTCGGGCTGCTGAACCTTATGACCACACTTCTTGCAGGTCCGCCGCACATCATCATTCCAGAAATCGAGCATCGCCTGGCTGAAATGCTGAACGATATCGCCACAGTCGAAATCGATGTCTTCCACCAGCGCGCCGCAATTATCGCAATAGAAAATGACATGTTCATGCTCGCCCGGCGGGCGACGACGCTCGACCACGACGCCGAGCGTGTCCGGTGGCCGCACCGGAGCATGCGGAACATTCGGCGGAATGAAAAACGTCTCGCCCTCGCGCACGAGGTGATCGACGATCCGATCGCCTTCACGAATGCGCACTTTAATGTCGCCCTTGAGCTGATAGAAATACTCCTCCGAATCGACGAGATGAAAATCGTTCCGCGCATTCGGGCCCTTGATGACCATGACGAAAAAGTCGCGCCCATCGTAGAGATAACGATTGCTCACCGGCGGTTTGAAAAAGTGGCTGTTCTCTTCAATCCAGTTCTTCAGATTGACCGGCGGTTGTACAGCCGATTGGGCGCTGTCATTGGATGACACTTTTGTCTTCGGCTCGATGATGGTAGCCATAACCGAGCGTATTTGAGTCTGCGCTTAGCGTCAAACTTGAGCTGGAAGCGGCATAAGATCGACATCTACATTTGAAATCGCCGAACTGCCCCGGTAATATCCGCGACCTCATGAAGCGCCGTCCACCATTTCATTTAGCATTGGCGCTTGCTCTGGTCGGGCTGCTTGCCGGTTGCGAAGAATTGCCGCCGCAAATGCAAAGGCCCCTCGCGGGCGCCTTCCCAATGCAGAGGCCGGCCGGCTATTGGAATGACGAGGGCGTGAGTGGTTCCCCGAAGATTGTTGTCCATCTCGGCGAGCAAAAAGCTTTTTTTTATAAAGGCAAACATCTCGTCGGCGAAACAACGATCTCGACCGGAAAAAAGGGGTTTTCTACGCCGCCAGGCAGCTACAGCGTGCTGGAGAAGGACATAAATCATGTCTCGAGCGAGTTCGGCGATTATGTGGACGATTATGGCAACGTCGTTAAATCCAACATCGACGTGCGCAAGGATTCTCAGCCGAGAGGCTCGCATTTCGACGGCGCCCGAATGCCTTACTTCATGCGTTTTCGCGGCGGTTATGGGATGCACGCCGGCTATGTCCCTCCCTATCGCGCATCGCACGGCTGCATCCGCTTGCCCGGGGAATGGGCCAGACCATTTTTCGAGAACGCCGGAGAAGGCACGCCCGTGATCGTGAAGGAATAGGTAGGAACGCGTTCTCAGCCCATTACTTGGCGGAACGCCGAGAGGAAAGATTCCATCTCGGTTTTTTTGCCGACCGTGACACGCATGTGATTTGGCAGGGCCGGGAATAACCGGCCCACCTGCACATTGCGTTGCTTCATCGCCTCGATCAGCGGCACGACCGGGCGTTTGCAATCGGTCATGAAAAAGTTGGCTTGCGATGGAATTTGTTTGTAGCCCATCTTGTCGAGCTCGCCGGT
>WNFX01003183.1_pt1 | contig 16429 bp, 16 predicted proteins | sample 5400111 | NCBI WGS metagenome assembly WNFX01 (sample SAMN13153363, study PRJNA577476) | soil metagenome | isolation source: 40 cm soil or saprolite under grassland replicate 1 | place: USA:California | collected 2016-06-15 | reverse complement strand
AGTTCTCCATGCCGCGGCGCGAATTTGGGGAGCGCGTCCGCTGTTCTGGCCCCGTCCGGTCCGTGAGTGGCGGCCCATTCATAGGTGGCGGCGGGCGTCAGGGCGGTGAGGATAGGCCAGGTCGATGGTTTCTTACAATGTGAGTTTGATCTTGCTCATATACTGAGATTTCCCATGATCGCGGAGACTTTTCAGGGATAATCCCTGAAAAGTCTCCGCGATCATGAAAATGCGGCATCGAGTGGCCGGCTAGTACATCTCGACGCAGTCGTAGCTGACGCCGGGGCTCAAGTAACCGCTGCCGCTTGAGCCGCTGATCACGTTGATCGTCATCCTGTTGGTTCCTGCGACGAATGCGCTGGCCGGGACGTTGTAGACGAACAGCGTGTTGTTGCCGCGGTAGGTGCCGATCGTGAGGCTACGGGAGCTTGGCTGGCTGGATGGCGAGGGCGCGGGCGATGTCCAGTTGTTGACCGTGATCTGTGGGCGTCCGCCCGCGTACGCTGCGGTGATTCCGATGCGCACCGTGCGTGGCGCGATCTGGCCCGAGCTCAGGCTGAAGGTAACGGTGGTCGGGTTGTTCACGCCTTTCCACTGGTAAGCAGGGAAGGCGCTCACCGAGCTGCTGCCTACGACGTAGGTGACCGGTCCCCAGCTCGCCATCCGGCTGTCGGACGGATGCATCCACGTCAGGTTGGGCCAGTTCTTGAAATTCGTGGGCGCACCATCCCAGTCACCGATACGGAATATAGGCGACGCGGGCGTCATCCACGCCGAGGTGATGTTCTGGCCGAAATTGGTGGTACCGGCCGTCACTGTCACGGTCCGCGTCGCGACGGCCAGCTCGCTCTGGTAGAGCGTCTGGGTGTAGCTGCCCGGCTTCATCGCGCGGCTGTAGAAGTTGCCGTCTGATCCCGCCGTGCACCAGTACTGCCCGGCGCTGTTGGCAAAGCCGATGACCACCGGCACGCCAGTCGTCACGCCCGCCGCCTTGCCTGCCAGATAGCCGCGGCCCGAGGCGCTGACCGAACCGGCGAAGCCGAAGCCCGCCATGAAGCTCATGTCCGGCTCGCTCGGCGCGGAGGTGCCGCCGATCATCAGCGCGTACGGGCCGTAAAGCACCCCAAGCCGCTGGTTCTCGGTCTGGTTGTGCGCCGACCACAGGTAGTTGTAAAGCTGGACGTTGCTGGTGCCCTGCTGCTCGATGTCACGGAAGAACGGCCCGCCTGCGCTGCTCTCCCGGTTGCCGTAGGACATGTAGACGCCGATGCCGCCGCCCGTCACGCCGCGTACCGCGAGGTTCATAGCCTGCCGATTGGAGTAGTACTTCGAGCGGGTCTGGCCGTTGACCAGGTCGATGTCGGTGGATTCGATCGGCGTACCGCCCAGCACGTCCGCCGGCGTATACAAGGTGTTGATCACGCCGCGGTTGAGCCGGGTGATCCACCGCAGCTCACCGCCGCCCGCCGAGTTCACGTAGGTGGCCATGTAGACGTTGTTCTGCCCGTTCACGGCGACCAGGTAGTGGTGGAGCGTGCCGCTGCCGTACCAGTTGGTTACCGATGCCGTGATGACGATGTAGTTACCTGTCTGGTACGCGCTGACGGCGGCACCGCTGCCGAGGCCCGACTCGACCTGCGAGAAGGAACTCTGATCCTGTAACTCGGTGCCGTTGTAATTGAGCGACGTCATATCGCCGTTTGACTGCCTAATCTTAAATGTGAGCCCGGCACCGGTGCTGACGGTGAAGTAGCCGCCGCTGCTCGAGTACCCGAATGGCAATGCGGCCGCCGCGGCGAGGGTGGCCGCTAACGGCGTGACCGGGCGCCGGACGTCGTTGCCGCCGAGCCCCAGGGCCAGGCCACCCACGGCGCTAGCGGTGAGGAAATGGCGCCGGTCGAGCGCGCCCGCGGGCGGCCGTGTGCGGCGGCCGCGATGGCTGGTCATGAATGTATGCCCTCCTGTGTCACGGACCTATTTCATAGGCCAGGAAAACTTGGGAAACTGCACGAAGGGACGCTCCCGCTGCCTGAGATGCTCGTCACGGTCACATCCGTGCCGGACGGTGAGATGTTCGTGTTGTAAACGCCGATGTTCGCGTACTTGGCGGCGGTACTCGTCGCGTCGAGGCTCACATTCTCCAGAGTGAGTCCGAGCGGGTGCGAAGAGTTGTAGCCGTCAAGAACCGATTGCGCGCTCGACTGCGAACTCACCGCCTTGAGGCCAAGCACGGCGATGTTGGTGAAGTACGGCGTCGTTGAGCCGTTGCCGCTGGCGTAGAACGGGTTGAATTCCAGCGCGTGCTTAACGCCGGTGAGGCACGTGTTCTCGTAGCTGATTTGCTGCACCGTGCCGCCCACGCTGGAGTCTGTTTTGATGCGGATCCCGTTGTTGTCCCCGCTTACGTTGCCCGCGCTGTCCACACCGCTCATGGTGTTTCCGGTGAACAGGATATTGGTGACCCCGTGCTGCGTCTCGCTGCCGATGGACATCCCGTGGGTGCCGTAGAAGTGGCTGTTTTCCACCGTCATATTGGCGGCGGCGCCGGAGTTGGTCTTGATCGCGATCCCGTCGTCGCCATCCTGGATGTAGGAGTCGTTCACCGTCACGTTGGTGGCGCTGTCGGCATCGATGCCGTCGGTGTTCCGCGCCGTCGCCGGTGTCTTGATCCGCGTTCCCCAGACTGTCAGCCCGTTGCCGCCCTCGAAATAGAGGTGGAAAATCGGGGCGTTCACGAGGTCGATGTCATAGACCGTGAAGGTATTCACACCCTTGGCCTCGATCAGGCGCGGATTGTTTTGTTTACCGCCGTTGGTCTTGGCCTGCTGGGAAAGCGCCCACCAGGTGGTGGACGTGCCGAGGATGTCCTGGTCGCCGCGCCCGTTGATGGCGCCCTGGCCACCGCCACTGCTGCGCGTGCCCATGATCCCAGCGCTGGAGCCTTTTACGGTGATGAACGGTTTGCAACCGCTGCCGCTCGACGCCACAGTGCCGCACGTGGCGGCGCCGGAGACCTGGTAGTTCGCAGGGTTACGTGAGGCGTACAGCGTCGCGCCGACCTGCACGACCAGGGTCACACCACCAGGCAGGGTCAGCGGTCCGCTGAGGAACGCGTTGTCGCCGCCGCTCGGCGCGAGCAACACCGCCTTGCCGGAGCCCGCACAGCCGTTCAGCGCGGACTGGATCCGCGCCGTGTCCGGTGGTGACTGCTCCGCGGCGCTGCTGAACTGCTCGTTGCCCGTCGCGAGCAGCGCGCTCACCGCCGCGCAGGTAGCGGGGACGGCGGGCTGGCCGACGTTCCTGCCATCGCCGGTCGCCAGGGTCACGGCAGGCGCCGACGCCGGCGACGTCGACAGCGACCTCGCCGCGGCCGACGCCGTCGCCGGGACGGCCAGCAGCACCAGCGTCGCAGCAAGGGCCAGCGGCCACGCTCGGGCCAGCGGGCCGGCCGTGGTGCGTAAGCTTCTCGGTTTTGTCAGATTCATTGGTCTGCCACCTCTGGACATCGCATGACTACGGCCACCCGGCCGAGACCCAGCCGCTGGGACCGGCGCGAAGCGGTCGCCGTTAGCGCTAACAACTGGTCATTCCGCGCTGGCCTCATAACGAACTGTGGTCGGAGGTGCCGTTATCGTTAGCGCTAACAAGCTGGCTGTCAACGCTGCTGATGTCGTCCGTCGCGGTGAACGCCGCAACCCTCCCCGTCGCGGGGGCGGTACCTGGAAATACGCCCGCCGCGCCGCCGCCGCGTGCACCGCTGGCGCGCGAAAGTTTCGGCAGCGCCATCGCCGCCGCCTTTCCGGTGCCGTTGCGCACCACACCTCGATGCCAGCCGAGGCAGGGCCTGCCCCGCCACTCAGCTCGGCGCCGGGTCATCACGATCCTCACGCACCTCGCATGATCGGCAGGCCTGCCCGAACTGGGCCCGGAGCCGTAGGATTCGATAGGCGCTTGAACAAAGGTGGATCATGGAGGGGTCGTGTGGCTGAACCCGTAGCCGCGGGCGCGCAGCGCACTGCGCTTGGCGGTGCCACCTCAATGGGGATGGCCCACGTCCGTCGATTCGCCCGCACCTACTGGGTGGACATCGCCTGGGTGGTCTTCATTGGGCTGAACCTCGTCGCCATGCGCCTCGTCCCCGAATGGCAGACCGTCCCGTTCTTGATCATCTGGGTCAGCTTGACCACGATCTACGGCTTTCGCCTGTGGCGTGTGGGGTCCACGATCCTCACGGTAGCGGTTGTGACCCTGTCCACCGGCGGTTTGATCGGCTGGCAGGTCCTGCGGGGGCAACAGGACGCGGACTACCTCGCGGAGGTACCGCTGCTGGCCATGATGTTTGTGGTGGTGGTCTGGCACGCCAGGAGGCGGCTCGCGGCCATGGAGCAAATGAGGCGGATCTCGGAGCACAACAGTCTCCTGCTGGATCAGCAGCGCCAGTTCCTGCAAGACGTCTCCCACCAGCTCGGCACGCCCATCACCATTGCCCTTGGCCACACGGAGCTGATTACGCACGCGGCCACCGATCAGGCCATCGCGAAGGACGCACGCGTGGCCGTCGATGAGCTGCTCCGGATGCGCCGGCTGGCCAACCGGCTGATGCTTCTGGCCTCGACGGACAGCCCCGACTTCCTGCGCCCGGCTCCGGTGGACGTCGCGGAGTTCATGGTGGAGACCCTCGACCGGTGGCGGCAGACTCCCCGGCGGTGGTCGCTCGGCACCGTGGCGGCGGCCAGCGTGCATGCCGACACCGACCGCCTGACCCTGGCCCTTGACGCGCTGATCGAGAACGCGGTCGATCACACCGACGTCGACGGCCAGATCGAGTTGAGCGCCCGACACGAAGACGAAAAGATCATTTTCGCCGTGGCGGACTGTGGCCCGGGCATCCCGGCGGCCGAGACGGGACGAATCTTCGGCCGGTTCTCTCGGATCGACTCGGCTCATAGCCGACAGACCGGCGGCTTCGGTCTCGGTTTAGCGGTCGTGAAGGCCATCGCGGAGGCCCACCATGGCTCGGCTCATGTCCAGAGCACCGTGGGCCAGGGCTCGGTGTTCGAACTGCTTCTGCCCGCGCCGACGGCCGGGGCCGATCCCGGGCTGCGACCGTATCGGCCGGCCAAGCAGGGGTAGTGGCCGCATCACCGTCGGGGCCGACGCACGGAACTATGCCGAACGGCTGCGCTGGCTGGCACGCCCAGCTCGCGGGCTCGCCGCCGGTCGTCACGATCTTCGTACCGTCTCGCTGCGGTGCCGCTTGCTCTCCGCCTGGCGATGGGCGACCCTCGGAACGTTGCCAATTTCTTCGCGTAAGGGGCTGACATGCCAGAGAGCGCGAAAGTCCGGCCTGCTGAGGTCGGCGCCCCCGAGCCGGGCCTGAGGTCCGACGAGATCATCGCGCGTGCGCAGGCGCTGATCCGCCAGACCCGCGACCAGCAGGACGAGGCCGAGAGACTCGGCCACCACACGGATGCGCTCGACCGCGAGTTCGTCAAGGCCGGGTTGTACCGGATTCTCCAGCCGCGCCGGTTCGGCGGGTACGAGTTCGACCTGCCGACCTTCTGGAAGGTGACGCTCGCGATCGCCGCGGGCGATCCAGGGACCGGCTGGGCCCTGACCTTGGGTGCCCACCACGCCCTTACGCTTGGCGCCTTCTTCTCCGAGGAAGGCCAGCGCGACATCTTCGGGTCGGCGGGGGACTTCCGCGGCCCACACCGCGCGCTGCCCGGTGGGACGGCCGAACCCGTCGACGGCGGATACGTCGTCACGGGCACCTGGGACTACAGTTCGGGGATCGCGCACGCCACCCATTTCATGGCCAACGCGATCGTCCCCGGCGGCGACGGCAGCGACCAGCCGGCCATCGTGGTGGTCGCCATGCCCAAGCACGAGGTCACCGTCCTGGACGACTGGGGTGACGGTGCCACGCTCGGGATGAATTCCAGCGGGTCGAACAGCGTGCGCGTGGACGGGGTATTCGTACCCGCGCATCGCGCCTGCGACGGAAACTGGACCCGGCTGACCGGGGCCGCGCCCGGCGCGGCGCTGCACGGGAACCTCATGTATTGCGGCCGGATCTACGCTGTCTTCCACGCCGGGCTGGTGATTCCGGTGATCGGCGCGGCCCGGGCCGCGCTTGACGAGTTCGAGCAGATCATCACCACGAAGAAGACCTACTTCCCGCCGCAGGTCATGCGTTACACCCACCCGGACCATCAGCGCCAGTACGGCTACGCCCTGGCGCTCACCGACTCGGCGGAGGGCCTCTTGCTGCGCGTCGGGGAGATGTACATGGAACTGTGCGAGCGCTGGGAGCGGACCGGGGACCCGTTCAGCCGCGAGGCCGATGTGCGCCTGTACACGATGGTGCAGCAGGCCGGGCAGCTCGCCGGCCAAGCCGTGGATGTGATCTTCGCCGCGGCCGGTTCGTCGGCGGCCAAGCGCGGCCAGCGGCTCCAGCGCTATTACCGCGATGTCGCCATGTACCGCGGGCACATCGCCTCACAGTACTTGAACACGGCGGGCGAGCTGGCCAGGGTGCATTTCGGCCTGCCTGACACCCTGTTCTAGGGACGGCACGCGTTCTAGGAACGGCCCGCCGTCTTCGTCAGCATTATTGTCAACGTCTCCGTCAACAACCTGCCATCGTCCGGTAGTGTTATTTTGGTGGACGCGGCACGCGCGAATGCATGGGCCGCAGGTACGGCGAAGGTCACGCATGGACAAAGTGGTGGCATCCCCGGCAGAGGCCGTGTGCGACATCGGGAACGGCGCGAGCGTGGGAATCGCCGGCTTCGGCGTCTCGCATCGTTTCCCCTCCAGCCTCATCACGGCCCTGTACGACAAAGGGTCGTCCGGGCTCACGGTCTACTGCAACGGGCTAGGCCAGCCGGGTTTCGCGACCGCGCACCTGCTCGCGGACAACCACCAGATCGCCAAGCTCGTCACGTGCTTCTCGGCCCGGCCCGGGGTGGTGTCGGAGGCGGAGCGCCAGATCCAGGCGGGGGAGATGTCCCTCGAGATGGTGGCGCAGGGCACCCTCGTTGAGCGGATGCGGGCCGGCGGGGCGGGCATCCCGGCGTTCTACACGCCGACCGCCTTCGGCACCGCGCTGGCCAAGGGTAAGGGCATCCGCTACTTCGACGGCCAACCCTACGTCCTCGAGCACGCCATCACGACGGACTTTGCCCTCGTCCGCGCGCACCGCGCGGACCGAATGGGCAACCTGCAGTTCCGGGGCGGCAGCCGCAACTTCAACGTCAGTTTCGCCAAGGCCGCGCGGATCACGATCGCCGAGGCCGACGAGCTCGCGGAGGTCGGCGAGATCCCCCCGGAGGACGTGGACCTGCCCGGCGTGTTCGTCACCCGCGTGGTGCGCAGCACGACACGGATGGATGTGCAGAACCTGCCCATGCGGATGAGCCGCCCGGCCGGCAGCGCGCGAAACTACCACGGCAAACCGGCCCTGACCCGCGAGCAGATCGGGCGTCGCATCGCTGCCCTGCTCCCCGATCACGCCACGGTCAACCTCGGCGCCGGCCTGCCCACCCAGGTCGCCAACTTCATCGGCGGCCGGCCAATCGTCCTGCATAGCGAGAACGGCCTGCTGAACTACGGAGAGTTCGTCCGCGATGACTCGTTCGACCCGGATCTGCACGACGCCGGCGGCTACTTCGTGACCCTGCGTTCCGGCGCGTCCTTCTTCGACAGCGTCACCTCGTTCGAGATCGCACGGTCGGGGCGGCTCGATTTCGTTGTGCTCGGCGCCTATCAGGTCGGACGTAACGGCGATCTCGCCAACTGGTCCGTTCCGGGGATGGCCGGCGGCGGTATCGGCGGCGCGATGGACCTCGCCGTCGGCGCGCGCTCGGTTATCGCCATGCTCGAGCACACCGACAGCAAGGGGCGCCCGAAGCTGGTCGAGGCGTGCGCTTTCGAGATCACCGCAGCCGGGTGCGTGGACACCGTCGTGACCGACCTCGCCCTCCTGCGGCGCCGCGCCGACGGGTTCCGGGTCGACGAAATCGCCCGCGGCTTCACCGCCGAGGAGGTCATCGCGCTCACCGGCATGGCCGTGAGCGTGGCCGACGACGTCAGGGTGATGCAGGACTGCTGGTGAGTGACGGCCGCCGGCCGGTCCGGTGGCCAGCGAAGTGAGGAGACGCATGTGGCTGAGCGGGAGAGGCTCCTTGACCCCACCGGCGGTGATGAGCGTGCCCGCGACACCACCCTCGCCCCGAGACCGCGCAGCCTCCGTGGCCTGACGGTCGGCCTGGTCGACAACGGCAAGCCGAACGCATCCCTGCTGCTATCCGAGGTCGCGCGGGAACTAGAGCGTTCGCACGGCATCCGGACCGCCCTGACGTTCAAGAAGGGTTACTTCGGTACGCCGGTCGAGGAGAGCCTGATCCAGCAGATCCTGCACAACTGCGATTTCGCGGTGGCGGCAATCGGCGATTGAGGCTCGTGCAGCGCGGCCAGTCTGGCCGACGGAATCCTGCTTGAACGCGCCGGGGTGCCTGCCGTCAGCATCTGCACGGATGCGTTCACCGTGACGGCGCAGGCGATGGCCGACGCGTACGGCTTTCCTGGGTTCGAGTTCGTGGCCGTGCCGCATCCCGTCGCGAGCCTCGGCGGGGCGGAGATCCGGGCCCGCGTGCGGGACCTGCTGCCCGATCTGCTGCGGATCCTCGGGCTGGGGTGACGGATGGAACCCATCGTCACCGACGACACCCCGCTGGCCGACCCCGCCGAGGTGCGGCGTGCGATGGAGTACTACGAGGGCCGTGGCTGGACCGACGGGCTGCCCGTGATCCCCGTGACCGAGTCCTACCTCGCCGAGTTCCTGGCCCAGACCGACCGCGACCCGGCCGACGTCGTGTTCGCGATGCCGCACCTCAACAGGCGGTGCACGGTACGGCTGGCGGCCATCAACGCGGGGCTGGCCGGCTGCAGGCCCGAGTACTTCCCCGTGGTCCTGGCCGCATGGGACTCGCTGGCCGCCGAGGGATACCCGGCCCGCGGCATCTGGCAGAGCACGACGGGAACCGCGCCGCTGCTGATCGTCAACGGGCCCGTCCGCCAGGCCATCGGCCTCAACAGCAAGGGGAACGTGTTCGGCTCGGGGTTCCGCGCGAACGCGACGATCGGCCGGGCCATCCGGCTCACCGCGATCAACGCGTTCGGCCTGCGCCCGCACCTGCTTGACCAGGCCACCCAGGGCACGCCGGCGAAGTACAGCGCCTGCATCGCCGAGAACGAGGAAGACAGTCCCTGGTCCGCGCTGCACACGGACTTCGGCCTGGACGCGTCCGACAGCGCCGTGACGTCGATGGTCATCAGGTCATGCATTCACATCGAGGCCCGCCACACCACTGTGCCCGAACAGCTGGCCGCCGACATCGCAGGCACCATCGCGCGTACCGGCGCGCTCATTCATCCGACCATCAGCGCCTGCATCGTGCTCGGCCCGGAGCACGCGCGCCTGTTCAGCCAGGCCGGGTGGGGGAAGCCCGACCTGCAGCGCTTCATGTACGATCACGCCACCGCGACCCGTGCCGAACTGGCCGCGGTCGGCAAGGACGCCGTGTCCCGCCGCAATCGCTGGCGGTTGCCGGCTGATCATCCCGACGCCATCCCCAACGAATCCCACGTCGAGGGCGACCCCGACCGCGTGCGGGCGCTGAACTCGCCCGCCGCCGTCCTCGTAGTGGTCGCCGGCGCCGGCAACGCCGGCGTGTCCGCGGTCATCGAGACGTTCGGGCCGCGGGGCGGTCCGCCGGCGGTCGCGCGAATCGAGGACAAGAGGATGTCGATCGCATCCAGGCCGCCCACGTCAAGCTCGCCCACCTCGGCCGGCTGATTCATCATCGGGAATCCCGCGCCTAGCCTCGATCGCGGCTGCCCGTCGGCTTTTAGGGCATAAACCCTATCAGGCTGGCGCGAAAGTTCGGGCCGGTCGTGAGTGAGGCCGGGCGCAGCCCGGCTCTGCGTTAATCCCGCAATAGATGTTTCGTTCCCGTTAAGCGCCGAGGAAATGTCCGTACTGCTTGTCTCGGCGCGAGTACGCCCCTTATAGTCTGTGCGGTGTTGGTTCGCGGGCAGATGTCCAGTGTGCTGTCACCCGGCAGTTACGGGCGGCCAGTCACCATCGACATGATGGCGAGGCTGAGCGGGCGATGGGCCACGCTCGCCGCGTCGGTTACCTCGCTCGTGATACCGGCGACTTCGCCATGAGCCGGTTTGAGCCCCCCCGCCGCCGCGCGCACGCTAAGGGAGAGCGCGGCCCGGCACCGGCACCGGCACGTCCCGTACCGCTGCTGGGGGCCGCCGCCCCGGGCGCCGGCCTCCGGATCGCGGACGATCTCTTCATGATCGCGCACCGCGACTGGGATGGCAGGCCGCTGCTGCCCGTCCGGGTGATGGGCTTATCCATGGCCGGTGCGATGTTATGCGAGCTGGCCTTGCTGCGCTGCGTCGGCGTTCGCGACGGCGCCGTGCTGGCCCGCGGCAGCGCGGCGCCGATCGAAGAGGTGGCCCAATCGGTGCTCACACAGCTGTTAGCGCAGGCAGAATCGCTGCCAGTCAAGGACTGGCTGGCGTACCTGGCATCCGACATGGCTGATGCCGTCGGCCAGCGGCTGTTGAACGCGGGCGTTGTCCAGGTGCACAAGCGGTGGCGAAGCGTGCGGTTCGTGCCCGTCGACAGCACGGCCGCCTTCTTCACGGCAGGCAAGCTCGCGGTCACGCTCGACAACGGCAAGGCGTTCAGCCCGGCCCAGAGCGCGCTGATCGGCCTGGTGCAGGCCGCCGGCCTGCTTGGCCATCTGCCGTGCGCTGATCCCGCCGCGGCCCGCAGCCGCGCCACCGCCGTCACCGAATCACTGGCGTGGCCGCTTGACGGCCTGGTCGCCGAGACAGCGGCGGCCATTGACAAGGCCATCATCACCGGGAGAACCTGAACCGCCGTGCCCTGTGCCCATCCTTTCCTGCATGAAAAGAGCAGCTCATGACCAGAACGACCCGTCCCGATGCCGTTCATGCCGCCCTTGCGAAGGATCGTCTGGGTCTTTTATCGGTAATATACTTTTCTCTTTCCGGTGTCGCCCCGCTCACCGTCGTCGCTGGCGTGGTCACCACCGCCTACGCCGTGACCGGCCTGACCAGCGTGCCTGCCGCGTTCTACCTGGTAGCCGCAGTATTGGCCCTCTTCAGCGTCGGCTACATCGCCATGTCACGGCATGTGCGGAACGCGGGGGCGTTTTACGCGTACATCGCCCAGGGCCTGGGCCGCCAGACCGGTGTCGGCGCGGCCGGCGTCGCGGTGCTGGCCTACAACCTGCTCCAGGTCGGCTTGTACGGGGCGTTCGGCGTCACCGCCGCGAGCTTCTTCGCTCAGCACGCGGGCATCCACTGGCGGTGGTGGGAGTGGGCGTTGCTGGCCTGGGCGATTGTTGCCATTCTTGGCCTGCTGCGGGTGGACCTGAACAGCCGCGTGCTCGCGGTGCTCGGCACGGCGGAGGTCCTCGTGATCGTGATCATGACCATCGTCGGCCTCTCCAAGCCGGCCGGCGGGTCGGTGAGCTTCTCGACGCTCTCGCCCAGCAGCCTGCACACCGGGGGACTCGGGGCCGTACTGGCAATCGCCCTGCTCGGTTACGTGGGATTCGAGACCTCCGCGGTCTACACCGAGGAAGCCCGCAATCCACGGCACACGGTCCGTCTCGCCACCTACATGTCCCTTGGCCTGATCGCCGTCGTCTACACGGCCGCAAGCTGGATGCTCACGGTTACCTACGGTCCGAGCCATGTCGTGAAGGTCGCACAGGAGGAGGGCCCGGGGATGCTCTTCGGCGTCGGGTCGGTGCTGCTCGGCAACGTCGGCCAGACCCTGTTCCTGACCAGCCTTCTCGCGGCGATGATCGCGTTCCACTCGGCGGTGGGCCGCTACCTCTTCCCGCTGGGCCGCGAGCAGGTCCTGCCGTCCGGGCTCGGCCGCCCCGGCCCGAGCGGCGCGCCGCGGGCAGCCTCGCTGGTGCAGAGCTTCATCGGCCTGGCCGTCATCGTCACCTATGCGGTGAAGGGCTGGGATCCCATGGTCAAGCTGTTCTTCTACCTGGGCACGACCGGCGGGTTCGGCATTCTCGTGCTCGCCGCCCTGACCTCGGTCTCGGTGATCGCATTCTTTGCCCGCGACCGGCGCGGCGAGGGCATGTGGTCAGCGGTCATCGCACCCGTCGCCGCGGCGGTGATCCTGACCGTGATGGTCTGGCTCGCGGTTGACAACTACTCCATCCTGCTCGGCGTCCCGCCCGGATCGCGGCTGGCCTGGGAGTTCCCCGCCGCGTACATCGTGGCTGCGGCGCTCGGCGTCGTGTGGGCGACGGTGCTGAAGTTCACCCGGCCGGACGTGTACCAGAAGATCGGGCTCGGCGCCGACGCCGTCACCCGCCGTGCGACCACGTCGGCGGCCGTACCCGGAATACCCCCCGCCGCGCAGGCGGGCGGGCCGCCGCGGTGAGTTCGTGGCCGCAGGTCGAACTGCCCCGGGCCGGCCCCGGGGGATGACCACGACGAGCCCAGGGACGTCGGCCAGCGGGCGGCCTTCTGCGGCACGCCCGCTGGCCGGCGGCCGTTCGACACGAGGGTCCGCGACCGGTAGCGTGAGGGCGTTGCTCCGGACCCTGGCAGCTGCGCCCGCAAATACGGCGGGAGCAGCGCAGGCGCCGGAGTTTTTCGTGTACGAACCGGTGTTGGCCAGGCGCAACGGCCGAGGAGAGGGCATGAGCCCGCGGGAGTGGCTGCTCCCGCCGCAATCTGTCAGTAGGACCGGCTGCCCGCGTACGTCGATTCGCTGCCCACCGAGGAGCGGTTATTCGCATCGTTGCACGGCGACCTGGCCGGAAGGTTCTCCGTACAGCGGTATCGGCCGCGCTCATCGCGGCCACATTCGGGTTCGCGCTCCCGCATTTCGCGTCCTACCGCAGCGTGTGGGCCAGCGTGAACGCGATGACATGGCCGCATGTCCTGCTCGTCGCCGCTGCGGCCGCCGTCAGCATGGTCTCCTACTGGATCATGATCTGCGCGGTCCTGCCATCGATACGGCTGCGCGAGGCGGCGGTGGTCAACCTCGGCTCCAACGCGGTGGCGAACACGCTGCCCGCTGGTGGTGCCCTCGCCATGGGGGTCAGTTGGGCGATGCTGTCAAGCTGGGGTGTCAGCACCGCGGAGTACGTGCTGTACACCCTGGTGTCGGGCATCTGGAATGTCTTCATACGCCTGGGCCTGCCGGTCCTCGCCCTGCTTGTCCTGGTGACAGTGAGCCCGCCGGGCGTCGGCCTGATCGCTGCCGCGGCCGTGGGCCTCACGCTGCTCGCCGCCGTGGCTGCCGGGCTCGGCCTGCTGCTTCGCAGCGAGTCCTTCGCGCGCCGCGCGGGACGTGCGCTTGAGCCCGTGCTCGCCTTCGCCTGCCGGATCCCGCGTCGGCGGCCACCCGCCGACGTCACGGGATCGCTGCTGGACTTCCGCGAACGGGCGGCGGGCCGGCTGACCGCGCGCGGCTGGCGGATCACGGCCACGACGGCGGCGAGCCAGCTTGCCTTGTGGCTGGTGCTGCTGGCGTGCCTGCGCGGCACGGGCCTGTCGCAGGCCGAGGTGCCGTGGCAGACGTCACTCGCGGCCTTCGCGTTCGTCGGGCTGCTGACCGCGCTGCCGATTACCCCCGGCGGTGTCGGAGTCACCGAACTCGGGCTGGTCGGCATCCTGGCCGTCGGCGCTGACCACAGGGTCGGTGCGCAGGTGACCGCCGCCGTCCTGTTGTACCGGGCCGTCACCTACCTGCCCCCCATCCCGCTCGGCGCGGTCGCCTGCCTCGTCTGGCGGCACTCGCCCGCGCTCATCCACCCGAGCGCAGCCAACGCCCGCTCACCCGGCCGACATGAGCCTGTCGGGGTCGGACTTGGCGCGGCCCGGATCGGGTCTGGCCAAGCGGCATTGCAGCGTGATCGCAGCGCTTGACACGGCCGCCCACCCGCACCAGACGGAGGCGAACCCGGAGATGGTCAGCCGGGCAATGATGATGACGGCAACGAGGTTGACGATGCCGAACAAAGCGACGTGGCGGTAGCCCGACACCAGCAGCGGCCCGCACACGGCGACGACATACAGGGCGACGATCACGAAGCCGGCAGGCTGCCGGATGCCGTAGGACAGGTGGTACGGCTCGAGCTTCACACCGACCGGGCCACGGACCATCGCCGTGAGCAGCACCGCGGCGATCACGACCCCGATCGACGCGAAGGGCGTCATCATCAGCTTCCGCCGCTTGGTCGGCTCGAGCGCGATGACAGCGAGGGGAATGAACACGGGCAGCACGACGAAGGCGATCAGCAGATACGCCCAGAGCGCGACATGGCCGACCTGACGCGGCACATGACCCTCGAGCCACAACCAGACGAGCGCCTCGATGAACTGGTGAGCGCCGAGCAGCAAAGGGATCCAGGCCAGGGCGAGGAACTCGCGGCGCTGGCGGACGTGGCGCACCGCGTCGACGCCGATCGCACAGACCACCAAGCCGCCGACGAGATCAGCCTGAGGCGAGAAGCACACTCGTCATACCGTGCTGTCCGCGGGCGGGGACGGGTCGAGCCGCAGGCGCAGCCGACCGCCCACGATGTCACGGGCCACGTCAGTGAGCCGCCGGTCATGAGAATAGGCGTACGCGCGCAGCCGCACGAACGCCTCCTCGATGCCGACCCCAAGCTGTTCCGTCAACATCCCGGTGGCCTGGTCGATCTCGGCTCGGTGCAGCGCAAGTTGCGCGGGTTGTCCGCCCGGCCCGGCCTGCGCTGTGCGCGCGGTGGACATTGTGCGCGCTGTGTGTGCTGTGCCCTCCACGGGGTCCCATCTTGCCTGGTCCTGGCCGTCGAGCAGCAGGAGGGCGGCGGTGTCGGTGAGCAGGAGCGCGTCACCAAGCTCAACCGGGCTCAGTGGGACGGCCCGGCTGCGGTACAAGCTCAGCACTCCGGCCCTGATCGCTCCGATCCGCAGCGGGAACGTGAAGATCGCCGCAGCGCCCGCCGCGCGGGCCGCCGGTGTGAAACCGGGCCAGCGAGCCGCGATGTCGGCGGCACCCAGGTCGGAAATCAGCACCGGCCCGCCGGAGGTGTAGGCGTCCTGGCACGGCCCCTCTCCCAGAGTCAGCTCAAGTTCCTCAAGCCGCTCGCTCACCTCGTCGGTCACGCACATGACGTGACCCGCCCGCAGCTTGGACGCGGCGGTCAGTCCCGCGCCGCTGGCGAGCGCCGCAGCGACGGCCGCCGCGCACACGTCCGCGACAGACACGCGCCCGCCGCGGCGGGCGGCCTGCTCAGCCACCAGGGCCTGCACTCTGGCCGCCCGGCTATCGGTCATGCGCGTGACGAGACCCGACGGCGCGGTGCTTGCCCCGCTTGCCCCGCTTGCCCCGTTTGTTTTCGACGCGCTCCCGCGCCCAACGGGGTGGCGGCGAGCGCCCCGCGGTGAACCGCACGGCACACCCCTTCCTGCGTGCACGTGACGCCACTACCATGCCGCCGGATGCCGCCGGCGGGCTTCTTCCGCAGCGCGTATGGCCTGTTCCACGCTGGAAAACACGGAGAAGACGCCGCTCAGTCCGGTGGCGGTCAGGACTCGGCTCACCACATCCCGCGGTCCCGCGAGCGGCAGGTCACCGCCGCTTCGCCTGGTCCGTGTCAGGGCACGCACCAGCACCCCGAGGCCGGCGGAGTCGATGCATTCCAGGCCCGACACATCCAGGATGACGCGGGGCCCGTAAACCGCGGTCGCCGTGACCAGATGTGACGCGACGGCAGGCGCGTCGACCACCTCAAGCTTCCCGCGAAGGGTGACGACGCCATGACCGGCGAACTCGCGCGTGCTCAAATCCACGCTGAACATGGGTCTTCCCTCCTGATCAAGCAGCCAGGCGGGGTCTCGACCCAACAGCCAACTCGCGAGCTTCCACTCAGGACACTACGCCGCGCAGCGACCGCGTGCCATCCCGACCGTTACCCGCGGATGCGTCGGCATTTGAATCAGGGGACGCCGCACAGCCGGAGTACCGCGGCGGTCGCGGCGGCCGCGATGACCACCACGGGGAAAGGCGCGTGCCGGACCGCGAGAACCCCGCCCGCCAGCACGCCGGCGGACCGGGCCCAGCCGGCGAAGCCGTGCCCCTCGGTGAGCGCGGCGGTCGCCGCCAGGGCAACAAGCAGCACGGCCGCCGCGACGGAAAGTAGCCGTTGCAGGCGGCTCGGAATGCGCAATCGCTGCCGCAACGCCGGTCCGGTGAGCCGGAACGCGTAGGTTCCCGCGGCCAGCAGGGCGATGGCGAGCGGGGGCATCAGGGCGCTTCCCCGACCTGGTCCGTCTCGGCCGTCGCCACGGCGGG
>WNFX01003182.1_pt1 | contig 16435 bp, 8 predicted proteins | sample 5400111 | NCBI WGS metagenome assembly WNFX01 (sample SAMN13153363, study PRJNA577476) | soil metagenome | isolation source: 40 cm soil or saprolite under grassland replicate 1 | place: USA:California | collected 2016-06-15 | reverse complement strand
GTGGCACCGGCGGCGACACCGAACCGCCGACCGTGCCGGGCAACCTGCGCTCCACCGGGGTCACGTCCAGCAGCGTCTCGCTGGCCTGGGACCCCTCCACCGACAACGTCGGCGTGGTCGCCTACGACGTCTACAACGGGCTGACCGTTCCCGGCACGTCCACCTCCGTCACGGTCACCGGACTCGCACCGAACACGGCGTACACGTTCACGGTCCGGGCGCGCGACGCCGCCGGCAACACCTCGCTGCCCTCCAACCCGGCTTCTGCCACCACGAGTCCGGCGACAGGCGGCCCCGCCGTCCCGTTCGGGAGCCACCAGTTCCCGTACGTCCCGGGCATGTTGAAGCCGACCGGGTCACAGTCCACGCTGGACCAGACGGTGATCGACTACTACAACCGGTGGAAGGCCGCGTTCGTCAGGCAGAACTGCGGCAATGGATGGTATGAGGTCATCTCACCCGACGCCGACCACCCGTATGTCGCCGAGGCGCAGGGGTACGGCATGGTCATCACCGCGATCGTGGCCGGCGCCGACCCCAACGCGCGGACCATCTTCGACGGCATGGTCAAGTACATGCTCGCGCACCCGTCGGTGCACAACGCGGACCTGCTCGCCGCGGAGCAGGACAGCTCATGCCGCAGCGTCAACGGCTCGGACTCGGCGACCGACGGCGACCTCGACGTCGCCCTCGGGCTGCTGCTCGCGGACCGGCAATGGGGCAGCGCCGGCACCTACAACTACAAGAACCTCGCGGTCCGGCACATCAACGCCATCAAGGCCAGCGAGGTCAATCCCACCACGCACCTGATGCGGCTGGGGGACTGGAGCACCTGCTGCGACAGCCTCTACTGGACGACCCGGCCGTCCGACTTCATGATCGACCACTTCCGCGCGTTCAGGGCGGCGACCGGTGACACCGCGTGGGACACGATCCGGACCGCGCACCAGAACCTGATCACCAACCTGCAGAATCAGTACGCCCCGAACACCGGGCTGCTGCCCGACTTCGTGGTCACCACCAACACCACCCCGAAGCCGGCTCCCGGCCAGGTCCTGGAGGACCCCAACGACGGCAAGTACTGGTGGAACTCGTGCCGGGTCCCGTGGCGCATCGGCGCGGACGGGGTGACGAGCGGTAACTCCGCCTCGCTGGCGTCGGCGCGCAAGCTCAACACGTGGATCAAGTCGAAGACCGGCGGCAACCCCAACAACATCGCCGTCGGGTACTCGCTGAGCGGCACCGCCATCTCGTCGGGGAGCGAGCCGGCGTTCTTCGCCCCGTTCGCGGTGGCCGCGATGACTGATGCGGGCAGCCAGGCCTGGCTGGACGCGATCTGGAACAAGATGATCAACACTTCGTTCACGAGTAACGACTACTACTCCACCAGCATCCAGCTACAGGTCATGATCATCGCCAGCGGGAACTACTGGGTTCCCTGACGGTCATCGGCGGGTCAGGGGTGCCTCCGGCGGCGGCACCCCTGGCGGCCCAGTCGCCAAGGAGGCGCCGTGGTTCTACGACAGGCACGACCGCGATCCCTGATGACACTGCTGGCCGTGGCCGCGCTGCTGGCGTCGGTCGGTGGCACCGGTGCCGCGAGCGCGGCCACCCGGCAGACGCCCGTCGCGGTGCGCACCGGCGTCACCGTCTCGGCAGCCGGTGAGTCAACCGCCATACCCGGCTTCCTCATCCAGTCCTCGGCGAAGACCACCGACACCGGCGGCACCATCTCGCAGCCCGGCTACGCCGCATCGGGCTGGTATCCGGTCGCCGCGCGCTCCACGGTCTTCGCCGGTCTGCTGCAGAACAACAGGTACCCCGACCCGTTCTACTCGACGAACATGAGGAACGTCGCGACGACCGACTTCTCGGTGCCGTGGTGGTACCGGGCCGATTTCACGTTGGGCAGCGAGACGGGCCTGCGCACCTACGTCGACTTCAGCGGCGTGCTCTCGAAGGCCGACGTCTGGGTCAACGGCGCCCAGGTGGCCAACAGCACCCAGGTTGTGGGGATGTACACCCGCCACGAGTTCGACCTGACCTCGGTCGTGCGTTCCGGCACGAACAGCATCGCCGTCAGGGTGTACCCCAACGACCCCAACCGTGACCTCACCACCGGGTGGATCGACTGGGTGCAGACGCCGCCGGACAAGAACATGGGCATCGTCCGTGACGTGCGGGTACGCCGCTCCGGCAGCGTGGCGCTCCGCAACGCGCACGTGATCACCACGCTTGTTACCCCGACGCTGGACAGTGCGACGGTGACCGCCAAGGCCGCCGTCCGCAACGATTCCGCCAGCGCGGTGACCGCGACGGTCACCGGCACCGTGGCCGGCACTCCGCTGTCGCAGACGGTCAGCCTGGCCGCGCGCGAGACGAAGACGCTGACCTTTCCCCAGGTGACGCTGGATAACCCGCAGGTGTGGTGGCCGGCCGGCATGGGCGGCCAGCCGCTGTACGACCTCGACCTGACCGCCACCGTCTCCGGCGGCGTCTCTGACACTGTGCAGGAGCGATTCGGCATCCGGGACGTCAAGGCGCCGCTGGACGCCAGCGGCCACCGGCGGTACTCCATCAACGGGCGGCCGCTGCTCATCCGCGGCGGCGGCTGGTCGCCGGACCTGTTCCTGCGCTGGGATCCGAAGTACGTCGAGGACAAGCTGCGCTACACCGTCGATCTCGGCCTCAACACCATCCGCCTCGAGGGCCACCTCGAGCCGGACGAGTTCTTCGACCTCACCGACCGGTACGGCATCCTGACCCTGCCGGGCTGGGAGTGCTGCAACAAGTGGGAGAACCACAGCTCGTGGACGAGCGCGGACTTCGTCGTCGCGAAGGCGTCGATGGCCGCTGAGGCCGCGCGCCTCCGTGACCATCCGAGCGTGATCTCGTTCCTGATCGGCAGCGACAACCCGCCCACGTCCACGATCGAGAAGAACTACGTCGACGCGCTCACCGCCGCGGACTGGCCGACCCCGATCATCGCCGTCGCCTCCGCCCAGTCGGCGCCGATCACCGGACCGTCCGGCATGAAGATGCCGGGTCCGTACGACTGGGTGCCGCCGAGCTACTGGTACAACAAGCGCGAGGGCGGCGCGTTCGGCTTCAACTCCGAGACCAGCGCCGGGCCCGACGTGCCCACGCTGGACACGCTCAGGCGGATGATGAGCACCAGCGAGCTGGACAACCTGTGGCAGAACTACAGCGCGACGCAGTACCACCGGTCGCCGTCCGCCACCTTCAACACCCTCCGGATCTTCAGTAACGCCATCACCGGCCGGTACGGCGCACCCACCAGCCTCGAGGACTACGTCCGCAAAGCGCAGCTGGCGCAGTACGAGAATGTCCGGGCCCAGTTCGAGGCGTACGGCCGCAACTTCACCGACTCGACCAACCCGGCCAACGGCGTCATCTACTGGATGCTCAACAGCGGGTGGACCTCCCTGCACTGGCAACTGTTCGACTACTACCTCGACCAGAACGGCGCGTACCACGGCGCGAAGAAGGCGGGCGAACCGCTGCACATCCAGTACTCCTACGACAGCCGCTCAGTGGTCGTGGTCAACTCCAGACACACCTCGGAGTCGAACCTCACCGTCAAGGTGAACCTCTACAATCCGGACGGCACCGAGAGGTTCGCGCAGACCGTCACCGGCGTCAGCGTCGGCGGCGACGGCGCCCGGAAGACCGCGCTGACCGTGCCGTCGCCGATCACCGGCCTGGCGACCACATACCTGGCGAAGCTGGTCCTCATCGACTCGACCGGGCGCGAGGTCAGCCGCAACGTGTACTGGCTGTCCACCAAGGCCGACGTGATCGACTGGGCCAACAACACCTGGTACTACGTGCCCACCACGAGCTACGCCGACCTCCGGGGCCTGTCGAGCATGGCGCAGGCGCCGTTGGCGGCGAGCGCGACGACCGCCGAGGCCAACGGCACCACGACCACGACGGTCACCCTGCGCAACACCTCAACCGGTAGGACTCCCGCGTTCTACGTCGACGCGCACGTGGTCGGCGCGGGCGGCCGGCCGGTCCTGCCGATCACGTGGAACGACAACGCGGTGAGCCTGTGGCCGGGCGAGTCGGTGATCCTCACCGGCACGTACCGCACGTCCGATCTCGCGGGCGCCGCGCCCTCGGTGCGGATCTCGGGCTGGAACGTGGCCACCCAGACGATCCCGGCGGGTGGCGGCGGTGGCGACGACACCGAGCCGCCGACGGCCCCCGGCAACCTGCGCTCCACGTCGGTAACCCCGAACAGCGTCGGGCTGGCGTGGGACGCGTCGACCGACAACATCGGCGTGACCGGCTATGACGTCTTCCGCAACGGCAGCCAGATGGCCATGGTCACCGGCACCAGCCTCGTCGACAACACCGTGGCGCCCGCGACCACGTACACCTACACGGTGAGGGCGCATGACGCCGCGGGCAACGGGTCGGAGACCGCGAGCCTGACGGTGACCACGCCGGCCGGCGCCGCGCGCTACGAGGCGGAGAACGCGACGATCTCGCAGGGAGTGGTGGAGTCCAACCACCTCGGCTTCTCCGGCACCGGGTTCGTCAACTACGACAACGTGGTCGGCTCGTACGTGCAGTGGACGGTGAACGCGGCCTCGGCCGGCACAGCGAAGCTGACCTTCCGGTACTCCAACGGCACGACCACGAACCGGCCGATGAACATCATCGTCAACGGCGCGGTCGTGGCGTCGAACCTGGCGTTCAACAGCACCACCAACTGGGACACCTGGAGCACGGCGAGCGTCACGGTGAGCCTCAACGCGGGCGCCAACGCCATCCGGGCCGTGGCCACCACGTCCAGTGGCGGCCCCAACGTCGACTCTCTCGACGTCGATCCGCAGGCGCCGCCACCGCCGCCACCGACCCGGTACGAGGCGGAGAACGCGACGATCTCGCAGGGTGTGGTGGAGTCCAACCACCTCGGCTTCTCCGGCACCGGGTTCGTCAACTACGACAACGTGGTCGGCTCGTACGTGCAGTGGACGGTGAACGCGGTCTCGGCCGGCACGGCGACGCTGACGTTCCGGTACTCCAACGGCACGACCGCCAACCGGCCGATGGACGTCACGGTCAACGGCGTCCTGGTTTCTGACGAGTTGGCGTTCAACAGCACCACCAACTGGGACGCCTGGAGCACGGCCGGCGTCACCGTGAACCTCAACGCCGGCGCCAACACCATCCGGGCCACCGCGACCACCGCCAGCGGTGGGCCGAATGTGGACTACCTGGAAACGTCTTGATTCCAAACGGTGGATCGTGGACGGTCGTGGCCTTTCGACGGCCACGACCGTCCGCCCTCTCATGGGGTGTGCTGGATAGCCGCGGGGTCTACCTGTTACGACTCGCCTGCTCCCACGGGTGATTGCGGTGGGTCTGCCGCCCGGCGGGAAACCGTTCTGATCAACGGTCGAAACAACAAACCTGGATGGATGTACGGAGGGGGCACCGCATGCGACGAAGACGGTTCAGCTGGAGGTCGGGCAGCCTGCTCCTGGTGGCTCTGCTTGCCGCCGCCGTGACGATAACCCCGGTGGGCACACCGGCATCGGCCGCCGCCATCCAGTACGAGGCGGAGAACGCGACGATCTCGCAAGGGGTGGTGGAGTCCAACCACCTCGGCTTCACCGGCACCGGGTTCGTCAACTACGACAACGTCGTCGGCAGCTACGTCGAGTGGAGCGTCAACCTGGCCGCGGCGAGCACCGCGACGCTCACCTTCCGCTACGCGAACGGCGGCACCACGAACCGGCCCATGGACATCACCGTCAACGGCGTCCTGGTCGCCGACGAGCTCGCGTTCCCCCCTACCGGTAGCTGGGACACGTGGCAGAGCGTCAGTGTCACCACGGCACTCGCCGCCGGCGCCAACCTCGTGCGGGCGACCGCCACCACGGCCAACGGCGGGCCGAACGTCGACCGGGTGGACGTCGACGTCCCCACCCCGGCGTCCGACTACCAGGCCGAGGACGCCACGATCTCGCAGGGCGTGGTGGAGTCCAACTGGGCCGGCTTCACCGGGACCGGGTTCGTCAACTACAACAACGTAGTCGGCTCCTACGTCGAGTTCGCCGTCAATGCCGCCGCGGCGGGGAGCATGACGCTGGCGTTCCGCTACGCCAACGGCAGCACCGCGAACCGGCCGATGGACATCACCGTCAACGGGGTCCTCGTCGCCGACGAACTGGCCTTCAACCCCACCGGCGCGTGGTCGACCTGGCAGACCCGGTCGGTCACAGCCACGCTCAACGCCGGCACCAACACCGTCCGGGCCACGGCCACCACGGCCAGCGGCGGGCCGAACCTGGACTCGCTGACGGTCAGCAGCGACGGTGGCGGTGGCACCGACTGGTCGGTGGCGATGGTCGAGTCGACGATGGCCCGGTTCACCCCGGACACGCTGGGCGGCTGGTCGTACACCCGCGGGCTGTACCTCTACGCCCAGTACCTGGTCTACCAGCGCACCCACGATCCGCGGTACCTGCAGTACATCAAGGCGTGGGTGGACCGGTTCGTCGACAGCAGCGGCAACATCAGCAACAGCTTCAGCAATCTCGATAGCATGCTCTCCGGCCGCCTGCTGGTGATCCTGCACCGGGAGACCGGGCAGTCGCGCTACCGCATCGCCGCGCAGAAGATCCGCGACCGGCTCAACACGTACCCGCGGACCAGCGACGGCGGGTTCTGGCACGCGACCAGCCGGGAGCACCAGCTGTGGTCCGACGGCGTCTTCATGGTCAACCCGTTCCTGGCCGAATACGGCAGGCAGTTCAACGACGCGACGTACGCCAACAACGAGGCGACCAGCCAGCTCGTAATCTACGCGAGCCACCTCAAACAGCCCAACGGGCTGATGATCCACGCGTACGACGAGGCGCGGGCGCAGACCTGGGCCGACCCGACCACCGGCCTCTCGCCGGAGTTCTGGTGCCGAGCGATCGGCTGGTTCGGCATGGCCGCGATCGACATCCTGGAGGTCATCCCGACCACCCACCCGCGCCGGGCCCAACTCATCACGATCATCCGTGACATGGTGGCCGGGTTCGCCCGCTACCAGGACCCCGCGACCGGCCGCTGGTTCCAGGTGGTCGACAAGGGCTCGCGCTCCGACAACTGGACCGAGACCTCGTGCTCGAGCATGTACACCTTCGTCACCTCGCGGGCGGTGGAGCGCGGCTACGTCGATGCCAGCTACCGCACCATGGCAAGCCGCGGCTATCAGGGGGTGCTCGCCAAGGTGTCGCTCGGCGGTGACGGGCGCACGAACATCACCGACATCTCCATCGGAACCAATGTCGGCGACTACAGCTATTACATCAACCGCACCCGTGCCACGAACGACTTCCACGGGCTGGGTGCCTTCATCATCATGAACGAGCAGCTGATGCGCACCGGCGGCTAGATCAACACAACGTGCGGGAAGCCGGCGCTCCAGCCGCCGTTGGTGACATCGGACTCCCAGCCGCTGCAGCTGGTGTGCTGCGGCGACGTGCGCAACCCCCAGTGCAGGAACAGGCCCGCCGTGGAGTCGCGCAGGAACTGCTGCCGCGGGTTCTGCAGATCGGCGTGCGCGGGGCTCCCGACGGCGAACCCGACCGCGCCGAAGGCGATCACCACTGCGGCCAGATAGGTAGCCACCCGCTTGCGGAGACGACCTTCCGTGGCAATCCCTCCCCGAGACGGGAGAAAGATCGGATCAAATAGGGTTTCTTCGCTTACAGCCTGCCGAGGTGGGATGTCGGCGTTAATCGGGGGACGTCGATACCCGACCGATCTCCGTTCAAAGATCGGCCGAATCTCCAACCGGGCACTGGCCCCACCGCCGTCTCTTCCTTGACGGCGCTCCGTCTTGTCCGACATATTGCCCCGCCGCGCCACCCCGACCGCGCCGCGTCCGGGCGCGCGTCCACATATGTGCTGCCCAGCGCGGCATTTTCATTCCTACAACCGCACCTAATCGCCGGTTCGGGCGAGTCGTCACAATGGACGCATGGCGCACCCGGCTGGGGCCAGGTGCGGTTGTATTCGTAGCGGTTGCGGATGGCGTGGACCGTGCCGCCACATTGATGCCTGTCCGCGTCACCGCTTCGCAATCCAGCTACGCCTGCCGATATATCTTCTTGACTTTGGTCATGAACTCCTCCTACCTTTCGCCTTAGGTGAAGTCGATTCCTGGGGAATCACAAATCCGGCGCACCGGCGCCGGACCGATCTGCCGCGTCACCGTCCTCGACTCGCGCCACCCTGACTCGCTCCACCCCCGACCCGAGGAGCACGTCATGCACAGACTCCCCAGGCTCCTGGCGGCCGCAGGGACGAGCATGGTTGTCACCGCCGCGCTCACCGTCGCGGTCGTCGTCGCCACCCCGCAGCCCGCCATCGCCCTCGAGAACGGCCTCGCCCGCACGCCGCCGATGGGGTTCAACAACTGGAACGCCACGCACTGCGAGGCGGACTTCAACGAGTCGATGATCAAGGGCATCGCCGACATCTTCGTCTCGCAGGGCCTCAAGGACGTCGGCTACCAGTACGTCAACATCGACGACTGCTGGGCGCTGCCTCAGCGCGACTCGCAGGGAAACCTCGTGCCCGATCCGGTCAGGTTCCCGAACGGCATCAAGGCCCTCGCCGACTATGTCCACGCCCGAGGGCTGAGGTTCGGCATCTACACCAGCGCGGGGACCAAGACCTGCAACACCGCCGGGTTCCCCGGCGCGCTGGGCCACGAGTACGAGGACGCCCGGCTGTTCGCGTCGTGGGGCGTGGACTACCTCAAGTACGACAACTGCAACAACCAGGGTGTCGACGCGGTCCAGCGCTACACGACGATGCGCGACGCGCTTCTCGCGACCGGCCGGCCCATCGTCTACAGCATCTGCGAGTGGGGCCGTTCCGACCCCAAGGTCTGGACGTGGGGGGCGGACGTCGGCAACCTGTGGCGCACCACCGGCGACATCAGTGACAACTGGACGAGCATGATCGGCAAGGCGCAGTTCAACCGGACGCTCGCCCAGTATGCCGGGCCGGGGCACTGGAATGACCCGGACATGCTCGAGGTCGGCAACGGCGGGATGACGGCCACCGAGTACCGCACCCATCTCAGCCTGTGGGCCATCATGGGCGCGCCGCTGCTCATCGGGAGTGACCTGCGCACCGCGTCGGCCACCACGCTCAGCATCCTGAAGAACACCGACGTCATCGCGGTGGACCAGGACCGGCTCGGCAGGCAGGGCACGGTCGTCAGCAACAATGCCGGGTTGGTCGTCTACAGCAAGGTCCTGGCGAATGGCGACCGGGCGGTCGCGCTGTCGAACGAAACGACCACGACCGCGACGATCGGCACCAGCGCGTCCGCGATCGGCCTCGGCGGCTCCTCGTCGTACACCCTCAATGATCTCTGGTCGAAGAGCACCCGGAGCACCACCGGCGCGATCAGCGCGTCGGTGCCCGGACATGCCACCGTGATGTACCGGGTCTCGCGCGCGGGCACGACAAGCCGGTACGAGGCGGAGAACGCGACGATCTCGCAGGGTGCCGTCGAGTCCAACCATTCCGGCTTCAGCGGCACCGGGTTCGTCAACTACAACAACGTGACCGGCTCCTACGTGCAATGGACGGTCAACGCCGCACAGGCGGGCCCAGCCACGCTGGCGCTGGACTACGCCAACGGCACCACCACCAACCGGCCGATGGACATCACGGTCAACGGCGCCCTGGTCGCCGACGAACTGGGCTTCAACGGCACCGGCGCCTGGAGTCTCTGGAAGACCATCATCGCCACGGTGAACCTGAACGCCGGCACGAACACCATCCGCGCGACCGCGACCACGGCCAACGGCGGGCCGAATGTCGACTACCTGGACGTGAACATGAACGTGCCGGCACCGTCGACGGACTACCAGGCGGAGGACGCCACCATCTCGCAGGGCCTGGTGGAGTCCAACCACCTCGGCTTCACCGGGACGGGGTTCGTCAACTACGACAACGTCGTCGGTTCGTACGTGCAGTGGTCGGTCAGCGCCGCCGCGGCGGGCACCGCCACGCTGACGATCCGCCACGCCAACGGCACCACCGTCAACCGGCCGATGGACATCGCGGTCAACGGCGTCCTGGCCGCCGACGAGGTGGCGTTCAATCCCACCGGCAACTGGGACACCTGGCAGAACGTCACCATCACCGCGCCGCTCAACGCCGGCGCCAACACCATCCGGGCCACCGCGACCAGCGTGAACGGCGGCCCCAACGTCGACAAGATCACGATTAGCTAGCTCGCGCCCGACCCGTCCCCGGCGCGCCGTCGAGCGCACGGGACGTAACCACCGCCTCCACCGGAGGCATCCAGGGAGTCGCTATGGGAAAGAAGAGCACGTGCATGCGGACCGCCGCGGTGGTGGCGCTGGGTCTGATCACAACCCTGCTGGTGACCATCACCCGCGCCGAGGCGGCGCCCACCCGCTACGAAGCGGAGAACGCGACCATCTCGCAGGGTGTGGTGGAGTCCAACCACCTGGGCTTCAGCGGCACCGGTTTCGTCAACTACAACAACCTGGTCGGCTCGTACGTGCAGTGGAGCGTCAACGCGCCGGCCGCCGGGACGGCCACGATCGGGCTGCGCTACTCGAACGGGACGACGACGAACCGCCCGATGGACATCACGGTCAACGGTGCTCTCGTGTCCGACGAGTTGGCGTTCGGGTCGACGGCGAACTGGGACACCTGGGCGACGAAGACGATCACCGCGCCGGTCAACGCCGGCAGCAACACCATCCGGGCCACCGCGACCACCGCCAACGGCGGACCCAACGTCGACTTCATGGATTTTGAGGTGGCCGCGCCGGTCACCGACTACCAGGCCGAAAACGCCACCATCTTCCACGGCGTAGTGGAGTCCAACCACCTCGGCTACACCGGCACCGGATTCGTCAACTACGCCAACGAGGTGGGCAGCTACGTCGAGTGGACCGTCAGCGCCGCCACCGACGCCACCGTCAACTTCGAGATCCGATACTCCAACGGGACGACCACCAACCGGCCGATGGACATCACGGTCAACGGGTCGCTGGTGCGAGACGAGCTTGCCTTCAACAGCACCACGAACTGGGACACCTGGCAGAACGCGACGTTCACCGCCCCGTTGAACGCTGGCGCCAACACGATCCGGGCGACCGCCACCACCGCTAACGGCGGACCCAACGTCGACCGCCTCCGGGCCAGCCTCGCCGGCGACACCGAGTCGCCGACCATACCGGGCCAGCCCAGCTGCAGCAACATCGGCGAGACCAGTCTCACGCTGTCGTGGGGTGCCTCGACCGACAACGTCGGGGTGGTGGCCTACGACATCTACCACGACGGCAACAAGCTCTCCGAGGCGCCGGGCACCGACACGTCCAAGAATCTGACCGGCCTTACGGCCAACACGGAGTACCGCCTGTCGGTGTTCGCGCGCGATGCCGCCGGCAACGTCTCGCTGAGCAGCGCCCAGGCGATCTGCACCACCCTGCCCAGCTCCGACGTCGTGCCGCCGACCGCGCCCACCAACCTGACGTACTCGGGAGTCACGGCCAACAGCGTCAACCTGACTTGGGGCGCCTCGACCGACGCCATCGGCGTCACCGCATACGACGTCCGCAGCGGCACGTCGGTGTACAAGACGGTGACCGGCAATCCGCCCGCGACCTCGACCACCGTGACTGGCCTGGCTTGCAACAGCCCGTACACGCTGCACGTCGTGGCCAGGGACGCCGCCGGCAACACATCGGCCCAGAGCAACTCGGTGTCGTTCACGACAACCTCGTGCAGCACCGACGGGGGCGTGCCGTCCAGCATCACCACGATCTCCACGGGCTGGACAATCCCGTGGGGGACGTACTTCATGCCGGACGGTCAGACGGCGCTGGTAACCGAGCGCGACGATAAGGTGGTCTCGGGCCAGTTCCGGGTCTTCAAGGTCACGCTCACCGGTGCGAAGACGCTGGTCGGCACCGTTCCCAACGCGATGACCACCGACGGTGAAGGCGGGCTGATGGGCGTCGCGGTGGACCCCGACTGGGCCACCAACCACTACGTGTACTTCATGCACACGGCCTCGGAGGGCAACCGGATCGTCCGGATGACCTACAACGGCACGTCGCTGAGCGGGTACACGGTCCTCCTGCAGGGGATCAAGAAGAACCGCTACCACAACGGCGGCCGGCTCGCGTTCGGCCCGGACGGCTACCTGTACGCCTCCACGGGCGACGCGCAGACCTCGAGCCTGGCCCAGGACCGGAACTCGCTCAACGGCAAGATCCTACGGATGACCACGACGGGCGCACCGGCGCCCGGAAACCCGTTCGGCAACCACGTCTACAGCTACGGGCACCGCAACCCGCAGGGCCTGGCGTTCGACCGCAACGGCCGGCTGTGGGAGGCGGAGTTCGGCAACAGTTCCGCGGACGAGCTCAACCTGATCAAGCCCGGCCGCAACTACGGCTGGCCGATCTGTGAGGGCACCTGCAGCGTCGCGGGCATGGAGAACCCCAAGAAGACCTGGTCGGTGAGCAGCGCGTCGCCGAGCGGGATCGCGATTGTCCGCAACGTCATCTACATGGCGGCGCTGCGGGGTGAGCGGCTGTGGCGGATTCCGATCAACGGAGACACCGAGAGCGTCGGCACGGCGACGGCGTACTACGTCGGCACGTACGGCAGACTGCGCACCGTCACGAAGGTGCCGGGTGCCGACCAGTTGTGGTTGAGCACGACCAACTGCGACAACAACGGTGGCGCGCCGGACGGCTCGGACCGCATCTTCCGGGTGAGCATCGCGTAGTCAGCGACTGGTCGGTGCGGAACGGGTGCCCATTGCCCGTCCACCCAATGCGGGCAATGGGCACGCACACGGAACATCGTGGACCCGGCGAACGATTGACACGGACGTCGGACGAATCGTATTTTCCGCATAGCTCGATACCACATCGCAAGACGCCGGCGACCGGTATTCACTAGGGCCGTCTGGGTAATACGGGCACAGGCGACGACGACTTTCGTATTGGAACTAGCACCCATACACCCGATGTATACGCCGCTCTCCCGCCGGGTGGCAGCGGCGGCGCAGGACGCTCTCGCGTCGCCGTCGTTGATTTGAGGCTGACTCCCACACGACCGAGGAGAGCGCGTCATGAACCCCCGCCTGGCGAAGAAAACGATCAGTACGCTGCTCGCGCTGGCCGTTGGCGGCCTAGCGCTCGCCGTCGCGCCGAGCGCGTCGGCGGCGACGACGTTCAACGTGCGCGACTTCGGCGCCACCGGCGACGGCAGCACCAACGACACCGCGGCGATCAACCGGACGATCGTGGCGGCCAACGCCGCGTCCGGTGGTGGGATCGTGCAGTTCCCGGCTGGTACGTACCGGTCGGCGAACTCGATCCACATGTTGAGCAACGTGACGCTCGACCTCGCGTCGGGCGCCACCATCATGGGTTCGAGCGGGACCGGCTACGACCACGCGGAGCCCAATTCGTACGACGCCTACCAGGACTATGGGCACAGCCATTTCCATGACGCGATGATCTGGGGCGACCGGCTCACCAACATCGGCTTCACCGGCACCGGCACGATCGACGGCGGCGGGAATCTGATCACCGGCAACCCGGGCACCGGCCAGGCCGACAAGATCATCTCGCTCACCCGATGCTCGAACCTGATGTTCAACGGCATCACGCTGCGGCGTGGCGGCCACTTTGCGGCGCTGATCAATGGCTGCGACAACGTCACGGCGGACCACTTCAAGATCTTTACATCGAGTGACCGGGACGCGTGGAACATCATCAGCACCACGAACGTCACGATCACGAACTCCGACATCAACGGCAACGACGACGCGATCGTCTTCAAGAGCGACTACGCCCTGGGTGCGAAGCTACCCAACGGCCACGTCCGGGTCAGCGACACCCACTCCTCGGCCGGCTGCTGCAACGCGCTGATGTTCGGCTCGGAGACCTGCGGCGACTTCACCGACTACGTCTTCGAGCGGATCAACATCACCGGGGCGAACAAGTCCGGCCTGGGCATGGTGTCGATGGACGGCGCGAACATCTCCGATGTGCACTACCGCGACATCACGGTCTCCAACGTGGCCTCGCCGATCATGCAGAAGATCGGCACCAGACGACGGTGCGGCAACAATCCCGGGATCGGCCACATCAGCAACATCACGTACGACAACATCACCATCACCGGTAAGAGCAGCCCGCAGTACACCGCCACCCTGTGGGGCGAGTCTGGTAGCAACCACATCAGCAACGTGACGTTCAACAACGTCAACATCACCGTGCCCGGCGGTCACGCCGCGATGAGTACCACCGTGCCGAGCAACGACCCGAACAACTACAACCCGAACAGCATCGGCACCCGGCCGGCGTACGGGTGGTACATCCACAACGCCGACAACATCACGTTCAACAACAGCTCGGTACGGTTCAACTCCGGCGACGCCCGCCCAGCCGTCATCGCCAACACCGGCAGCACGGTCGACTTTGACCACTTCACCGCCCAGCGCAGCACCGGCACCACCGACATGCTGTTCCAGAGCATCGCTGGCTACTGCGTGTCCAACAGCACCAACACCGCCGGCAGCGCGCTCCGGGTCAGTGCCACCGACTCCACCCAGGTGTGCAGCCAGCCGCCGCCTCCGCCGGCGGGTACCCGGTACGAGGCGGAGAGCGCGGCCTGTGACGGCACGGTGGACTCCGACCATCCTGGGTTCTCCGGTACGGGGTTCTGCAACACGACCAACGCGGTTGGTGCGTCGGTGCAGTGGACGGTCAACGCCGCCAGTGCTGGTACGGCGATGTTGACGTTCCGGTACGCCAACGGCACTACGGCGAGCCGGCCGATGGATCTGAGCGTGAACGGGGTGGCGGCGGGCACGCTGGACTTCCCGCCGACCGGATCGTGGGACACCTGGCAGACGGCGAGCGCGACGGTGTCGCTCAATGCCGGGGCGAACACGGTCCGCCTCGCGGCCACCACCTCGGCCGGTGGCCCCAACCTCGACTACGTCGACGTGGCGGTGGCGCCGCCGCCGGCGACCCGGTACGAGGCGGAGAGCGGCACCTGTGACGGCACCATCGACTCCGACCACACCGGCTTCTCCGGCACCGGTTTCTGCAACACCACGAATGCGGTGGGTGCGTTTGTGGAGTGGACGGTCAACGCCGCCAGCGCCAGCACGGCCACCCTGGCCTTCCGGTACGCCAACGGCACCACCACCGACCGGCCGATGAGCCTGACCGTCAACGGCGTCGCCGCGAGCACGGTCAGCTTCCCACCGACCGGGTCCTGGGACACCTGGGCCACCGCCACGGCAACGGCCACCCTCGCCGCCGGCGCCAACACCATCCGCCTGGTGGCCACCACTTCGGCCGGCGCCCCCAACCTCGACTACCTCGAGGTCGGCTAAGCGATCCGGCAGCTTCGTGAGGGGCGCCGCATGGCACGACGACAGACCAACCGCACACGGCACATGTTGATGCTGCTGCTGGTGGGCGCGATGGTGCTCACGATGGCATCGGCGGCCACGCCGGCATTGGCAGTCGCGACCCGCCGCCAGCCCGTGTGAGGCGGAGGACGGACCGTCTCGTAGTAGCGGTGAAGGTCCGGTAATGGGGCTGGAGCCAAGGGGGCGGGTTGTCCTGGGCGGTGCCGGCCAGCGCGGCACCCCACCTTGACCACTCGGCTATTCGAAGACGAGGCCGAGGCGATTGTCGCTGTGGTCGTGCTGGCTCCTCAGGGCGGTTGTTGTTACGCGTATACGCCGACGCTGGTCCTGAGTTCGATGAGGTGTTGGGCGTGCTGATCGAGGGCTATATCCTCTTTGGTGCGGGGCTCCCAGCGGGCCACCGGTTTCGGTTGCCGTGAGTCGTCGAGTGCGACGAACACGATGAGGCAGTGAGTCGTGAGATCGAGTTGTTGTGTTTTGGGATCACCGGATCGGACGTGCACGGAGATGTGCATGCTGGTGCGGCGGGTGTGCAGCAACCGGGCCTCGGTTTCGACGATTGAGCCGATCAGCAGCGGGCGGTAGAAACGGACCCCGCCGGCGTACCCGGCGATGCTTTCGGTGCGGCTCCAGCCGACGGCGCACACGTAGGCGGCCTCGTCGATCCACCGCATGACGGTGCCGCCGTGAACCTTGCCGCCCCAGTTGACGTCGGTCAGGGCTGCGAGGAAGCGCAGCGTCGTCCGGGGTGCGGCGTCGGAGTAGGTCTGCACCTTGAGGGTCCGCGCCTGCGCGAACCGGCGTTCAGGAGCCGGTCGGCCAGGACACCTGCGTGGAGTGGTAGTAGTTGATGCCCATGACGTGCCAGCGGGGACCCTGAGCGCCGAGCCGCTGCTCGAACGCCGTCCAGTCGTGGGTGCTGACCGGCGACCAGCC
>WNFX01003181.1_pt1 | contig 16436 bp, 12 predicted proteins | sample 5400111 | NCBI WGS metagenome assembly WNFX01 (sample SAMN13153363, study PRJNA577476) | soil metagenome | isolation source: 40 cm soil or saprolite under grassland replicate 1 | place: USA:California | collected 2016-06-15 | reverse complement strand
GCACCGCGCGACACAAGGCCGCGATTGCCGCGCGCTCGCGCCGATACGCCCGGGCGGGTACCACAATCCGATGCGTATAGACCCCGGCGCCGCTCAGGGGGGCGAGGAAGGGGTCCCCGGTCGCCGCAGCGGGGAGGACCGCCGCGACGTGCACCTCATGACCCAGGCCCCGCAGCCCTCCCCCCAGCATTTGTACCACGCGCTCGAGGCCGCCGAATTCGGCGGGCGCGACGACGTGGACGATCACCACGTGCCGCTCGACACCGTCTCCAGCGTCATCGTGGCGGCCCCACGCCCTTCCCCGCGGCGAGGGGGCCGAGGTGCCGTGCGGGTTCGTGTACCCTCCAGAATGACCACGGCTGCGGCGACGCCCGGTTGGTGGGTCAGGCTGACATGCGCACGCCGAGCGCCGCGACCTCGCGCGCGCTCGGCGAGCGCTCCGGCCAGCCGCAGCTGCGGGGCACCCGATTGCATGGACAAGATCTCCACTTCGTGCAGCGCGCTCTCGAGGATCCCCGCGCCGAGCGCCTTGAGGCAGGCCTCCTTGGCGGCGAAGCGCGCGGCCAACGCTTGGACCCGGTCCGCCCGGCTCGCGCAGGCCGCCAGCTCGCGGGCCGTGAAGACGCGCCCCGCAAACCCCTCCTCCGCGGATCCGAGGGCGCGTGCAAACCGCGTCGTCTCGACGATGTCGAGCCCAATCCCGATGATCACACCCGCCCCCACCGCAGGTTGAGTGCCTCAGGGAAACGGCTTACGCACCCGTGGGCGGGAACGACAATCGCTGCGCCGGCGCAACACTCGCTGGGCACAGTGTGCGTGCGCTCGATGAAGGATTCCGACCGTTAGGGAGCGACGAGGGACGCGGATGCGCTCACTGCGCGAGCGGGAGCCGCCGACGGTGCAGGTCGCTGCAGCAGGGCGGTCGCCACCGCCCGTGCAACGACTGCCGCCCCGTCTGGCGTAAAATGGTCGTGGTCGTAGTAGTGGTGTAACCCCTGGCTCAACAGCGTGCGCAGGTTCATGTGTTCGACGCCGAACGCGTCCGCGACTTGAATCGCGCGGGCATCGACGAGCCCCAAGAGCCGGTTCACGACTTCCAAACTGAAATAGACGCTGACCGTTTCCTTCCAGGGCTTGCCCACCCCGCCATGCCAGAAGCGGGCTGTCTCCTCGGGCGTGTAGTCCTTCTCGAACCACGGCTGTCGCACCACGAGCACGCGGTCGACACGAGCCAGGGCCCGCCTCAAGAGGCGCCGGCAGTGGTGCTCGAAGTGGTCCAACACGATGGTCGGATCGGGGACCGTGGTCCGAAGCTCCTTGGCCTGCGCGCGCATCTTGCGGCCCGCCACCAGCCACGCCCCGGCATGCTCCTTCACCTCCACGGGATGCAGCCACGCGCGCCGCAGCCGGCGAGCCACCTCGATCAGGGCGCACCCGCGAAGCGTCCAGGTGAAGGGCCGTCCGGGGTGACAGGAGAACAACGACAGCTCCGGGACGGTCGAAGGGGGCTGCGACGGCGGGGCGCCATCCTCCAACCAGTGGTACACCGTGCTGGCACCGACCATGATCACGATCGCATCAAGACGGCGGTATTGAGGGAGCACACGGTCCAGAATGCAGTCGAGATCGGCCGCGCCGACTCCGGAGTGGCCGATGTTGCCGACGTGCACGCGGCGGGCCCGGAGCGCGTCGAGCGCATCCGGCTCGTTGAGCAGCCGTTCGAGCGCGCCGGGCCAGCTCGTGGGCTGGTCCAGCGCGAAGCACTCGACCGAGCTGCCACCGGCCACGAGAATCCGGTACAGCCCCACGTCATCGCCGCGCACCTCGCCTCCCCGCTCACCATCCGCGTTGACTTCGAAGCGCACGCGCGGCTCCACCTCCGGAAAGACCTCGGGGTCCTGCCGCACGTCCGCCCGCATCCCCGGCGGCCACACGTGGTAGCGGCTGCGCCGACGCATCCACCAGCGGCTTCCCAGCTCGGCGCCGATCAGCAGGGCCGACGCCGCGAGCCCGGCGATGAGGATCCAGTCCGTCATACGCGCACCCGGTCGCGGAGCCGCGGCAGCAAGGCCCGTAAATCGAGGTAGGGGTCGTTCCGATACACGAACCACACCCACGTCACGGCAAAGACGAGCGTCATGGCCAGGCCCGCGGCGGTGAGCGCGACCAACCCCCGAACGTCGAGGCCGAGCTTGAACCACAGGAGCAGCGCCAAGACCGGCAACGCCCCCAGCACCGCTCGCGGCACCACGTAGCGGAGGAACTGAACCACCGAGACGTCCAGCTCGTGGCACGCTTGCAGGAACACGGCGCCGGCGAACAGCACATTCGGGATGGCGGTGCCGAGCGCGACTCCAAACAGCCCGAGCGGACGCACCAACAGGATGCTCAGGCCGAGGTTCAAGACGCCGGCGACGAGGAACCCGATCGTCGGCAGGCCCGCCTTCCCCAGCCCCATCAGAATCGGGAGCGCCACACCACGTACGGGCAGGAAGATGAGATACGAGACCATGAGGATCTGCAGCACCGCGCCCGCCGGCCGTTCAAACGTGGGATCGACCCACCACGCGATGAATCTCGGCCCGAGAACGATGAGGAAGAGCCCGGCGGCAAGGGTCAGGGAAAGCGCAATCTTGGACCACTTCAGGAAGATTTCCCGCAGCTCCGCGTTCCGGCCCTGGGTCTGGAGGCGGGTCGCCGTCGGCATCACCACCGCCGCGATGGCAATCACGAACTCCATGAGATAGATGATGAAGCTGTTGGCAACGGTGAAGTACGGAATGTCACCGACCTTCATGAACGCCCCGATGACGATGGAATCGGTTTCAAACGACAGCCGGGCACCGGCGTTCAACACCAGGACGTAGAGACTGAAGCCGAAGATGGCGCGGGTCATCCCCCAATTGAAATCCGCCAAACGCATCCGGGTCGCAGGATAACGGCGCCGCACCAAGAGCCAACACAGCCCGAAGTCGAACGCCATGAGGGCCAGCTGCACGACGGCCATCACCGTCAGCGAAGCTCGGAGCGCGAGCAGCCCGAGCGTGAGCACGAGGCGGAGTACCACACCCCACAACCGGACGACGTTGCGGGGGACGAAGTCATCGTGCGCTGCCAGGATGCCATTGGGGAGGAGCGCGATGAAGCCGACGGAAACCAGCAGCACCGTCAACGCGAACGCGGACCTGGCGTCGCCGTGCAGGGCAGCTGGGATGTGGTACGTGCCCGCAAAAAACACGTACAGGCCCACCCCCACGACCAGGGAGATCGCACCCAGCAGCAGGTAGAGCGCCGTACAGCTGCCGATGGCCTCGTTCAGCTTGGCCACGTCCCCCTTCGCCACGTGCTGCGCGAAGTACCGCACGGAGGCCATCGGCACACCGAGGACCAGCAAGCCCAGGTAGCCGGTGATGGAATTGATGAGAATCCACGTCCCGTAGCCGTCGTCGCCGAGTTTGTGGATGGTGAACGGTGTGAGGAAGTAGACCGCGACCACAGTCACCACCGTCACAAGCCAGCTGCTGCCGACGTTCTTGAACACGGATCGCCGTCTCCGATGGTGGACGCAGCGCCTGCGGTGCCTGGTGCGCCGCACGCAACGCACGGGCTATGCCACCGCCTGGGCAGCGCCACTGGCAGCAGCGGTGTTGCGCACGCACGACAGTTAGTGTGCCGGAGAGTTACCCGAGCACGGCCGCCGCCTCGCTCAGCGTCACGCACCTGAATGGCGTCAGCCGCGATAAGCCGTCGAGGTAGCCCTCAATGCGTGCGTACAGCCGGGCGACATCCGCTGCCGTGGCGACGAAGGGACTGAGACCGGGCTTGAGGCTCGGACTGTGCCACGACAGTTGCAGATGACGCACGCCGTGCTCGAGCAACCGGCGCGACAAGGTCAGCATGTCACCGACCTGTTGGTACTCCGGGCAGAGGGACACGCGCTTGAGTAGACCCACGCGATCAGCAATGCCGGCCAGGTGGAACCAGCGAAACGGCGTTGCTTCGAGCAGACGACGCGTGGGATCCCACAAGGTGAACGGCCCGCGGCTGAACCCGTAGGAGAGCGGAATCTCGAGCACCTCGCCGTCGGCGGCGGGTTCACGCACGTCGCGGCCCGGCGCCAACCGATACGGCACGATCGGGGCGCCGACGAAGGTCGGGCCGTCGTCTGTGGTCTCCAAACTGATAAAGGGGCTTACACTCGAGTCGACATGGTAGCCGCAGTGCAGCAGGGCTGTGACAGTGTCGGGTCCGAGGCCATAACGCCCGGCGCGGAACGCGACCGGCGAGCGGCCGAACGTCTCTTCCAGAACCGCCGTGAGGTGCTCCACCTTGGCCCGCTGCAGCTCGGCCGGCAGGTTCTTGAGCATGGAATTGCGAGGGACGAACGCCTCGGACAGGGGAGGCGTGTTCCAGGGATGCAGGTGCGCGCCGATCTCCGCGCGGCCTCCCGCAGCCAGCTCCCGCATCACCTCCGCCGCCGTCGGGTCGGTCGCGACCTGATAAGTCGTGACGTATGTCGGCCGCACACCCCAACGATCGAACAAGGCCGCCTGGGTCCGGAGCTCCTGGATGTTCTCAACCGTCACATCGTGGCGACTTCGGTACCAGTTGTCTTCCTCGGTGTCGAGCGACACGATGAGGAGGACGTCGTCGTTACGCATAAAGACGACCCCGGAGTGTCGCGGCCCCATCCAACGCGCGGAGCCACCGTCCACGCCAACCCGCGCGGAACACGGTGATCTCCTCGGTCATGCGCCGGGTCTCGGTCCAGTGCCTCTTGTAGGCGTCGTCCCCACGCAGGAAATCGAAGCGACGGTAGCCGCGCTCGATGGCGCGCCGGATCATCGCACCCATCAGGACCAAGCCGACGCTCTCGCGCTCCCAGCGCGGATCGCGGCCACTCTGGTAGAAGTACACGGTGTCGCGATCGGTGAAACCGTACCACGCGGCGGCCGGCGCGCCATCAAGGTCGAGCGTGGCCAGCCACAGTTGCTGCCGCGCGGCCAACTCGGCGGCGAAGCGCCGGTGGAGTCGTTGCACGCGGGCGTTCTGAAACGCACCCGCCTCCCCTCCACTTGCCCAGCGACGTTCGTGCAGCGTCATCAGACAACTCAGGCCCTCGTCCAAGCGGGCCCCGTCATAATCCGTGATCGTCACGGCGTAGTGACGCCGCAAGTGTCGCTCCTTGCGTCGCAGGGTCTGGCGGCGGGTGGGCGTGAGGGTGCCGAGATACCGCTCCCAATCGTCGCACAGCTCGAGGTACGGGCAGCCCCAGAGGGCTTGGCGCCGCACGGCATGACCGTGACGGGCGAGCGCATCGGCCAGCCGGCGTGCGGCTGAAGCATCCGGGGCCAGGTTGCTCAGGATCACGAGCTGCCACGGCAGTGTGTCGAGCGTGAGCGCGAGCGACTCCAGGTCGGCACCTGGCAGGGCAAGGATGTCGAGATGATCGGGGCAGCCGGTATCGCCGCTGGCCCACGTGAGCGCCTGCACCGGCGTCCGCCGGAACCGCACTCGTCGCAGCACGACCGGAAGTACGGCTTGGAGCGAACCGTCCGAGCCGCGCAGCATCAGGGCTTCGCTCGCATCCACCTCCGCCGGATCAGCCGAATCCGCCCACGCGCGATGCCACGCCCAGCTACCGAACGGAGAGGCGGCGACGCTTTGCGCGTGCACTGCGTCCCACGCCGCAACTCCGAGCGCGAGCGCGTCTCGCAGGGATGTTCGGGTGACACCGAGCGCGGCGGCTGCGTCGCTGCGCAACGCGACGGGAGCCGGGTTCACGACAAGGACGGCGCGGTCATATACGTCGGACGGGCTACGCCGAACATCTCCAGCACTGTGGGCGCGACCGACCGCAGCGGCACTTTCTCCGCGCTCACGCGGTGCTCGTGTTGCGGCGTGCGAATCCACAGGAACCCGTCGGGATGGTGCATCCCGCTCTTGAGCCCGTCCGACTGATAGAAGATCGCGAAGAAGGGCGCGGTGCGCCCGGAGCCGGCGCGCAGCACCGCCTGCGGTGCGACCGGCCGGAAGATCTTGCACCCGCTAAACAGCGCCGTGCCGTCGCGACTCACGAGCATCGCGGGCGTGTCGTCGACGCGCAGCGCGCGTAGTTGGGATTCGGCCTGCTGCGCGTCCTGCTCGTTCTCGAAGAGCAGCTGAAACTGCTCCGACATGACCGGCGCAACGCGGCACGCGACGTTCACACCCGCGAGGCTCAGCACGTCCGTGAAGTCCCGCGGCCGATAGAAGGTCTTGCCGCCTTGGTCTTCGTACGCGAGACACGGCTGCTGGCTCAGCGCCGTGCACAGGATCAGCGTAGTGCTCTTGCCCGCGAGCGCCATGAACTCGCCGAGCAGCTTGTCCATCTGCTGGTACCCGAACAGAATCGCGCTCTCATACTCGGCCTGCTCCGCGGGGCTGGGCACGATCGTGAAATGCTCGGGCTCCATGTGGCGCCAGTACTTGTGCTGGAGGTGCGCCGTGCTGTTCAGAAAGAACGTCGCAAACGCCGGCCGTAACTTGCGGTAGTAGTGCCGGAACACGTCCCACTGCAGCTGGTCGAGCAACACCGCCCGCTTCCAGCGCTTTCCGGCGAGCCGCTCGCGCATCAGCTGCTGCGCGATAGAGCTGACGGTCCGCGCCGAGAGGCCATGCCTGACCATGAAGGCAACAAACCTGGCATGTTCCCCAGGAGCGAGAGGGGCATGATCGTTGGTGTGCTCTTGCACGTTGCGCTGGACAAACCGGTAGTACGGCAGGAGCTCTTCCGGATAGGGAGCGACGGTCGTGGTCCACGGGTCCGGCAGCAGACAGCCATTCAACGGCGTGTCGAATCTGGGATTCATGCTGCCGCACACCCAGACCGGCAGGCCGGCGTCCGACAAGAGATCCCAGACGCACTTGCGTTTCAGCTTATGTCCATCGCCGAGGTGAAACACGCCGTGCTCGGCGAACGACAGCCCGCTGTGTACCGTCACCCACTGGATCCACGGATTGAGTTTGTCTTGCGTCTCCTCGGCATCGGTGATGAAGACCCGGGACTCCCGATAGAACCGGGCGAAATTGGGCAGTTGCCCGGCCCGAGTGAACCGCTCCACCAACGCCGGTGTCAGCTCGTTGAACTCCAGCAAGATGACCGGTCCGTCCTTCGTCATGACTCACTCCTGGTACGTGGCCACCTGCGTTCCAAAGCATTCCCAACTCCGCCTGCGCAGTGCACTGGAGCGCCGCGCCAGCAGGTGTTGCGCGGGCGCTACGGAGGTGTCCCGAACGCGTCGCGAGCGGCGCGCGCAGTGGGATCACTAGCACGGCTTATGCCGTCCGCACTTGCGCCACCGCTACCGCGCACGCCCCTGGTGCAGCCACGCTCGGTGTCACTCTTGCGCTGAGGGAAAGCCATGTGCGGCATCGCCGGCGTCATCCATCGAGATCCCGACCATCCGGTCTCCCGCGCGCTGCTGCAGCGCCTGTGCGCCACGCTCCAGCACCGGGGCCCGGACGAAGAGGGCCTCCACGTGCAAGGCCCCGTCGGCCTGGGGATGCGGCGACTGAGCATCATCGACTTGAGCGGCGGGCAACAGCCGATATTCAACGAGGACGGCTCGAAGGTCATCGTCTTCAATGGCGAGATCTACAACTATCGCGAGCTGCGGCGCGGCCTCATCGCGCGCGGCCACGTCTTCCGGTCCCAGAGCGATACAGAGACGGTGCTCCACCTCTACGAGGAGCTCGGACCGGAGTGCGTCACCAAGCTCCGAGGAATGTTCGCGTTCGCCATCTGGGATGCCACGCAGCGGACGCTGCTGCTGGCGCGCGACCGCTTCGGCATCAAACCGCTGTACGTGGTCACGGCGCCGTGGGGCATCGCGTTCGCTTCCGAGTTGAAGGCCCTCCACGCTGCGGGCTTGACGTCGCGCACACTCGACTGGGAAGCGTTGGACATGTTCGTACAACTGGGGTACATCCCCGCCCCAGCGTCCCCATTCCAAGACGTGCGAAAGTTGGAGCCGGGCCACACACTGGCGTGGAGGCCGACGGGGGAAAGCCTCGTGCGGCGATACTGGCACTTGCCACGCGAGCTCGCCCCACGCCCCGCCGCCCCCGAGACGCGGATCCGGGAGTGGGTGGACGAGTCCGTCGCGACGCACCTCGTCAGTGATGTCCCCGTCGCCGTGTTCTTGAGCGGTGGGCTGGATTCCTCGAGCGTCGTAGCGAGTATGTCGCTGGCCGGGGAGCGACCGCACGCGTTCACGGCGCGCTACGGCGGAACTGGGCAGGATGGCGCGGACGAGACGGGACTCGCACGCCAGCTCGCCCGCCGTTACGCGATCGATCTGACGGTGGTCGACATCCAACCAGACATCCGCCACATCTTCGAGCCGATCGTGTGGGCGCTCGACGAGCCCCACGCCGACGACTCGGCCATTCCGACGTGGCTGCTCTCGCAGGCCGTCGGCCGGGAGTACAAGGTCGCGCTCACCGGCATCGGCGGGGACGAGCTGTTCGGCGGATACCCGCGCCACATCGGACTTCCCCTCGCTGAGGTGTACCGGAAGCTGCCGGCCGGGCTGCGGCGGCTCGCGAGCACCGCGGCCGACCTCCTGCCGGAACCACGCGCCGCCACGCTCGGCGTAGATCGTGTGAAGCGATTCCTGCGGTCGGGCGACGGCGATCTGGCCGACCGGTTCCTGAGCTTCATGAGCCGGCTCGCTGAGGGCGAGCGCCCAGGGCTCTACGCGCCGGGCCTCAAGGCGACGATTACGGGTCGAGCCGCGCGGGAACGATTCCAGGCCTTGTGCGCCCAGGACGCCTGTCCGCCCGGCCTCTCGGCGGGGATGTACCTCGATTATATGACGTACCTTCCCGACGACATCCTGGCGCTGAGCGACCGCCTAGCGATGGCCCACTCGCTGGAAATCCGCGTGCCGTTCGTGGATCACGAACTCGCCGACCGCGTCTTTCCCCTTCCGTACCATCTGAAGATTGGATGGTGGCAAAACAAGCGGCTGCTGAAGCGGGCGATGCGCCCCCGGCTCCCCGCGGCTCACTTTCGCGCTCCCAAGCGCGGGTTCGTCGGTCCCACGTCGGCGTGGCTGCGCAACGAGCTGCGGGAAATGGTCGAGGACGAGTTGTCCCCCGCACGGCAGCGCCGCCTCGGCTATTTCGATCCGGTGATGATCGAGCACCTGCTCCGCGAGCATATGGCGGGCCGACACAATCGGGAGCGCATTCTCTGGGGGCTGCTCTCCTTCTCGACCTGGCACCGGCTGTACCTCGAACGACCCGTCGGAGACTGACTGGCCCGGAGCTCCTCAGCGAGGACTCGCCCCGGAGCTCACGATCCCGAGCCATTGCAGCGTTTCGACGACGAATGGCGCGGGATCACCCCAGCGCCAAATTTCGGAGCGGTCGCCGAGGCGAACGCGCAGGAAGTCGAGCAGTGCCTGGAACCGCGAACCCGCACCGTTGTTCAGCTGCAGCGCCGCCCGGGAGCGGCGGAGGCGCAGATACAGGTGGTCCACGTCCCCCCAAAACCAGCGACTGCGAATGCCGACGCGGTACTGGCGGCATTCGGGCACAACCTCTCCTGCAGCGCAGCGTACGAGCAGCGAAGGGAAATCCACGCCGGCGTCGATGGCCAGTTGGAGGGAGCCCCAAAAGCGGCCGTTCACCTCCATGAGCACGAAGCGGCCTGTCGACTGCTCACGCTTGCACTCGATCATGGCCACACCCTCCCAGCACAGTGCGTCGAGCAAGCGGAGTGCGGGAGCGACCAATCCCTCTTCGAGCGGGATGCTCTCCCGGTAGACGCTGACGCCGCCGGCGGGCGGCTTCTCGCGCAAGCGGCGATGAGCAAACAGGGCGACCGTCCGACCGCCCCAGCGCAATGCAAACAGTCCCTCGCCGGCGCCGGCGATCCGCCGCTCCAGCAAGACCGGAAACGCCGACGCGGGGAGCGCAGCCAACGCGTGGCGGCATGCGGCCGAGTCCGCCACCGGCGTCACCGCCACCTTCCGTCGGCTACGCCCGACCCCAACCACCGAGCGGTGTGGCTTGACGACGGCCGGAAAAAAGGCGTCGGGCACCGTCCCGTCCAGCGCCCCTGGCGCGGCGATGATTCTCGCCTCGGGCACGCCGAAACCGCACCCCCGGGCCAGTCCCAGCACGTGCGCCTTGTCCGAGGCTGCCCGATACGTTGCGAGATCGGGAAACGGCAGGGCGACCCCCGCCGGCAGCGCCCTGGTGTGCTCGAGTACCGCCTCGACGGATGCATCCGTCATGGGTAGCACAAGGGTGCTGCCGTCTTCCTTGGCGATCCGTCCGACCTCGCCAGCGTAGCCCCCCGGGTCTGCGAGGGGATCGGTCGCTAGCACACGCGGTTGCACGCCGCGCGACGCGCCGGCAAGTGATAGCCGCGTGGGGGCCGCGACAGACACCTTGTGGCCCGCCCGTACCAGCGATCGAGCAGCTGCAAGGGCGGAGCGCTCGTTCCCGTCGGTGATCAGGATCCGCATGACTCGTCGGTCAACCCAACGCAACATACGGGCCGTCGCGCCGACGCAACGGGCGGCAGCGGCGTGGACGCATTTCGCTCCGCCCCGACGGGTGGCGCCAGTCTTGCAGTTGGGGCGTTCTGTGCAGCCACCGATCCGCACGATTGCGGCCGGGGTGAGCTAGGCGTATGGCTGACGCCCCTGCCCCGTACACGCCCAACGCCATCGACGGCTGGCCCAGGTCGTCCGCCGCGCCGCAGATGTCCGCGCCGACCAGGAGCGCGCCCCCCGAATGGGATCTGTTGCTCGTGTGCGTAGCAGCCCACATCGCCAATTACGTCGGTCGCGTGCCGCAGCTATTCCCAGTACTGCTTCCCCTCAAGCTCCCGTTGCTCGCCAAGCTGTTGGCTATTGGTCTGTACCTGCTCCACCACCCCGGGCAGCGACGCTCGGCTCTGTTGCGCTCACCGATGACGACCTGCGTGCTCGGGCTGCTGCTGTGGGGCGGCCTATCCGTGCCCGGCGCGCTGTACCAGGGGCTCGCCTTTCGCGCCTGGACTGATTTCGCGTGGACCGTCGTGATGTTTCTCGTGGTCGCGGGCAGCATCCGCAGTACGCGGGATGTCGAGCGGTTGAGCCTCGTGTACTTCGGAGTGACGGTCCTCTACACGATGGTGGTGCTTTCACGGTTCCAACTCGGCGCCGACTGGCGCCTCGGCGATCTCTACTATTACGACGCGAACGATTTCGCCACGTTGATCGTCAGCGCGATGCCGTTCGGGCTGTACATCGTACTCGCGCAGCGCCGTCCGCTCTTGCGGCTGCTCGCTGTCCTCGGACTCGTCGTCTTGGCGGTGGGACTGACTCGCTCGGGCTCTCGGGGAGGATTCCTCGCGCTTCTCGCCGTCGTGGCGTTCTTCCTGCTCGGCTTCACCACGATCCGCGCACGATCGCGCGTGGTGGGGCTCGTGGTGGTCCTCGCCGTCGTCTTCACGACCGCGAGCGACCGGTACTGGACCCAGATGCAGACGATCCTCAACCCCGATCGGGATTATAACGTGGCGTCAGATGAGGGCCGCATCAGGGTCTGGGAGCGCGGTCTCGACTACCTCGCCGGTCGTCCCGTGCTCGGCGTCGGCATCAGCAACTTCCAGGTGGCCGAGGGCACGATCGCCCCAAAGGCCAGGCTCCGGGAGCGTGGCTTGGGCGTGCGTTGGCAGGCCGCGCACAACAGCTTCATTCAGGTAGGCGCCGAGCTTGGCACGCCCGGCTTGCTGCTCTTCATCGCATTGTTCGCGACGGCGTTCGCGTCCCTCCGGCGTGTGGCGCGACATGCTCGCGGTGCTGAACCACCCGCCGCCGACGTGTCGCGGCTCGCGCAGACCCTCATGGCCGCGCTGGTCGGGTTCGTCGTCGGGGCCTTCTTCCTGTCGCTCGCCTACACCGACATGCTGTATACGCTCGCGGCGTTGGCGGTCGGCCTGCGGAAGGTCGCGAGCCCCGACGACCTTAGGATCCGGCACCTCGCGTACCGCGCCCCGGGCTGGCGAGGACGGTCCTAGTGGCTGCTCGGCCGCGGCTGCTGTTTCTCGCCCAATGCCTCCCCTACCCGCCCCACAGCGGCGTGGCCAGTCGCACGTTCAACATCCTGAAGCAGCTCCAGGTCGAGTATGACATCGATCTGGTGGCGTTCTCCCGCGTGTGCCATCAACCCGATCGCGTCGCGCGGGAGGAGGCCTGGGATGCGCTGCGCAGCACCGTCACGTTCGTCGCCGAGCCGACGCCGATTCCTGACACCGCGCCCCGCAAGATCTGGGACCACCTGCGCAGCGTCTTCAGCGGGCGCGCCTACACCTATTTCGAATACGAGAGCGGCGCGTTCGCGGACCGGCTGCACGCGGCGCTCCGGAGGCGGACGCCGGACCTCGTGCACGTCGACAGCTTGGATCTGCATCGCTGGTTACCCGAGTTGGGCCCGGTCCCGATCACCTGTACCCATCACAACATCGAGTCCGAGCTGCTGCGGCGGCGCGCGCAACATCCCAGCCAGGTCCTGCTGCGACACTACCTGCTGCTCCAGGCCGCCCGCCTCGAGCGCTTGGAGCGGGGGGTGTGTTCGCGGCTCGCCCTGAACGTGATGGTGTCCGAAGACGATGCCGAGAAACTCCGTGCGCTGGCCCCCGGCGTCACCACAATGGTCGTGCCGAACGGCACGGACACCGCGTACTTCGCGCCGAACGGCACCGCGCCCGTCGCCGGACGCGTGGCTTTCGTGGGAGGGACCTATAGCTACCCGAACCGCGACGCGGTGGAGTTTTTGCTGCGGGACATCTGGCCCAGGGTCCGCGCGGGAGATCCCTCCGTCTCCTTACGCCTGATCGGCCGCGGCGCACCGGCGGACCGGGTGCGGTACGATGCGGAGCCCGGCGTGACCACGCTGGATTACGTCCCCGACATCCGCCCGCCGCTCTCCGAGGCTCGCTGCTGCGTCGTACCGATCCGCATCGGCGGCGGGACACGCCTCAAAATCCTGGACGCCTGGGCGATGGGGAGGGCGGTGGTGTCCACCTCGATCGGCTGTGAGGGCCTCGCGGCGACGGATGGAGAGAACATCCTGATTCGAGACACGCCGGATGCCCTGGCCGGTGCCGTGCTGCAAGTCCTGCGGGACCCTCAGTTACGCGCTCGCCTCGAGCGCAATGGACGACGCATCGCGACTGAGATGTACAGCTGGGACGTGGTGGGCCGGCGGATCCGCTCCGCCTACGGCGCGTTGCTCGACCGGCCAGCGCGACGGCGCGCCGCGGGTTAGCCCTTAGGGGCCCGGCCACCAGTCGGTGCGGATCTGTACTCGCGCAAAGTACCACGGGAGACCGCTGTCGACCGCATCTTTCTGCCCGTTGTTCCCCATCGCGAATTTCCGCAGCGCATCCGGGTCGACGCAGAAGCTGTGCCCGGTGGCGTATAAAGATTGCAGCGTCCAATCGCTGCGCCCGTTTCACATCGCTTCGCCCCATCCCTGTTGCCGGAAATCGCCGTCGCCCAGAATCTGGGTGCCGCGCGCATCGTACACCCGCACGTGCACTTGCACATGCGTTCGATCCACGAAATCAACGTGGTACTCGAAGCGATACCACACTCCGTGCGCCAGCATCGTGGCGGGGCCGAGGTGAGACAGAGGATAGGCGCCCGTGGGGCAACCATACATGCTGATGACGAACGTCCACCCGGCCGGCCCACTCATCTTCCGCATGTAGGTGAGGTTGCCGTACCGCTGGTAGTCCGGCGTCACGACGTGATCGCCGGAGCTCGAGGTATCGTCGTTGCGCATGTAGAATCGGACATAGTAGTCCGTTGAGGGCGGGACCACCTTGTCCTGCTGCACGAACGCGGCGAAGCCCGGGTTCGATCCGCGCTGCAGGACTCGCAAGGCATGGCCGCCGCCCGGGCCGCCTGGCACGACCGATAGCAACTGCACGGGAGCGCCGTTGTTGAATTCCCAGTAGTTCTTCCAGCGGCCGCCGTCCGTCACGGCGCGGCGCGAGCTACCGGTGTCGGTGCTCCAGTCGCTCTCGAAGACCACATTGGGATCACGCGCGTCCGCGACGGCGAGACAGCCTGTCAGACGGACGAGAGCGGCGGCGAAACCGAGCAGTGCCGGACTTCGCCACCGCCGCACGGACCGACGGTGCACAACCATGACCGCCGCTCCCCTGCAAAGGTCGTGCACTCGCGCCGAGGTTACTCCGGGCCACCGCCCCTGTTTCGTAATGAAGACGTATCACCGAATCGTTGCGACGATGCTACAGCGGATGTCGACGGCCTCAAACAGCAGGGCGGCACACATCCTGCGACCCGCGGCACCGCATGATCTTGGTGCCCACGTGCTCCGCGCTGCCCGCATCAAACGACTGTTACTGACCACCGCGCAATACGGCGGCATCGTGCTGGCCACGCTGCTCGCCATCGACATCGCGTGCATCGTTGCCGGCGTGTTTCCACCGACGCTCGAGTACGGCCTGCCCGACGTCGGCTGGGTGGCGTCATCGCCGACGGGGGCCATGCACGAGGATCGCTGCATCGATTACACCACGGGCATGACCTACAGCTACACGCGCAACGAAGACGGCGTCCGCACCCCCTACAGGGCTGCGGAGCTGTTGTCGGACAGCCAGAGCTATCTCATCGGCGTGACGGGCGACTCGCAAACCGACCTGTGCGCACCCAACGCCGAGACCCACCCGGGCGTGCTCGAACGGACCCTGAACGCGAGCGGCCGGCGAGCCGTCGTGCTGGCATACGGGGCCGGCCGATATTCGCCGCTCCAGGATTACGTCGTGTTCAAGAAGGCGCTGCTGAAGTACCACCCCGCTGCGTTCGTGCTCAACCTGTACACGGGGAACGACTTCTACGATATGCTCCGCGTCGACGACCGTCCCCATTTCGTCCGCACCGACAGCGGATACGCGATCGCCCCACCGGTGTGGTACCTGTACGACGCGCCGGGAGCGCGGCGGCGGAGCCGCGTTCTTTTTGCGCTTCGGTCGCTCGCCAAGCGGACGGGGGTCGAGGGATTCATCGAGCGGGTTCAGCAGCTGCGCGCGGTCGCGGCCGAGCAAGGCAAAGGGCTCGCCACCGTAGCGGCCTACATGAACGACCTGCGCAAGTCGTCGGAACCCAGTCTCGGCTATCCCGCCGCGTTCTCGGCGCAGATGCTCAATCAACAGCTCTTCTTCCACCGGTTTCCGGAGAGCCGCGTCGAATCGATCCGGCGGGTTCGCGCCCTGTTACAGCTGATCCGCCAGGAGAATCCGTGTATGGTGCTGCTGCTCAGCCCGCTGCCCTCCTACGAGTTGACGCAGCAGCAACCCATGGACAGTGCACTGTTCCGCACCATCGCCCGGCTGCCGATCACGTACGAGAGCGGCCTGCGGGAGGAGCGAGCGCTGTACGACACCCTGCGAGTACTGGCGCCGGAGACCGGCTGGCTGTTTGCCGACAACCTGCGCCCGCTCCAGGCGTACAAAGGACCCGATCGACTCTACAACTCCTTCGACTACCACCTGCTCCCGCCCGCCAGTGACATCATCGGGCGGGAGCAGGCCAAGGCTCTCCTCCCCTACGCGGTCACGGCCCCGGCCAGCGGTCGGTGCGAACCTGAAGGTTGGCGAAGTACCACGGGAGGCCGGTGTCGACGGCCCCCTGGTTCGAGTTGTTCCCCATCGCGAACATCGTGAGGGCGGCCGGGTTGGTGCAGTAGCTGAAGCCGCTGGCATAGAGGGACGCGAGCGTCCAGTCGTTGCGTCCATTCCAGACCGTATTCCCGTAATCTTCTTGCCGGAAGTCGGCGTCCCCCAGCACCTGTGTGCCGGCCGCATCGTAGACGCGCACATGGACCTGGATCTGCGTGGGATTCACGAAGTGGACATAGTACTCGATGCGGTACCACACCCCGTGCGCGAGCTCCACGGCCGGCCCGATGTGGCTGATCGGATAGATGAACGAGCACCCGTACATGCTGATGACGAACCGCCACCCGGTACTACTGCTGTACTTCCGCATGTAGGTCAGATTCGGGTAGGCCTGGTAGTCGGGCACGACGACGTGGTCGCCGGAGGGCGAGGTGTCATCGTTCCGCATGTAGTAGCGCACGTAGTAATCCGTCGAGGGCGGCACGAGATTGTCCTTCCCAATGAACGCGGCGAAGAGCTCTCCGCGCTGCACGACGCGCAGGGCGTTGTGACCGCCGGGCCCACCGGGCACCACGCTCATAATTTTCCCGCCGCCCCAATCCGCCTCCCACGACCACCGCCCGCCATCCCGCAGCGCACTCACGGGATCGATTCCCAGCGCCGTGCTCCAATCGCTCTCGAACACCACGCCGCCGGCGCCGGCGGAGACCACCGTCACCGTGGCGCTGCCGCTCTGCCCTTCGCT
>WNFX01003176.1_pt1 | contig 16445 bp, 14 predicted proteins | sample 5400111 | NCBI WGS metagenome assembly WNFX01 (sample SAMN13153363, study PRJNA577476) | soil metagenome | isolation source: 40 cm soil or saprolite under grassland replicate 1 | place: USA:California | collected 2016-06-15 | reverse complement strand
ACTTGCTGCCGGAATCAGGTTTGAACAACTCAATGTACGTATACTCGTCTCGGGCGATCAATAGCCACGGTCCAAGCGGCTGACGTCTCGAAGAGAGATTGGAATCGTGAGGTTGAGATGGGATCCGTGCGCTGAAAGCCTGCCCTGAGCGCAGCGAAGGGCGCCGGCTCGGCGAAGGCGCGAGCCCTGAAGGGCGGCTCACACCCGTGGATCTGGAGTTGCCACTGCTGCCGACGCGCGCCGCCGCCGTTGCCACCACACGATCCACATCAGGATTGTGCCGAACGGTATTGACCATGTCACGACCCATGGCGCGACGGCCCCGGAGCGTACATATCCCGCCCCAAGCAGGTGGAACGACACGACACTGAAGGCAGTGGCTCCCGTCGTCCAGTTGATTGAAAATGATCCCAACCCAATCAGTGATGCCAGGATCCACGGGACGCCGAGACGTTGGACCCCGGCGAATACCGCGCCCGTGACACACGTCAGCACCGCAAGGATCGCGAGGGCCAGGTACCGGTAGTGCGTCGCTGACTTCCCGGAAAGCGTGAAGGCGTTGGCGGCGGCGAGGGGCTGGGACGTTGGCTCCCAACGAAAGGTCGTAATCGCCGGGTCGCCGCCGTTGCGGACGACCGCGACGCTAAACAGCGCTGTCCGGCCGCCTCCGCTCGCCTCATACGTGAGGTTTCCCGTGGTGTCGGCCATGTACATCACGTTCCACCCGACGAGCGTGAACGAGTCTGCGGGGAACGAGCGGATAAAGTCACGTCCCATCGCCAGGTATTTGTTCAAGGTGTCCATGGGTATTTTCACGCGTAGCATGGCCCGCGCCGACTCCAGGCGATCCCCTCGCAAATAGCTCATGAGCTGTCGCGCGTCATGATCGAGCTGGTCGGGCGGTCCAAGGAATCGACAGCCCGTGAGCGTGAGTGCGAGCGCCAAGGCCAGAGACGTTTTCACAGCCACTTCGCCACGCCCCCATGATGCGAGCACGTCCCTCTGCGCGACTGGCTGAAACTGAACGTCCCGTCCCTGCACTGCGCGGTCGCGCCGGCGGGCGGTTGGTTGTCAGGCGTGCGCGTCGGCGATTGCACCCGATTGCCTTGCGAGTTCGTGTAGCCGGCACCCTGCCTGAACGAACCGTTGGGTTGCTGCGACAGGGACAGCCGAGGCAGATACCCGGCGATCCCGTTGACCGCTATTTGACACCAGCCGTTCCCGCAGACGGAGACCTGCACCGGCGACTCCGCGGCGAGTCGCGCGACCGGCTTCGCGTGCGCATCGGGTCGGGCGCGAACGGTGACTGCGGCCATCGTATAGGCGGTGGTGTTGGCGAGCTGCGCTTGGGCGGCGAGTGGGATCGCGGCGAACTGCAGTGCCAGGACAACGGTGCGGAGCGTACGCATGCCAGTAACCCTCCCTGCTCTAGGCTACCGCGCGGTTCGCTTGATGGCTAGTTGAGCGGGTGTTGAGGATCTTGAGACGACCTCGCGGGGCGGTGCGCGTCCTCATATCGACCGTGAGCAAGCGTCGATCGATCGTGAGACGAGCGATGTCGACCTCGCGCGTCCGTGCGACGACCGTGAGGGAACCCAGCGCGCCTGTGCGACGACCTCGCCGCACGAATGCGGGCACCTCGACTGACCGCGAGGAGACTGCGATCGACCGCGAGGGAACTGCGTGGGCCGATGCGACGACCTCGCGGACCGAAACGCGTCCTTCGACCGACCGTGAGAGGACCTTCACCCACCGTGAGTGGACTTCACGAGACTGAAAGGCGACTGCGATCAGCCGAGACCGGACCCTCGATCGCTGTAGAGACGATCCCGCGGCGTGATGCGGGCACCTCGACTAGTCGTGAGGGGACTTCGAACGGTTTTGAGAGGACCGCGAACGACCGAGACAGGACTTCGACCGGCCACCAGAGGACTTCGACTGACCGCGCGACGACCTCGTGCGACCGTGCGCGCACTTCGTAGCCCTAACTCACGACGCAAGGCGCTCTTGCGAATCCTTAACACGGGACCGCCATCTCCCGTGGCCTTCGATAGGGGTAAAGTGGCACTGCTGGATCTGAACCGTGTCCTGAAGGGCCCCTAAAGGACAGGCGGCTCGGCGAAGGCGCGAGCCCTGAAGGGCTCATTGCATCGTTCAGGGCGCGAAGTGGGGGAGCTGGTCCTTTAGGACACGGATAAAGGCTCACACGGGGTGCCCCGCAGAATCCTCGTTGTGTCGTACGTCTTTACCGGGCTGCCCGCTTTGATATGCGCCTGAAGATTCGTAGGCACGTATGCACACTCGCGCAACTGTAGTCGGTCGAGTGCTGACTGATGTACGCCTTCGCCATCGGACTCGTGAGATCCAATGGGGCGCAGGTACTGGCCCAGTAAGCGGTACCAACCGGTCATTGAGTGATGAAGGATCGAATTGAAACACGGTCGATAGTACGCGAGAAAGCGATCATCGAATTGAAGCCCTAGCCCCTCCGCCTTCTCCACGATCCAATGTAACGCCTCATTCGCCAGCCCACCCTGTAGCAGGCTGCCACCCACATCACTATGGACGCCCGGGAACCATGCCTGCTCAAGCTTGCCGGTCCAGCCGCTGGGCCGGTCCCACAGAGTTGGCGCAAACGACTTGCGACGCTCATCGATCGCGAGTGCTTGATACGCGTTCCTAATGTTGGGATTGAGGCCGACTTGGTGGTAGCGGTACTTAGTCCGGTTCAAGAGTTGGCCCAGGAGCCCCGGCGCCCCCAAAGCGCCCACGGTGTCCCACACGCCGATGAACGTGATCGGCGGGCACGGTCGAGTGCCTCGCACGTTATGAAAAGCACGCTCCCAGGCATGCGTCCCAGGACCCTGGCTGCGTTCATAGCAAGCGTAGATATCCGGCAGGTAATAGTCGTCGTCTTTTTCAATGAGTCCTACCAGATTCATGAAGCCGGCCAGCGTGCGCACCGTAAACGCGCCACGACTGAAGCCAAAGAGAAACAACTCATCGCCCTCGAGAAAGTTGTACACGATGGACCGATAGAGATCGCGCACGTTCGCCTCAATTCCACGGCCGAAGGCTCCACCAGTAACGCGGTCGAGTCCCCCGCCAGTCCCTAGACCATCATGATAGAAGACGATCTGATCAGTGCCGCCCTTAGTGCGGGGTAGAATCGCGCGTGCGACCTTGGTGACGTTTGTGGGGAGTCGCTTGCCGGACGTCCTGTCCACCTGATCGCGAACATTCCAGGTTCCGTCGGCACAGATGACTAGGCGCTTCATGGGGCAATGGTGACGAGGAGCGTACCATTCTGCTGCTTGGGTGGGTACACGGCCTGGTATCCGTACTTCGACTTGAGATCGGGCTTGTCCCACACATTGGTGAACTTGGAGCGGTAGTTGAAGGCGATCGTCTTGGGGGCACCGAACTTTAGGATGCGCGCCAACGAAACTGCCTTCGGGTGGTGAAAGTACGAACCATTGGTCGATATCAAATACGTGGGACAGTCGATGAGCTCGAGCAGCTCACGCGATACGTTATGCTCGCTACCGTGATGCGCGACCTTATAGGCGTCGAGCGTCAGTTTCTTTTCGGCGCCAGCCGCTCGCTTGAGCGATGCCAGCAGCCGATCGACATGCGCGTCAGCGCCAAGTAGCACCCTTCTCCCCTGGTACTCGGCGATCAATGCGATACTGGTACCGTTAGGCTTGGTCGCATCCGGGACGAACTTTCTCGCGGAGAGAGCGTCGATGTTGATCCCGCCGAAGCTCTCGAGCCCCTCTATCTTTTCCTTCTTTGGTTTGCTGCCGGGGACGATTCCGGCAGCCTTGCATTCCTTCACCCACGTCGGTATCAGCTCGATCAGCTTCTGGCGATCGGGCGATAGCAACGTCAGCGTCATGCCGCCGTCGAGCAAGACCTTCGGCAGGGCGGTGCTGTGCAGCGCGACCGCCTTCCCGCCCCATTTGCTGTTCCACGCTTTTTTCCGTTTGAGCAGTGCCGCGGTGACTCGCTCACCCTGGACAGCACCGAAGGTCTCGAGCTTCGCGCTCTTGAGATGATCGAAGCCGTTGAACCAGATCTGCTTGAAGGTGGCCGGCAGATGCGCGTCCTCCAGCAGGTCCATGGCGCCTTCGATGTGATCGCGGTCGACGTGCGTGATGATGAGCAGTTCGAAGTCGCGGTGACCCGCCGGCAGCTTCATAAGCCGCGCGCGGAGCTCCTTGTAGGTCGCAGAGCGGCCGCCGTCGATGAGCAGCTGCCTGGGCTTGGCCTTGTCGCCGTAACGCAGCCAGAGACTGTCACCTTCGCGAGCCGGCAGCATCTCGATTTCGAACATGCTAGCGGCGCTCCAAACGAAGGATAGTGAAAGGTGAAAGGGGATGAATTCGCCACGCGAGACGGTGCACGGAGTTGCGCATATTGTCCGCCTCCGGATCGGAGCGTCCGAGTTTCTCGAGTCCGTCGAGTAGCCACCGCATCCCCATCGAATAGAACGGCAACCCTCGGTGATAGGCCTCCTTGAACCTGTAGCGAGCGCTGGCGAGGTCGTCTGGTGTCCGCCGTAGTCGAAGATCCAGCTGCGCGCGCTGAATCGCGCCATCAGGCACATCAGGAAACCAGTTGCAGAGATTGCTCACCCAAGTGTGCCAGTCGTGGGTGTGCGTATCGCGCACCGTGCCTACCAGCGCGTACGCTCCAGCGGCCGCGGCGAGTGGATTCACTTGCTTATCAGCCAGAAAATCCTCTGCTGTCTCCGCGATTTCCCGCGCGGCACCGAGCGCGCCAGAGGCGAGGAAGCCCAGGAGCACCCCCAGCCGATCATCACGCACGGTGATCGACGTTGCGAATTCACCGACCCCGACGTTTTGCTGAACCACAATTTCGATAACAGCGTCGCGACCCTGATAAGCCAGCGGCCACGGGGTGGGGAGCGAGACCAGCTCGACCGCGTCACCCCGGGTGACCGCGATGAACGCGCGCGGCATGATGCCGGGTAAGGAGGTCGCGCCACTGACCCCTCCCGGCCCGCGAACGACCCGATAGACGGCGCGCTCATCATCCTGGACCACCGGTTGTATGGCGAACGGGACATTCCCGTTATTGAGGGCGTTAGTGAGCGGAATTCCCTGGGTCATTACGTCCGTCAGGGCGGCCCATGGGCCGTCTCCCGGTCCTCCAGCGAGCGCGGGCAACGGTGTATTGAGGAACTTGAGTGTTAAGGACGGTTCGCCCGTTTCGTCCAATGGCGCGGAAGGTTCGGGTGGAAATGGCATTGCCGCTGCCTCGCGGACGTCCCCATCGATCACGCCAACCGACGCGCGCGACCCACCAACGCTCCTGCCCCTTCTTTTCGTTTGGTCGGTGACATCCCTCCCAGGCCACTCGCGCCGCGAGGTCTTTTGCCGTTGCTTCGGCTCTCTCGCCCTCGATCGCCGGCGGGTCTCTCGGGGCTCGAGAGTCTCAGAAACTGACGGAACGTTGCCCACAAGGTGTTGCCAGCCCAACCATTCGTGCGGTGAGTCTTCCGCCTTGAGCACAAGACTGACATCTGGCGCAGAGGGCACATCGACGCGGTCGGAGAGCACGTCACCCGACGGCATCGTCACTTCCACGACATAATGGCCGGGAGCGAGAGAGACCGACTTCAACTCATGCGCATTGTGTGAGATCGGCACCTGTTCGCGCCGTACGGACACGTCGCGCCGCTTTTTGCCAGATTCCGGATCCACCGCGTAGATCGTCGCGAACACCGTCGGTGGCGGACCGCCGTCGGAGTCCAGATACTTGTCGACGCGCAGGTTGAGGCTCACGGCACCACCTTGAGCGGTTTGCTCCACAGCGGCGGGCGGACGATTTCGTCGACGTACGGGTTGACCTTGAGGTTGCCCGACTTGAAATCGGCAAAGAAACTGTACCTCCCGACTGGAACCGAGAGGCGCCATGGCTCTGGTTTCGGTGGCCGATTATCCTTCACCGCGCCTTCGCACCGCAATAACGCTTTCGCATGCGCTTCTGCAGGTTCCACCTGGACGAAGACCGGAACGATGGGCGAGGCAAGCGTGTTGAGCGTCAGCTCCGCAAAACTGTCTGAGGCTGGGATCTGCGCCTGCGGCATCCTCAGCGTGTGGCTGGCTTGCAGCATTAGCTTTCCCAGAGCCCGTTGCAGCATGGTCGCCTGGACCTCCCAGGGTCCAGTCTCGTCGCCGCTCCCCGCGCCATTGAAGCAATCGAGCAACGCCTCGGTGAAAACGCTCACGTCGCCCACCTTCGCATACGCCTCAGCGTTGGCGAGTGTGGAATAGAATATCGGGGCAATTCGCAGCTGCCCATCGGGGTTGGTCATGTTGCCGGTCGCATGCACCACCGGGTTTCCGGCAAACCCGTTGTTGCGTGCGAGTAGATCGGATCCGACACGGCACGCGTCGATGAAGTAGCATTGATTCCGCGCCGCGCACTCGTCCATGTTCGAGTGAAGTTTGCGAAAGTCGATCGCGCCGTCGAGCGGCTGCAGGTCCTTCGCACCGAAGTCCGACAAAAGCAAAGCGAGCTCGGTGCCAGCTGCGATCCCGTGACCACAGAAGTAGAAGATTAGGAGATTGCTGACATTCTTATCTCCCAGACTGCGCCACGCGAGAATCGCCTCCTCGATTGCCGGCATGTTGGCTGAGGTGACGGGGAACGCTTTCTTCTTGCCCGCCACCTCATACTCAAAATTCGTCGGCTTTTTCTCGGCGGTGAGCAGCATGACCGAAGCGAGCGGCCGACTCGGAGAGTCGTAGTTCTTGATGAGCCAGCGAGCGATTTCGCGAGCGGACTCGGGCGGGGACGCGAGCTGTCCCATGCCACCGTCGTTGGCGAACTTGTGTTTTCCCGACCCGCCCGGCAGGTGAGGGTAGTGGCCGACGCCGATCACCAGAGCATGGGTAGCGGGACCATTCACTTTCCTACTGTATACCGTGTCAGCCATGGAGCATGTGCCTCGATGGAGCTTCCGCAAATAATGCCGCCGGTGCCGTGGGATGGTTAGGGCGTTTTTGCGGCACCGTAGGGCAGATTTGCGGCAAGACGCGCGTGGGCAGTTGGGCTAAACGCCGGCCCGGGGAAGACGAGAGCCACGGAAGGGCTCATCGCGTCCTTCAGGACGAGCGTAGTGGCCGAGCCGGCCCTTTAGGGCACGGACCAAGACTTCGAGGGAGGGCGCGCTCACCTATCATTCCGAAAGCATGGCAAAGAGGATCGCCAGACCAACGATGATCACCACTATCCATAACACCGGCGAGTACTGCGTAGTCGGGGCGGCGGCGACGCTGGCAGCGACGTCCGTACTGCCTCCCTGCAAATAGGCAGACAGTGCCCCGATTATGCGCTCCGCATTCTGGGTGTTCTTGGCTGTGCCCGTTAGGTTGAAACCAACCTTCAGGTTGGATTGAATAGTCAGCTCCGTAGTGTCGTCTCCCCGTTTCTGAATCTGCAGGACGACATCTTCGCCCCATGAAAACGCGGACATTCCGGCGCCCGCTGTGATTCTCCCAATCACTCGATCCTGTGTCTTTATCTCGAAGCCAGCAGGCCCAAGGATAGCGACCAAGCCATCGAAGACCTGCTCGTACGGGAAGGGGAAGTTCTGTTGGGTATCCGCACTCGTGATGGCCATACAACCCCCGGTCTGGATCGCGAACCTGTAAGGCAACCGCATTCTTACACAGAAGGTTGTGTCCTTGGCACAGGTGGACTAGCCACATTTGGTCGGGACTTGGTTTTGAACTTTCTCCTAACTCGCGGGGGGCCAATCTGCTCGCGCGCCTCGGTGGAGAACATGCCGTGAATTGCAAGCGCGAGATCCTCTTGGTCGATGAGAACACCCTCTCGCCGGCGGATCTGCCGCCGAATCAGTCTCATTGTGCCGTCCGTAAAGAGAGCCTTCCCGATGGATTCAGGACTCAGGGCGACGCGACGTTCCCAGAAAGCGTCGAGCTCGCCCTTCTTGATCGAATGTCGATGGAACAAACCCAGTAGCTCGCACACATGATCGATGCTATCAGTTGAAAGGTCTACCGAAAAAGCCTTGATGTACTCGATGCCTTCGTCGAACGAGAGATGGTAGAGATTCCAGACGACGCTATTCGTGAGAATCACCCAGGGCATGTTCCCTTCCGCCGCGTATCGCTCGGCTTGCTCGATATGACGATCTCTCAGAGTCACCGCAGCAGCTTTGGCTTCAAGCAAGAGCCGAGTCCTTCCATCGAGCTTAATTGCAAGATCGACATACTTGTCTCGTACCTGCGTCTCACGCGTGATTTCCTCCATCGGATCGTAGCCGAACACTTCCTCAAAAACCTTGATGATACGCTGCACCGTATCAGCTTCGTTCAGATTGTCGTCGCGCCCCTTGAAGAGATGCGGTAGGAGCTTCTTGAGTGGCCGACGAATGTCGACTGACATGGTCCATACCTCCCCTAAGCGCCATCCGAGACGATTCGCCTCATTTCAGGTTGCATGTTGAAGCGGGTTCTCCAAATGAGTTAGGGCGTTTTTGCGGCATGTTAGGGCGAATTTGCGGCAGGGGCTCGAGTCGACCCGTGCGCTGAAAGCCTGCCGTGAGCGCTGCGAAGGGCGCCGGCTCGGCGAAAGCGCGAGCCCTGAAGGGCTCATCGCGTCCCTCAGGACGCGCGTAGTGGCCGAGCCGGTCCTTTAGGACACGGATAAAACGACGGCTCGGCATGTCAGATCATTAGGAGAGATCGAACTCGCGAGGTTGAGCTGGGTCCGTGCGGTGAAAGCCTGCCCTGAGCGCAGCGAAGGGCGCACTAAAGGGCTTACGGGCACCGGATGGGAGCGACGGCTCGGGATCCACCCCTTTAGGAAAACCGCCTATCTGCCTTTAGGGGCGGTCACCATCATCCTTTCCTGGAGTCCGAGACGGATAGCTCGACGCTGTCGAACATCAATCCACAACAGTACCAGAACGACGATCGCAGTAAGTCCAAGAAGCGGAAGATAGGGACCATCATAAAGCAGCAGAGCGCCGCCGATCAGCAACGTAATGAGAAGCCACATGAGTACATGATTGAAGCCAATCAGCAAGAGACGCAGAACTCGTTTGTAAGGCGTGAGGATGATCGCGGGATCGCCAACGCCCCCCGTCTCGTCGGAGCGATACAAAACGAAGTTCAAGACTTCGATCTGGTTGTGGAGGTATGCTCGCGTGTCGTTACGCTCACGATCGCTGACTCCCGATGTTACTTGTTCGTGCGCCGCTTCTAACAGCCGCACGAGAACGTAGTAGTGAACACTTGGTAACACGTAGCTCGCCTTGGCCATGACGGAATGAAACTGCTCTAGGATCTCGCTCCGCTGGAGATCTCCGAGGCGCATCGCGAGAAGACCAGACCAGAAGTACAGAGGGCAGTAAACCTCCTTGAGTCGGTATTCCCACTCGGACCGTTCAAGCTGATTGCGCCTCTGAATGATCCCATAGAGGAAATCCTTAACAAACCAGCCAGCGATTCCGACCAGCGCGGCAAATATGATCTTCTGAGGATCATCGTTCATTGACAGAAGCTCGCTATCTCAAATGGCAAATGCGTCTCTACGGTGACCTAAGAGTGCTTCCGCGATCATTCGTTCCAACACCTTGATAGCCGACAGACTCTTTGTGTCATACTCGCTGCGCGGTCGTTTGTGACTGAGCCATACCGCCACGGAAACCGCGTCGTCGTACACTGCGACCAAACTGCCATTTCTGGTGGTTCCCGTCTTTCCAACGAACCCCGTAGCCTTCAGCTGCGGAAGGGTAGTCCCGAGAATGGTCTTAAGCCGGGAGATTGCAGACAACGACGAAACGATGCTCCCGTGTCTCGAGTCTCGAGGCTGCCACCAGGTAGAGCCATCGGAATAATGGACAAACCGTATGAACCGCGGCTCGACATAGATCCCGTTTCGAGCGATAGCAGCATATGCGGACGCTATTCGCAGTAAGGAGACACCTACGCTCACACCGCCGAGGGCAATTGCGGGCGTACCGGCGCCAGTCTTCGTGAGACCGAACCGACTGTAGATCGATCGCAGGCGATCGAATGGCATCATCTCCGTCAATTGGGCAAACGCAGCATTATCGCTTAGGCGTAGTGCCTCTTCCAGCGTTACCGCGCCACGATATTGGAACCCATAGTTGCGCACTCGCCATGCTGATCCGTCCGCATTTCTGATGAATGATGACTCGAATGGTTCAGAGCGCAGCGGGAGATTCTGTGAATACCCCTCTTCTAGAGCAGCGAGAACGGCAAAGGTCTTGAAAGTGGAGCCTGGCTGAATCGCACCCGCGAAGGAGGGCGAGAACTCACAGTCGTGACCCTTCGACCATACCGACTCCGCAAGCACGTCGGCATTGTCATTGCTCAACACGACTGCAGCGATGCGGTCAACATCAGACTCTCGAGACGAACTCCGCAGCACCCGATCTATGCGCGATTGCAACGTGCGGTCGACCGTCAGCCCGATTTTCCTCACACGTTCACACGGAATGGCGTGTTCGGTACACAGCTGGCGTGCAATGGAGGTCCATCTTGGTTTCTCTAAATCGCGAACTGGGATTGGGTTCGGCAACAAGGCAGGAGAACCTGCATCGCGCCCATCTCTGCTGTTGGCGTGGTGGATTCGCACCATCAAGGCTTGCCGCCGCATGAATCTGTCTTCGTCGCGAGCGGGGAAATCACGACTCGGCCTCCGAAGAAGGCCTACGAGTCCACACAAAGACTCAGCGTCGAGTTTGTCCAACGAACGCCGGTACAGAAGCTTCGCAGCTGCCTGGAAGCCGCGCACCCCAGGACCGACATATACAAACTGACAATACAGCAGCAGAATCTCTGCCTTCGAATAGTGTCGCTCGATGGTCAGGGCCAGGACAATTTCAAGCAATTTGCGGGTTAAGGACCGATCTGGTGACAGGAATGTGTTACGCACAAGTTGCTGCGTGATCGTGCTACCACCCTGAACGACTCTACCACTCATGATGTTCGTCTTAACTGCCCGGAGGATTCCGAGGAAATCCACGCCCCGATGTGAAAAGAATCTCCGATCCTCGAACTCCACGACGAGTTGAGAAACTCGTCGAATGTCTTGATGGCTGGCAGGGTAACAGATGTCTCCGGCCGACACTCCTACTGGTACTTCACCACGGTCGACGAGGTGGAAGGTCCGCTGGGGGCGCAGTCGTTTTTCCTGGATCGCGCGCAAAACAGTTGTCAGAAACCCGAGGGCAGCAATGGGCTTCTTCCAACCAGGATACCGGGACAGGTCCAGATACGGATGCGTTTGTATTATCACCGTTTCGAGGCCGTCTGACGGCCCGCGCAATGGAGTGGATGGGTTTGGCATACTACCCAACAATCGAGCCTTGCCGCAGTCATTTTCTGCTAGGTTGAGCAAGCCGTTTAGGGCGTTTTTGGGCGCCACCATAGAGCGTTTTTGCGACACCAGTCTTTTCTGCGCGCTGAGGCCCTGGCCTCCGCGAAGGCGGCCCGACCGCAAGGGCTGGTGGAGTGAGAGCCGCCTTTAGGACCTAGGTGCCCTCGTCATCTGCCAGTGGCAATTGCGTGGCTGCACTCCCACGACGTACCTCATAGACCTTCTCAACGTAGTGATGCGTGGAGACTACGCTATTTTCAAACCCTCTCCGTAGCTCCGTTCGTACTCTCGCTCGCAAGGCGTCCCCTGGAGCCAACGGGAATTCCCGATTGCGAAAGCGTTCAAGCCATTCCTCATCAACAATCTTTGCTTCGACGGTGTGGTCTCCAAGACGGAACTCCCACCGGGACGATCCGAGGTAATCTGGTTTCTTAATCAGCAAGATCATTTCCGCCGTGTTGGAAACGGACTCTTCCGTCAAGAGGTCCTCAATGTCTTCAGGAGTAATCGAGAAACTCTTGTTGACAGTCGTCGATTCTCCTCCCGCCACATAGATGGCTTCATCCTGAGTCTCGAGATCGCGGACGGCTTCAGCCACCGACTGCACATCTGCGAGCAGCTTGTTTGTCGGTACTGGCCTGGGGAATAGATGTCCGGCAGCAGCTGGGGGGGGCACAAGACCAACTAGGTCCTGCTGGAGTTGAATCACTTCCGATCTATCTTGAATCCGGTTTCGACCATTCAGCCATCGAAGCAATCGGTGCTTCCCACGAACCAAGTACTGTCCGATCAGTGGTTTCCAGTCCAGGCCCTTTAGAGCGTCATCGTCGACTTGAGTTAGGAGGCGTCGCAAGACAGCGCGAATCGAACCTGCTTCAACGCGCTCGAGGACCAGCTGAGGTTCAATCCCAATTGTTAGAGAACCGACCAGATCCTGCTCGATGCGGTAGACAGACTCGATGAGACGGGCCATTGAGCGAAAAACCCGCGCGGGGTCGCCCACCCCAGGGCGGTATCTAATCTCGATATACTCGATGTCATCCGTCTGACTAGTCGCTTCGTTAACCATTCAAGATGGTTCTGACCTCCAGACTCACGATGAGTTTGTCCGGGCGGGCAATGATGCGTAACGGTGTGTCACAATGCCGCCCGTGCCTACCACTATGAGGGTGAAGTGGATTCGATGTTAGGGCATTTTTGCGGCATGTTAGGGCGAATTTGCGGCAGCGAGAGCGCGAGTCCTGAGGGGCCGTTGTTAGAGCGCCCCGGATCAATAAAGTGGTGTCGCGTCGAGTTCAGACTGCGTTGGGACCACCCTCCAAACCGTATTGGTTGGCTACTCGCGCGGGGAGCTTGGCATACCAATCCGGTCCCTGAGGTGCAACCAGAACCTGGTCAACCAGCTACGACAAGTTGACTGGCACGGACAGACCGCAATCCGGTTGGACGACGCTGTAGTCGACATGACCATCGGTTACCAGCGGGAACTGAAGAATGAGAGTCCGTAGCTCGCGCTCATGTTCGAATGAGCGCCGCTTTCGAAAGAATTGAGCTGCACGCTACCGTCGGGGATTCGCTGCGAGGCGAAATCAGACAGCACGGCCCAATAGCTTGGGCACTAGTGCGATGCCGAGCTGCACCAACCAGTAGAGCACGAGACCTAGCCCAAGCAACATTAGCAGGGCGGCTGTCACATTGAACCACCCGGGATATACCCTCTGCGATTGAATTGGGATCTGTACTGCTGGACCCTCTTTGCTCCGGATATTCAGTAGGTTCGGAACGGTTTTGTAGCTGAGAAGCTGAAGAGTGAAGTACTCATTCGGGCCAAGGTGTGGAACTGTGATGACGTGCTCGCCGGCGGGACTGGTGGTCTCAGTAAAGGGGAGTGACGGGGAGAGCTGAAAGAAATCGGGACGGGTCTTGTGAAGTATCTCTACGGATTCGGCGGGTCGTTTGCCGGTATTCTGGATTGTGAGTGCGTTGGTCTGTAAAACAACCTTCTCCGCTTTCAGGTCGAAGAAGAAGCTGTGTGGAAGCCAGTACACCAGTTTTGCCTTGGGAGCAAGGCGTTGTAAGAGGAACCCTACCGTCAAGCTGACAATTCCCGTTGCTACGTAACCAGCTACCGGATTCATACTCCCTCAAGTGATCGTCGCCGTGCTGCCTAACGGATCGCGCTTAACCTGCGGCGCGCTCAAGAACGATTCATTCCGTAATCTGCGCGCGCCGTCAGCTTCAAGCGCTTGTTAGGCGGCGCGGCATGGACCGTCACGGTTCAGCGTGAGCTCCGAAAACCGCATCTGGAAGGTAGTTCATGAGATTGAACGTGGGCATCCAGCCGGCGAGCAGCAGTTGCTGAAGTTGTACCGTCATTAGTAGAAGGGGGTTCTCTGAGCGAACGGCTCGGAGGCGAGTCTTAGCATCTGGAGCCGGGTGGACCTTGCCATCTGAATCCGACCAGTTGACGATCATGCCCTTCTTCAGAACCCAAACCGAGTCAACTCGCTGGTGGAACGGCACGTTTGCATGGAGTTCATCGAGGTGCTGGCGAAGGGTGATGAGATCGATCGAATCGTAAGCGAAAACGGAGCCGACCGTGGGAAAGTAGGCCCATTCCCGGCCATAGAGCGTTGTTGATCGCACGATCGGTCCGCTTTGTGGCAGATAGGCAACCTTTGGGAGGGACTTGATCTTTGCGATCTTCTTGAAGGCATCATCAAGCTCTCTCCTGTCGAGACTGCTCTTGACTTCCAGAACGCCGTAGACGCATTCGATGGGAAACACTTGGTAGCTGGTCTTTTCGAGCAAGACCGGGGACGTGCGCGTTTCGTAGAAGATGATGTCGGATTCGCTCGAAACATCGCCTGAAGTTGCCACTATCTCCCCATGACCAATGCGAATAGTACCTGGGACGTACTTCGCCAGAAACTGCTCGACAAGTTCAATTTCCCGTACACGCCCCTTGGAGGGACGGTGGGCGATTTCGGAACTTAAGTAGGTAAAATCAGCGTCGAGCTTTTCGGCGATCGACTTGAGCAAGCGAGTAAGATCCACACGCCTCCGGCGAGGATGTTGCGCCGCCTAATGGATCGCGTTTGGGCTGCGGCGCTGAAGAAAGAGTAGTCACTCTCTAATCCATGTGTGCCATCAGCTTCAGGCGCGGGTTAGTTAGCCGGGGCACCGTGACAGCGTTTGTACTTCTTGCCGCTACCGCAGAAACAAGGATCGTTGCGACCAATCTTGGGACCTACCACAGCCGGAGTGACGAGTTTGGGACCGAGGAACGACGGCGTCACTTTCGGCAGCCCACCGTCGAAGGCCGCCGCACCAGCACTGTACATGAGAACGTCGTCCCGTTTCGGACCCTTTTTCGTGTACCTCTGATCAAGCGACTTTAGGAGTTCGTGCGCGATCTGTCGCACAGAAGCCAAGTGAGGCGGTCCCATCGGATGTTGGACATCGCCCTTTGTGATGGTCCAGCCCATCGAATTGTCTTTCGACAGAGCCGAGTACGTCTCGTTTAGTGCGGGATCTACGTGAGCTCCCCCGTCCTGGTTCGCAAGCGAGAGGATCAGATCTTTGCGTGATATGCTACGCTTCCTTTTGTCGACAAAGATCGCTGTCTCCCACCACCCATCGAACGGCACCCATTCTCCGGGCCCAATCTGGTTGTCGTCGAGCATCGGGAGAAACTCAGCACCACTCTTGATGTGTGCGGTGACAACGAGCCCAGAATACGTGGCGACATTTCCGGGCGGGTTCGGGACGCCAGAATCGAAGAACCGGATCGAACCAAGGCGCCCCAACTGAGCCAGCAGGGCTTTGTTCGAGCCGTGGTCGTACACAAGTACTCGGATGGTGACGGCGAGTCTTTTCGCCTCGCCTGAAACCCACGATCATACGAGTCAGCAGATGATTCAAGGAAAGCAATCTGCTCCTTGAGGTGAGCTTCGAGCTCTGAAGGTGTTAGAGGAACTCGAACCACGCGAAGTCGCGCCGCCTAACTACGGATTAGACTGCAACCGCGCTCGCAAGCGACTCCCTCCACGCTCACCCTACCCCCACCCCCTTCGCATACAGCGGAAACTCCTCCACCAACTCCCGCACCTCTTGCTTCACCTTCGACACCGTCGCCTCATCCCGCTTCGTCAGCACCGTATCAATCAGCTCCGCCACCCGCTCCATCTCTTGGACGCCAAAGCCCCGTGTGGTTACGGCGGGTGTGCCAAGCCGAATGCCGCTCGTCACAAACGGACTCTGCGGATCGCCCGGAATCGTGTTCTTGTTCACCGTGATCGCCGCCCGGTCGAGCAGGATCTCGGCATCCTTGCCCGTGATGTTCTTCTTGCGCAAATCGACGAGCATCAGATGGCTGTCCGTCCCGCCCGACACGATCGCATAACCGAGCGAGATCAACCGGTTGGCAAGCGCCTGCGCGTTCGCCACGACATCCTTCGCGTACTGCTTGAAGTCGGGCTGCGACGCTTCGAGTAGCGCTACAGCCTTTGCCGCAATCACGTGCTCGAGCGGCCCGCCCTGCGTTCCGGGAAAGACCTGCTTGTCAACTGGCTTAGCAAGTTCTGCATTGCACAAAATCATCCCGCCACGCGGGCCGCGCAGCGTCTTATGGGTCGTCGTGGTGACAATTTGCGCGTGGGGTACGGGCGACGGGTACACGCCACCGGCCACGAGCCCAGCGAAATGCGCCATGTCGACGACCAGCACGGCGTCGACTTCATCCGCGATCGACCGCAGCGTCGGAAAGTCCACGATCCGCGCGTACGCGCTGCCGCCGCCGATGATGATGCGCGGCTTCTCTTTCTTGGCCACTTCCCGGACTTGGTCGTAGTCGATGCGCCCGGTCTCCTCGCGGACGTGATACGCGGTCGCCTTGAATAGCGTGCCGGAGAAATTGACCGGCGAGCCGTGCGTCAAATGCCCGCCATGCGGCAGCGCCAGGCCGAGCAGCGTGTCGCCGAACTTGGCGACGGCGAGATAGGCCGCCATGTTCGCCTGCGCCCCCGAGTGCGGCTGCA
>WNFX01003175.1_pt1 | contig 16449 bp, 12 predicted proteins | sample 5400111 | NCBI WGS metagenome assembly WNFX01 (sample SAMN13153363, study PRJNA577476) | soil metagenome | isolation source: 40 cm soil or saprolite under grassland replicate 1 | place: USA:California | collected 2016-06-15 | reverse complement strand
TCGGCGCGTTCCAGACGCTGGGGACGCATAACGAGAACGAGAACCTGTTCGCGGTCTACAACGCGGTGCAGTGCAGCGACGTCAACTGGCCGCGGAACTGGGCGAAGTGGGACGCCGACACCAGGCGGGTGTACCGGACGGCGCCGTTCGAGGCCTGGGACAACGCCTGGTTCAACGCCGCCTGCGCCTTCTGGCCGGTGCGGGGCCCGGCCCATCCGCTGCAGATCCGTGGCGGGGGGCTGCCCGGCATCCTGATGATCCAGGGCACGCTCGACGCAGCGACCCCCTACGCGGGCGCGCTCGTGGCCCGCCGGCTGCTGCCCACGGCCCGGATGGTGGTGGTGGTGCGCGGCGGCAACCACGGCCAGTCGCTGGACCAGCCCCCCAACACCTGCGTCGACGGCTACCTCAACCGCTACCTGGCGACCGGGGCGCTGCCCAGCAGGCCCGGCCTGGTGAACGCGGTCTGCCCGGCGACGCCCCTTCCTGCCTCGGCCCGCTGAGCGTGCCGTGACTTTGCGGGACGCGATAACGGGTGGGTTGTAACCCTGCTGCCCCTTGGGCCGATACGCTGGGGGTGTGCTGCGCACCAAGACGTGGCGATCGTCGTCGCTGCGCCTGCTCGACAACCGCGATCGCGACGAAGTCATCGAGTTGTGCGACCGCGACCCGGTAGTCAACGTGTTCATCAGCTCCCGGGTACGCGAGGCTGGGCTGGACCCGTCCCGGCTGGGCGGGCAGATCTGGGGTTACCAGTCAGGCGGGCGGCTGGCCTCGCTGTGCTACGCGGGCGCCAACCTGGTGCCGGTCGCCGCCACGCCCCCCGCGATCACCGCCTTCGCGGGGCGCGCCCGGCTGCTGGGCCGCCGCTGCTCGTCGATCGTGGGGCCGGCGGCGGACGTCCTGGGCCTGTGGGAGCTGCTGCGGCCGTACTGGGGGCGGCCGCGTGAGATCAGGGCCACGCAGCCGGTGATGGCCATCTCCGGCCCGCCGCAGGTGGAGCCCGATCCGCTGGTGCGCCGGGTCCGACCGGACGAGCTGGGCGTCCTGCTGCCCGCGTCGGTGGCGATGTTCACCGAGGAGGTCGGCGTCTCCCCGGTGGGGCCCGACGGTGGCGGCGCCTACCGGGCCCGGGTGAACGAGCTGATCGGCATGGGCCGTGCCTTCGCCCGGATCGAGGACGGCCAGGTGCTGTTCAAGGCGGAGATCGGGTCGGTCACCCCGCTCGCCTGCCAGGTGCAGGGGGTCTGGGTCCGTCCCGATCTGCGCGGCCGCGGGCTGGCCGCGGCCGGGATGGCCGCGGTGGTCACCGAGGCCCTGCGTAACGTCGCGCCGGTGGTGTCGCTGTACGTCAACGACTTCAACGCCCCGGCCCGGGCCGCCTACCGGCGGGTGGGCTTCACCGAGACCGCCACCTTCGCCTCCATCCTGTTCTGAGCCGGCCCCGGCCCGGCGGCCCATAGGATGAACCCGTGTCCGACGTGGCCAAGGCGGTGACCGCCTGCGGTGAGGCAGCCAGGGAAGGCGCCCGGAGCCTGGCCGCCGCCCGGGACGAGGCCATCGACGAGGCGCTGCACGTCATGGCGGCCAGGCTCGGCGAGGCGGCGGGCGACGTGCTGGCCGCCAACGCCGCCGACGTCGCCGGCGGCGAGGAAGCCGGGCTGGGCCAGGGCCTGCTGGACCGGCTGCGGCTGGACCAGGCCAGGATCGCGGAGATGGCCCGCCAGCTCGGGCTGCTCGCCGGCGCCCCGTTCCCTCCCGGCGAGACGCCGGTCCGTGACCTGCCGGGCGGGCTGCGGCTGGCCGAGCGCCGGGTCCCGGTGGGGGTGATCGGCGCCAACTACGAGGCCCGCCCGAACGTGACAGTGGACGTCGCCTCCCAGCTGCTGAAGTCGCGCAACGCCGGGGTGCTGCGCACCGGGGGAGCGGCACTGCGGTCGGCGGAGGCGCTGTTCGACCACGTCATCGCGCCGGCGGTGGCGGCCGCCGGGCTCGACCCCGGCGCGCTGCAGCTCGTCCGCTCCGCCGACCGCCAGGCCGCCACCGAGCTGGTCCGCCGGCCCGGGCTCATCCCGCTGGTGATCCTGCGCGGCAGCGGCGAGACCACCCGCGCCCTGGCGGCGGAGGCGGCCCGGCACGGGGTGCGCACCCTGGCGCACGCCGACGGCGGCGGCGTGCTGTACCTGGACGCCGCCGCCGATCCCGCGCTGGCGGCGGAGATCATCGCCGGCAGCCTCGACCGGCTCGGCGTATGCAACCGCCTCAACCTGCTGCTGATCCACGAGGCCGCCTGGGACGCGCTGCTGCCGGTGGCGCTGGAGGCGCTGCGGGCCGGCGGGGCCGCCGCGTCGCTGCCGCCGCATGACCACGCGCTCGGCCACGAATGGGCGCTCGACGAGGGGCACGAGGCCACCGTGACGGTGGCCCCGGCCGCGGGCCCGGCCCGGGCCGCGCAGGTCGCCAGCGAGCAGACGTCCGGCCTGGCGGCGAGCGTGGTCACCGCCGATGCCGCGGCCGCCCAGGCGTTCCTGGCCGCCTACACCGGCACCGGCGCGTTCTGGAACGCCAGCACCCGGCTGCTCGACGGGTTCAAGCTCCGCGGCATGCCGGAGACCGGCATCAACGTCGACCACGTGCCGGGCCCGCGCGGCCCGGTGACCTTCCTCGACCTCCACCTGCGCCAGTACGTCGTCACGCCGGCTCACGTGTGACGCCGAAACAGCGCACCCCGGGCCTGTCTCTCCCGCGGCATCTATTGGCGCGTCTCCGGCACTTCCAAGCGAAGTGCCGGCTGGCGCCTCCAGCGCGACGCACCGCGGGGGAGATAGCGAGACAGCTCAGGTGGGTGTGCTGCCCCGGCGGGCCAGGGAGTCCACGGCGACGGCCGCGAGCAGCACTGCGGCGGTCCAGATGTACTGTGCCGCCGCGCCCAGGCCGAGCAGCGTCAGGCCGTTGTAGATCACACCGACGACCAGCCCGCCGAGCACCGCGCCCAGCATCCGGCCGCGGCCGCCGAACAGGCTGACACCGCCGATCACCGCCGCGGCCACCGCGTACAGCACATACTGGCCGCCGTTGAAGTTGCTGGAGATCGACCCCAGGTTCGAGGAGTAAATGATGCCGGTGATCCCGGCGGTCAGGCCGCACAGCGCGAAGGCCGTGACGCGGATCCGGCTCAGGTTGATACCCGCCCGACGTGCCGCCTCGGCGTTCCCCCCGATCGCGTAGATGTAGCGGCCGAGCCGGGTCCGGTTCAGCAGCGTGGTCCACACGACGAGCAGGATCAGCACGACGAGCACGACCCATGGCACGCCTTCCACGACGAAGAGCCCGACGCCGCGGTTCTGGTTGCAGATCAGCACGACGATCACACCGGCGGCCGCCATCAGCGCGATCTTCAGGAAGGTCACGCTGGCGGGCGGCGCGGACAGGTTGTTGGCCCGCCGCCGGGCGTCGCGCGTCAGCATATACGCGCCGGCCAGCACCACGGCCACCGCCGTGATGATCCAGCCGGCCGCGGGGCTCATGGTGCCGCCCTCGATCGCCGAAATCACATTGCTGTTGAGCCGGATCGTCCCGCCGGAGCCGGGGGCGGCCATGTCGATCAGGGCGAGCAGCAGGCCGAATCCTCCGAGGTACCCGGCCAGTGTCACCACGAAGGACGGCAATCTCAGCCTGGTGATGATGACGCCCTCGAGCCCGGCGAATGCCGCGCTGAACGCCAGCCCGGCCACCACCGCCAGCCACAGGGGGAGGCTCTCTGAGAGCATCCAAAGGGTGATCACCGCGCCCAGGGCGGCGTTGTACCCCACGGACAGGTCGATCTCCCCGAGCAGGAGCACGAAGACCTCGGCCATGCCGAACGTCACGATGAACGCGGCCTGGGTAATCAGGTTGACCAGGTTGCCGGCGGACAGGAACAGCGAGTTGCGGACCTGGAAGTACACCACGATCACGATCAGGCCGATGACGACGGGCAGCGCGCCGCTCTCCCCGCCGCGGACCCGCCGCCACCAGATGCGCGCGTATTCGCCCAGCGAGTTGGCGATCAGGTCGGGACTGGCGGTTGCCGCCAGATCCGCCTCCTCCGGCGCGGCCGCTTGCTCGCTCTCGGGTCCGGTGGAGACCGCCACCGAACTGTCGGGAGCGCCGCCCGCCGTCGGCTCCGGCCCGCCGCTGCCGCCGGTCTGTGTCATCGTTCAGCCCTCCGAGCCGCTGCTGCTGCCGCGAAGCGTCATGTTCTCGCCGGTTCCGTTCACCTGGCGGCTGGTCGTGCCCGTCGTCATCAGGTCCACCGCGGACTGCGGGTCAAACTCCGCGGCCGGGCCGACGGCGGCCAGCCGCCCGAGGTAGAGCACCGCGATCCGGTCCGCCACCCGGAAGACGTCGGTGAGGTTGTGTGAGATCACCAGGACCGCCAGACCCCGCTCGGCCAGCCGGGTGATGAGGCTCAGCACCTGTTCGGTCTGGCTGACGCCGAGGGCGGCGGTCGGCTCGTCCATGATCACGAGCTGGGCGTCCTGCATCACCGCCTTGGCCACCGCCACCGCCTGCCGCTGGCCGCCAGAGAGCGAGCCCACGACCTGGCGGACCGACCTGACGGTGGTGACCGCCAGGTCGGCGAGCGTGGCCTTGGCGGTCTTCTCCATCGTGATCTCATCGAGCAGCCCGTACCGCACGACCTCGTGGCCGAGCAGCATGTTCTGGACGATGTCCAGGTTGTCGGCGAGCGCCAGGTCCTGGTAGACGGTGGCGATCCCGAGCGCGGTGGCGTCACGGGGGCTGTGCGGGTGGACCCGTTTGCCGTTCCAGATCATCTCGCCGGCGCTCGGCTCCCAGATTCCGGCGATGCTCTTGACGAGCGTGCTCTTGCCGGCCCCGTTGTCGCCCACTAGCGCGGTCACTTTGCCCGCCGGGACGTCGAGGTCGATGTCGGTCAGCGCCTGGACGGGGCCGAACCGCTTGCCGATGCCGCGCAGCCGCAGCAGCGGCTGGCCGTCGTGATCTGCGGTGCCGGTGCTGGACGAGGGCGGGGCGGCTGGCGCCCGGCCCGCCGAAGCGGGCCGGGCGCCTTTCCCCGCGTCACCCTGACTGGGTGTTACCACTGCGGGAGATCCCTTCTGCCGGGGGAGCCCAGTGTCACCCGGAGATCCCGGCGGCGGTGCAGTCCGAGGCGAACTTGCCCGCGCACAGCTGTGAGGCGGGCACGAACTTGTCCGCGATGACGGTCGAGTTCATGTTCGTCGGCGTGACCCACACGGGCGTCAGGAGCACCGACGGCACGCTGACCTTGGCCGTGGTGTCCATCACCGAGCCGTTGACCAACGCGGCCGGGGGCGTCTTGCCGGCCCGCATGTACATGGCCAGCGCGGCCGCCGCCTGGGCCTCCAGGTAGATCGGCTTGTACACGGTGCCGCACTGGTAGCCGGCGATGATGTTCTGCAGCCCGATCAGGGTCGCGTCCTGGCCGGTGACCGGGAACGTCTTGGCCTTGACGCCCTTGCGCTGCAGGTAGGTGATGATCGGCGCCGCGTTCTCGTCGTTGGGCGTGAGCACCGAGTTGATGTTCGAGTGCGCGGTGAACTGCTGCTGGAACTCGGTCAGCGCGGTCGGCGGGTCCCAGGTCCCGGCCGCCTTGCCCACCTTGGCCCACTTGCCCGAGCTGAAGAACGGGTTCAGCACCGCGTTGTAGCCCTGGCCGAACAGCGTGGCGTTGTTGTCGGTCGGGTCACCGTACATCACCAGCACGTTCGGCTTCGCCACGTGCCAGGCGGTCACGCAGGAGGCCATGCCCTGGCCGAGCAGGGTGCCCACCCGCACGTTGTCGAAGCTCACGTAGTACTTACGGCTGCCGCCCAGGACCAGCCGGTCGTAGTCGACGACCTGGGCCCCATGCGCGGCCGCGTACTTCTCGATCTGCGCGCCGGTCCCGGAGTCAAGCGGGTCCATGATCAGCACGCTGGCACCCTTGGTGATCGCGGTCTGCGCCATGCTCAGCTCGGTCGAGGCGCTGCCCTGAGCGTTCTGCACCGTGAACTGGGATGATGACAGGCCCGCCGTCTGGAGAGCCTTCGTCAGATACGGCGCGTCAAATTCGGTGTAACGGGCCGAGGACACCGTGTCCGGCAGGATCACCGCGACGTTGCCCTTGCCCTGAGCCGCCAGCGGCTTCAGCGCCGCCATGGCCGTGAAGGTCCGGGTGAAGGACTTCGCCGAGATGGTGGGCACCGACGCGCCCGGGCTCGCGCTCGAACTCGAACCCGAACTCGATGTGCCGCTGCTGCTGCATGCCGCCGCGAGGAGACCCAGCGTGCAGACCCCCGACGTGACGGCGAATTTCCTAGCGATTCGTCTCAACTAAACCACCTTGTCCAGAGAAATCTCGCTCCGTCAGCTTCCCGCCGCCGATCGGGCGGCCGGGAGGCGAGCGCAACGCGGCGGGAGCGCAGCGCACCGGGCTGTTTAGCACGACAGTAGGGGTCAGCGCATAAAAGCTCTATTAACATCGGATAAGGTTTGTTAACAATCCATGAACGGCTTTGCATACTGTCTCCACGCGCGGCATCACTCTGGCGCCATCCGGTAACCGGCCCGGGGGTGGGTGAGGATCAGCGGCGGGCCGCCACCCGCTTCCAGCTTGGCGCGCAGGCGCCGGATGTAGACCCGCACATACTCGGTCTGGGTCACGTATCCCTGGCCCCATACCCGGCGCAGCAGGTGGGCATGCGTGAGCAGCTTGCCGCGGTTCAGGGCCAGCTCCCGCAGCAGCGCGAACTCGGTCGGGGTCAGGTGCACCGGCTGGCCCCCGGCGGTGACCTGCTGGCCCGCCAGATCGATCACGACGTCGCCCACCTCCAGCACCTGCGGGGCCGCTTCGGCCGCGACGGCGGGCCGGGTCCGGCGCAGGGTGGCCACGATCCGGGCGAGGAGCTCCTCGATGCTGAACGGCTTGGTCAGGTAGTCGTCCGCGCCCACGTGCAGGGCGGTCACCTTGTCCCGCTCGCCACCTCGGGCGGAGACGACGATGATGCCGACCGCGGAACGCTCGCGTATCTGGCGGCACAGCTCGAACCCGTCGGCCGCCGGGAGCATCAGATCGAGCAGGACGATGTCGGGCGCCTCGGTCTCCAGCAGCTGGAGCGCGCGTGCGCCGTCGGCCGACACGATCGTGTCGAACCCCCGCACCGACAGGTTGGACCGGATCAGGTCGACGATGTTCGGGTCGTCCTCCACCAGCAGGGCACGGGTGCTGGCCACGCCGTCAGCCATCATGATCCGGGCCCGGTGCCGGGGTCATCGCCGGTGTCGCCGGGCCGCCGGGCACCGGCGGGGTCGGCGGGATCGGCCGGACGGGCGCCACGGGCGGGGCGGGCCTGGCCGGGCGGGTGGCCAGAGCGCCTGCTCCCTGCCCTCTTCCCCGTGGGGGCATCCTTCCCGATGGCGGCGTCATGGTCGGCCAGGCTCGCCGTCCCCGCCGCCCCCCGGGCGCCCTTGAGGCCGGCCGCACCACCCGCCGTCCCATTGGCGGCGAGGGCGACGCCGACGGCCCGCGCGGCGCCGCCGGCCAGGGCGGCGTCATGGGCGGGCGTGGCCCGATCGGGCGTGGCACCATTGCGCCTGGCACCATTGGGCCTGGCACCATCGGCCGGCGGGGGACCGCTGGCCCGGCCGGGTGCCTCGACCGGCAGCCGGATCTCGAAACTGGTCCCCTTCGCCGGGCGGCACGGCCGGATCCGCCCGCCGTGCGCCACCACGATTCCATGGGCGATCGACAGCCCCAGGCCCGCCCCGGCGCTGGCCGAATGCCCGCGCCGCTTCGGCTCGAACGGCGCCGTGGCCAGGTCCGGCGGCAGCCCGGAGCCGTCGTCGCTGACACCGATCACGACCTCGCCGCCCCGGCCGGGCTCCGCCGTGACGCTGACCCGGGTCCCGGGCGGGTTATGCCGGATCGCGTTGTCGAGCAGGTTGACGAACACCTGTTCCAGCCGGTCATGGTCGGCCCACACGGTCGGAAGCGCGTGGTGGCAGGTGACCTCGATCATTGACGCGCCCGGCTGGGGCAGGCAGGCAATGGCCGCCTCCAGCACCAGCGCGATGTCGCACCAGTCATGCTGCAGCCGCAGGATCCCCGACTCGATGGCGGAGAAGTCGAGCAGGTCGCCGACGAGCCGGCCCAACCGCGCCGACTCGGCGGAGATCCGGCCCAGGAACCTGTCCTGCGAGGCGGTGTCCCACGTCACGTCGGTCTGCAGCAGGCTGGTCGCGTAACCGCGGATGGCGGTGAGCGGGGTGCGCAGTTCGTGGCTCAGCCGGGACAGGAAGCTCCGCTGGAGTTCCTGCGACCGGCGCAGCGTGGCCGCCTCCTCGTGGGCCAGGGCCGCCGCCTCCCGCTCCAGGGCCAGCCGCAGGGAGTGGGCGGCGTCCTCCATCAGCGCCACCGCGTCCGCGGTGGCCCGTCGGCCGGCCCAGCTGGCCACCAGGACCGCCGGCCCGTCCGGCGCCGGGAACGTCACCGTCAGCCGCCGGCCGTCCTCGGTGCTCCTCGCCCTGCCGTCGTGGTGCGCGCCCGCGAGCGCCCGGGCCGCGGTGTCGGCCACCGGCGCGGACGGCTGGCCCGGCCGGTGGCTTCCGGCATGTGCCCGGCTGCGCGGTGTGCCGCCGGGGGGCTGGCTCAGCAGCGCCACCTCGTCGGCCTGCAGGCCGCGCCGTAGCGCCCGCAGCGCCACCGCGAGCCCCTCGGGCACCGGGATGGGGCCGGCCAGCGTCTCCAGCATCTCCCGGATCGTCTCCAGCACCCGGTTGCGCGCGGTGACCTGGTCGAGCAGCCGGTCCCGCTCCACCGCGCTCGCGGCGTAGCCGGCGTACACCGACACCAGGTCAAGCTCGTCCCGCTGCGGGCGGCCGGTGGCCGGCCGGAACACGGTGATCACGCCGATCAGCCCGCTGGGCCCCAGCACCGGCACCGCCCATGAGCTGCTGATCTTGGCTTCCCTGGCCACCTCGCGGAACGGCGCCCAGGCGGCGCTGGCCCGCACGCTGTCGTCCACGGCCACCTCGGCGGTGGCGGCGGCGAGCCCGACAGGGCCGCCGGCCGGGCCGTATCCCAGCCGTGACCAGGCGGCCAGCAGCTGCGGCGGGAGGCCGAGGGAGGCGGCGCAGACCAGGGTGTCCGGTCGCTCGAGCAGGTGGATGCACAGCCGTTCGGTGCCGAGGGCGGCGCCGAGCGCGGACAGGATCAGCGACAGGCTGGAGGAGGGGTCGGCCGAGGCCAGCCGGTCGGCCAGGCCGTGCAGGCGGGTGAGCTGACGGCGGGCGGATGAGTCCACCGGCTGGCCCGATATCAGGGCGGTGACCTCGTCGGGGTGGCCGGAATCGGTGCGGACGTCGCCGGCCACCCGTCCGTGGCGGAGCACCACGATGCGGCCGGCCAGCCGGAACATCTGCTCGACATCGTGGGAGACCAGCAAGATGCTGGTCCCCTGCAGCCGCAGGCTGGTGATGAGCCCCTCGACCTGGGCGGTCTCGGTGACTCCCAGGGACGCCGTGGGCTCGTCCAGGATGAGCAGCTGCGGCTTCCAGCTCATCGCTCGCGCCACCGCCAGCAGCTGGCGCTGCCCGCGGGAAAGGGTACGGACGCCGCGCGAGGGGTCGTCCAGCGGGATCCCGAGGGCGCGCAGGATGCCGGCCGCCGTGGCCCGCTGCCGGGTGTCGGAGAGCAGGAACCAGCGGCGCTCGCGCCCGAGCAGGATGTTCGCGGCGATGTCCAGGTTGTCGCAGAGCGCCAGATCCTGCCAGACCACCGCGACCCCGCGCCGCAGCACCGCCGCCGGGTCGGCGGGCACCGGCCGGCCGGCCAGGAGTATCTCCCCGGCAGCGGGTGCCATGTCACCGGAAATGCAGCGCACGAGCGTGGTCTTGCCCGCCCCGTTCTCACCGGCCAGCCCCACCAGTTCGCCCGGCCGGAGGCACAGGTCGACGTGGTCGAGCGCCCGCAGCGGCCCGAACCGGGCGGCGAGCCCGTGGACCGATAGCAGCGGCTGGTATTCAGCCTGGGAGGGCGGTGCGGAGATTGCGGCCATCATGATCGCGTGGCGGTTAACGCCAGCTTTCAGGCTGGCATTGCGGCCGCCCTCCCTCCCCTCAGCGAGCCTGCTCGGGAATGTCAGTGCCGGGCCGTAGGGTCGGCGGCAAGCGCCCCGGCGATGCGTGAGCATCCCAGGCGGTGGTCCATACCGACCACGCGGATCAGGTGCAGGTGAGACGAGCGTACAAGTTCCTGCTACGGCCGACCAGCAAGCAGGCAGGCTTGCTAGAGACGGCGCCGGAGGATCACCGCCAGCTCTACAACGCGGCGCTGGAGGAACGGCGCGAGGCCTGGCGTATGCGGCGGGTGCCTGTCAGCCGTGCCGGCCGGGCTGGGCGGTCGGCTGCCGCGGCAGGTGGACCAGGTCGGCCCGGCTCTCACCCGGCCCGCCGGACTCGGGCAGGCCGCCTACCTGCGGTCGGCGATCACGGCCGCGACCCATGACGTATACCTGGCGCTGGCGCTGACGACGGTGGCCACCTGGCGGGCGCGCTGGTGATCGTCTCCCCGGCGGTTCGCCACCACGCCCGGGGCCGATGTCAGCGCCGGGCCCGGCGGCCAGGCCGGTCTGGCCGGGCCGGCCCCCTCCGCCCGGGCCGGCCCCCTCCGCCCGGGCGGGCCCCCTCCGCCAGGGCGGGCCCGGGCGGCCCGCCCGTTTCCCTCGAGCGGGAAAATTCTGGCTGGCGGGCCCGTTCCCGCAGGAAAATCGGGCCTGCAGGAAATCCAGATGACGGGTGAGCGAGGACTTGCTAAGCTGCTGGACCTTCTGCCCATCCCCTAGCCGCATCGAGGTGATGACGCATGCCCCCGGCCAGCGGGGCCGGTAACGCCGCCCCGCAGCCCAGTACCGCAGCACAGCCCGGCGGCCTCCCGCCGGCCTCCAGCGCCGCTTCCGCAGTCCCCGGCGCCGCCCCCGGCGTCAGCTCAGCCGCCTCCGATCCCCCCGCTTCCCACCCCGCCACCTCCGGGCCCACCGGCCCGCCCGACCCCGTGCTCGCCGCCGAGCGAGACCACCTCCGCCGCTCCCGTGAGTTCCTGCGGCTGATGCGCGAGGACGTGCTCGGGCTGCGGGCGATGGCCGGGGACCGGGTGTCGGAGGAGTACCTCAAGGCCGACCTCTACCACCGGGCGGAAGCCCTGCGTGATCTTCCCGACACCCCGCTGTTCTTCGGGCGACTCGATTACGCCGACGACGTCGTTATGAATGAGGGCGCTTCCGCGGCGGGAACGGGCGGCCCGCCGGGCGCCGCGGCGGCCGGTGATGGCGGCAGCGGCGAGGCAACCCCGCCCGGCCAGGCGCTGCCGGGCGAGCGGCTCCACATCGGCCGGCGTCATATCCATGACCCCGACGGCCACCCGGTGGTCATCGACTGGCGGGCGCCGGTATCGCGGCCGTTCTACCGGGCCAGCGCGGCCGAGCCGATGGGGCTGGTGCTGCGGCGCCGGTTCGGGTTCGCCGGCGCCGAGCTCACCTCGTATGAGGACGAGGAGTTCACCGGGCCGGCGCGGCCCACGGCCGGGGCCGCTGTCCCGTCGGTCAGCCGGATCCTCATCCAGGAGATCGAACGGCCGAGGTCGGGCCCGATGCGCGACATCGTGGCGACGATCCAGCCGGACCAGGACGACATCGTCCGGGCCAGCGCCGACCAGAGCCTGTGCGTGCAGGGCGCGCCGGGGACCGGGAAGACCGCGGTCGGGCTGCACCGGGTGGCCTACCTGCTCTACGCGTACCCGGGCCGGATGCTGCGCGGCGGCGTGCTGGTGATCGGCCCCAACCGGGCGTTCCTCTCCTACATCCGGGGCGTCCTGCCCGCGCTCGGCGAGGCCGATGTGATCCAGCAGACCATCCCCGACCTGGTCGCCACCGTCCGCGTCCGGGTTGCCGATTCCGGGCCCGCGGCACGGGTCAAGGGCGATGCGCGGATGGCGGAGGTGCTGCGCCGCGCGCTGTGGGCCGGGCTGAACGAGCCCGCCGAGGCGCTGGTCCTGGCCCGCGGGTCGTGGCGGTGGCGGGTGCCCGGCCACGAGATCGCGGAGCTGATGGCAGAACTGCGCGAGCGCGGCGTCCGTTACGGCGCCGGACGCGCCATGCTGAGCCACCGCATCGCACACGTGATCCTGACCCGGAGGGAGGCGGCGGGGGAGGCCACCGACGACCGGACCCACGAGGCGGTGCGCCGGACGCGGCAGGTCCGCGCGGTTGTCGACGCGGCCTGGCCGGCCGCCGATCCGGTCCGCCTCGTCATGCGCCTGCTCGCCGATCCGGCCCTGCTCGCCAGCGCCGCGGACGGCGTCCTCGGTCCGGCCGAGCAGGCGGCGATCCGCTGGGACCGGGCTCCCCGCGGGCCGGGCAGCGCGCGCTGGACGGCCGCCGACGCGGTGCTCATCGACGAGGCCAGCGATCTGATCGAGCGGATCCCCAGCCTCGCCCACGTGGTGGTGGACGAGGCGCAGGACCTCTCGCCCATGGAGTGCCGGGCGGTCGGGCGGCGCTGCGCGACCGGTTCGGCCACCGTGCTCGGCGACCTCGCGCAGGCAACGGCGCCGGCGGCGGAGGCGAGCTGGCCGCGGCTCCTCGCCCACCTCGGCAAGCCGGAGGCCGGGATGCAGGTGCTCGACACCGGCTACCGGGTGCCGCGGCAGATCCTCGACTTCGCCAGCCTGCTGCTGCCCGCCCTGGCGCCGGGCCTGGCGCCGGCCCGGTCGCTGCGGCAGGACCCGGGCAGCCTGATGGTTACGCCGGTCACGCCCGGGGCGCTGCCCGGGCTCCTGGCCACCGTCTGCGGGCAGGCCCTCGCCCGGCCCGGCTCGGCCGCGGTGATCGCCTCGGATGAGCAGGTCCCGGCGCTGCACCGGGCGCTCGGCACGGCGGGCATCGGCCATCAGGTGCTCGACGGCGCGGACGCGGACGGGCGGCTCATCCTGCTGCCCGTCACGCTGGCCAAGGGGCTGGAGTTCGACGACGTGATCGTGGTCGAGCCGGCCCGGATCGCCGCGCAGCCCCGCGGCCTGCACCGCCTGTACGTCGCGCTCACCCGGGCGGTGTCCCGGCTGACGGTGCTGCACACCGAGCCGCTTCCCGGGCCGCTGAGGTAGGCGCCGGGGTGTATCAGTCGCATGGCGCCGGGGCTCCGTGCCTACGGGAGCAACCGTGGCCGGGAGGTGGGCCATGCGGCGGGAAACCGGGCGCAGCGGAGCACGGGCGGCGGCCGCCGCCTGCGGTTCGGGATGTTCCGGGCCACCCGGTGCACACGGCCGTCTCCCCTCCGTAGTATCGCCTGCGCTTGTACTTCATCACTAAGGACGACCTCAATGGCACCCGTAACGCGGCTGGGGCGCGACAGCACGCTCCCGCTTGGCACCGCCACCGTCCAGCGGCTCGAACGGCTCGCCGGGACCCTCGAGGAGCGGGGCATGTGCGTGACCCTTGTCGCCCCGCCCAGCCGCGTGCCGCGGCTGCAGGTGGCCCATCCCGCGCCCGACGGCGCGATCGGGGACATCTACGCCTCGCGCGGCCGGGACGGCAACTGGTGGTTCTGGTGGCCCTGGGCCGAGCGGATCGGCGCGGAGGGCAACCTGGAAGCCGCGGCGGCCACCATCGAGCAGGCGCTCACGCGGCCCGGCTGAGGCGGGCGGCGTGAGCGCGGCCGCGGGCCCACGCGTGCGGTATTCAGGCGCCCGCGGGCCCGGTCGGCGGCGGGGACTGTGATGCCGGGCCGGGGGAAGACGGGCCCGGGGTGGATGGCCCCGGGGTGGGCGCGCGGAGGGCAGGCTGGCTGGGGGCGGGTGCCTCCAGCCCCGGGAAGGCGAGGGTCCGGCCGCGCCAGCCGGCCGCCCGCAGCGCGGCCGACTCCAGCGCCCGCGCCCCGAACAGCCGCAGCCTGGTCTCACTGAGCGCGACCACGCCGAGGTAGGCGGTGGCCACCCGGTCCTCCAGGAACGCCGCCAGCGAGACGGCGGCCCGGCCGCTGTTGACACGGAACGGGAGCCGGTAGGCGGCGGCCGCGGCCACCGGCTGGGCCCCGAGGGCGGTGATCATGGCGGCCAGCGCGTCCCGGGAGGCTTCGTGGATCTGCCAGTCCTGCGCCGCCGCCTTCTGCCTGGCCCCGGACAGGTGTGCCCCGGCCACCCCGTAGCCGTAGACCGCCGCGTGCTCTGCGGCCAGCGCCGCCTGCAGCGCGCCGGTGGCCGCGGCCGGCGCGGCCGGCCGCCCCGCCGCCTGCCCGGCCCCGCGGGCGGCCGCTCCCGCCGCCAGCAGGGGGATCGAGGCGCTCATGCGGCCCGCCGGCCCGGGCCGAGCAGCAGCGCATGGGTCGCCTCCGAGGCCGCGATGCTGGCGAGCAGCTGGGCGAGCGAGGGCGGGGCGGCCGTGAGCTTGCCCAGCAGCGCCTGTGCCGCGGCCTGCTCGGCGTGCCGCAGGTAGGCGCGGGCCGCGGCGGGAGTGCCCGGCACCGGCGCCCCGGCCGCGGAGGAGGCCACGGCGGGCGAGTGCCCCGGCGGGCCGGCCGTGTCCGGCTCGATCAGCCGCGCCCGCAGCCGGGCCAGGTGCTCGCGGTGCTGCTGGAGCAGCGGGCTGAGGGAGCCCGCCAGGGCCGGCACGGCCGCCAGGACGGCGTTGTACCGGGAGATCATGAGCGTCTCCCCGTCGATCGCATCGCGCACCACGGCGACGTCGGGCTGCTGCCGCGGCGGGGTGCCAAGCGCGCCGATGCCTTTGCAGCCGGTGGCCACCAGCGGCAGCGACACCACAGCGGCGAGCACGCCACGCCGCGTCGCCTCCCGGACCACTCGCCCTCCTCCGTCCTCCCGCCCGCTGCCGTCCCGCCCGCTGCCGTCTCGACGACGCCGATCCGCACCTCGCCGTGGCCGACGGTGCGGGCACCCAGCATGCCACGGTGCCGGCCGTCCCCGGGCATCGCCGCCAGGACCGGCGGGGCCGCGCCGATCACGGCGTGTCGCCGCCCGGCGCGGGACGGGCAACACGGCCGCGCGGTCCGGATACGCTAGAACGAAGCAGGCAACAGCACAGGTCGGGGACGAGAAGGAGGTCGTGATGCGCGCTGAATCCGGTTACGGATCGTCACGTCCTGGCCGCGCGCGCGGTGCCGGGGCACCGGCCGCGCCGCGCCCGGGTGGCCGCCCCGACCTGGACCCGGCGAAGCTCGAAGCGCTGCTGGAGCCCATCGCGCGGGCGGCTGGCCTGGACCTGGAGTCGGTCAAGATCGGCAGCGCCGGGCGACGCCGCCTGCTGCGCGTAGTGGTGGATGCCGACGGGGGCGTGAGCCTCGACGACATCGCGCTGGTGAGCCGCGAGGCGTCGATCCGGCTGGACGACACCGGCGCGATGGGGGCGGCGCCCTACACGCTGGAGGTATCCTCGCCGGGCGTGGACCGCCCGCTCACGCAGCCGCGTCACTGGCGCCGGGCCGTGGGCAGGCTGGTGCGGGTGCCGCTGGCCGGTCCCGGCGAACCCGGCCCCCGCGCCGAGGCGGAGGCAACACCCGTCGAGGGACGGGTCATCGCGGCCGGTGACAACGGGATCATCCTGGAGGTCGATGGCGAGCACCTCGAGTTCGGCTACGCCGAACTGGGCCCGGGCCGGGTGCAGGTGGAGTTCGGGCGGCCCGCGGCCGAGCCCGGCGGCCAGGACGCCGCACGAGCCGGCGCTGCCACCGGCCCGCGGACCGGGGGGAGGACCGATGGACATTGACCTGAGCGTCCTGCGCAGCCTGGAGAGCGAGAAGGACATCTCGATGGAGCTGGCCGTGAAGGCCATCGAGGATGCGCTGCTGGTCGCCTACCACCGCTCCGGAGGGGCGTCGCCGACGGCGCGGGTCGAGGTCGACCGCACCACCGGGCACGTGACGGTCTGGGCGGCGGAGACCGGCGAGAACGGCGAAGTGCTGCGGGAGTACGACGACACGCCGGACGGCTTCGGCCGGATCGCGGCGACCACCGCCCGGCAGGTGATCCTGCAGCGGCTCCGCGACGCCGAGGACGAGCTCACCTTCGGGGAGTACGCCGGGCGCGAGGGCGACATCGTGGCCGGGGTCATCCAGCAGGGCAAGGACCCGCGCGCGGTGCTGGTCGATCTGGGCAAGATCGAGGCCATTCTGCCCCCGACCGAGCAGGTGCCGGGCGAGCGGTACGTGCACGGTGAGCGGCTGCGCTGCTACGTGCTGCACGTGCGCAAGGGATACCGCGGGCCGTCGGTCACCCTGTCGCGTACCAATCCGGGCCTGGTGAAGAAGCTGTTCGCGCTGGAGGTGCCGGAGATCGCCTCCGGCGCGGTCGACATCGTCGCCATCGCCCGCGAGGCCGGCCACCGCACCAAGATCGCGGTGACGTCGCATCAGCCCGGGGTC
>WNFX01004292.1_pt1 | contig 16462 bp, 8 predicted proteins | sample 5400111 | NCBI WGS metagenome assembly WNFX01 (sample SAMN13153363, study PRJNA577476) | soil metagenome | isolation source: 40 cm soil or saprolite under grassland replicate 1 | place: USA:California | collected 2016-06-15 | reverse complement strand
ACATTCGAAATTTCCATTGTACTCTTTCAGGTCACGATAGAGGCGGCGCTCAAACTTCGAGCTAAGACTTACCTCGGCTGCTGCCAGCGTCCCTAAACCGTGCGCTCCTGCTATCAAAAGGACCCTTGTCTCCGGATTAATCGGATTGCGCCCGCGCGCCAGAATGCCGTAGTCCTCACGGATTATCTCGCCGTTAGCATTCGGCTCGCTCTGCCATCTTACTGGATAATCTGTATTGAGACGGAAGTCTCTTACGACGTTGCGGCCCGCGTCATTAGTTAGGGCCTCCAAGTGGCATCCGCGAGGTGTCATCACCGGCGTCAATGAGTTAACGTCCTTACCACCGATGAGCACAAGGTTCTGATTTCTATGTTCACCGATTTGCGAGGGATGCAGTATCAGCGGTTTTGCGGGTAGTCGTAATGAGGCGAACTTCACAACCATATTTACAATCGCGTCTAGATCGCCTCGGCCGATCAGCCCCGAGATTTCCTGAGTGTTGATGTGACTCATGATCCGGTCGACGAGCAAGCTCCGATCCTCCTCCTGACTAACCTCTTGCTTCAGCGCGTCAGACAAGGTGCCTAGCAGAATGCTCGTTCCCAAGTCGCCGACAACAAAGATTGTAGGTTTTTCCAGAAAGCTCCAGAAAGCGCGATGGCGGCGGTACTTTACTCTTCGGGTGCTAAGCGTCCAGCCAACCCCAGCAATCGCGCCAATCGCAGCTGAAGCCAAGTCAATGCCGATGTCATATCCGGCGTTCATCTTCCCCGGCCGATCTCTTTATAGCTTGTGTGATATCCTGGCTGCGAATCGCCCGGCTAGCATGTTGTCAGTCGTTACCCTCGAGCACTTTGATTCCCCCCATTCAAACACGGCAGTGACCGCATGCTGACATCAAAGATCCAGGACATCGCTGCGACCAACGCTATGACCTACCTCGGATCGTGACCTTCCGACACGGTCGCGCGATCGGCCGCCAAAACGTCTGAACTAACTCTAACTGTGCTCAGGCCGGGCGTCTAAGCCTTGAGCGAACGAACTGGAGCAAGCCTCCACTGATCGTGACAGCGAGCACCGCGTGGACGATCGAACGTAGAGGATCGGGGGTCGAATCAACCGAGAACGCGCGAGAGCCCCTATACTGTGAGGGCTGCCGGGGTCGAAGAACCTCTCGATACGCCACGCACCGAAGGAAGATTCGCTACTCTCTGTAGGCAACCGCTCTCTCGTCGACAACACCCCATGGGGGCAGCTGGTATGGTCACTGCTACCAATCGCGACGACGCATACGTCTCGCAACGCTCGATCTATGATGAGCGATACCTGGGCGAGCAGTATGACCACCGCTCGACGGTGCGCGTCCTCACAGCGGAGCGGGACGCCCTGAGTGAAGCTGTGGACCGCGCTCTGAAGTCTAACCCGCAAGCTGAGAGAGTTAGCCTCTTCGATTTTGGTTACGGCACAGGCCGCGTTACCAATGAATTGGTCGAACGTTACGCGCATCAGTATGGCGCCTTGCATAAGGACTTGCGAGTCGTGGCATACGACGTCTCGTCAGTGGGCCTAAAGAAAGCTCAAGAGGCCTTGTGCTTGACTGGCTTCGAGCCCGTAGAGCGCCTTGCGTGGGTCCCCGAAAGCACTGAGGGTTACATCGCAGGATCCGTGTGCAAAAAGCAAGCCGACCTCATGATAACAGTAATCTTCGTCCACGGATATGAGGGCGATTCACCCGAAGTGATGCGTCAGCTAGCCTTGGCGGCAAATGATGGTGATCGCTACCTGCTTACTACGTCCTGGTATAGCGGCCTGGGCCACATCCCGGGTCAAGAGCTACGACGACTCTACTTCAGCCAACTCGGTGAGCTTACTCACCCTCTAGGAGAAATCGTCTTGGCCATGTCCGCGACCGGAGACTTGGTTGATCTACAACGTACATGGTCGGAAAAGCTGGCGAGTGGGCACGTCGATGGCTTTGCCATTGAGGTACTCGGCGATGTCGTATACGACACCGAGTTGGGTCAGTCTAATTTCTACCATGTATTCGGCACCGACCTCAATGACCACATGAAGGCTATAACCGCCTCAGGTCAGTCCTGGTGGGTGGAGGGCATTCGCTGTCCTGACGAGGAGTTTGAGTCTCGGGCGGCCGAGCAGTACAACTACCAGCGTGTCCGCGAGGCCAACGAGAAGAAACGCGGCAGGGCTTGGGGCGCGGATGATTATAGAGAATTCCACACTGTTGCAGCATTTCGGAGTCCCATGGATCCCATGGAGCGATAGCGTCCCCAGAGCGCGGAGCTGGACGCCTGCCATGGCAGGGTCCGGGTGAGCGGCTGATTGGGTTCTTGGCCCCGAGGGGCGTTGAGACTTGCCGAGAAAATGCGGCAGGAGGCTGCCCGCAGCCAGCACGAGGCGGCCATCCTGGCAGCTTGTCGATGAGGCACGCGAGCGCCTCGCCGGCTGAGTCTCAACGGGTCTCGGCGGCAGGTACAACACCAGGTAGGGGTTGTGCGCCGCGAACCCGGTGAACGGCACCAGCCGAGCGGTCACGCCGGTCTTGCCGTGCGAACTGACGAGTTCGGCCGTCTGGCTGTCGGGTCGCGGGAGCGGCGGGCGTGCCGCCGATCTCCAGGGCCATGAAGTCTTCGGTAATAATGATTGCCATGGCTGACCCGTCCTCTCGCCGGGGCCAACGGAGCCAGAGGGAGCCAACGTGTTTCGGCTCGCTCTGACTCGCCGCGACCCGCTCAGAGCGTTTGAGCAGGTCAGGGGCTCCCCGATTGACTCATACAAACCGGGTCATACCCGCCGGATTTACCTCGTAATGAGCAGGTCGTCGGTTCGATTCCGACAGGCGGCTCCAGGTCGCAGGCATGACCGGGAAAGCAGATAATGGCGCAACTGACGACGTGGCTCAACAAGTACGCCGACGGTGTGCTTGCCCTGGTCCTCGCCGTCGGCGTGGGAATCCTCTCACTGGCTGACATCGTCGGACCGAACGATGTCAGCGGCGCAATTCTCCTGACCCTGGCTCTGGTCGCCACCTCGTCACTGCGCAACCGGGTCCGTGAGGAGGAGATGGACAAGCAGCTCCGCGACGTCTTGCAATCCAATGCCCAGATGCTCACCCGAATGCCCGCCAGGCTCGACGAGCTTGAGCACACGATCGAGGGCACCCGCCGGGCCCTGAACGAGACGTCCTTTGTACGCATGCTGCACGGTGCCGAGGTTGGCCAGGCGCTGGAAGAGGCGCGCCGCAACACCGACCGGTGGATCTTCAAGGGCGGCACCGGCACGTTCATGCGCGCGGTTACCTTGCCGGGATGCGTGGAAATCGCCCGGCGCAAGAAGCAGGCGATGCACATGCAGGTCGAGATCATCGACCCGGCCGACGAGAAGGTGTGCGGCAACTACGCGCAGTTCCGCCGCTCGCTCTCTGACCGGCCGGACAGCACGGGTGAGATCTGGACTCTCGATCGCACCAGGAAGGAAGCGTACGCGACCGTTCTCGCCGCCTGCTGGTACCGGCAGCGGTTTCCCTTCCTCACCATCGAGGTCGGGCTCTCTGCGGTGATGACGACCTTCCGGTGGGACATGACGCCGCGCCAGCTGATCATCACCCAGGAAGACCCGCAGATGCCGGCGATGATGCTGGAGCCCGGCAGGTACTACTACGAGATCCACAGCCGCGAGCTGCTGGCCAGCCTGCGGCAGGCCAGGCAGGTCCCGATCAGCCAGCTTGACCACGTCGAACTGAGCGACGAGCCGACAATTGACGAGACTCGCAAGCTCTTCGCTGAGCTGGATCTCGCGCTCCCGCGGGCATTCACCGACCGCGACGTCGCGGATATCATCAGGAAGGCACTGCAGGCCAAGAACCCCTACCAGTAGGCCTAAGAACCCTTGCACCTGATGAACTATGCGGATATCTACCAGGCGATCCGGCGCGGCACGGCCGCCGAGGCTGTGCCCCGCTGGGCGTTGTCGTCGCTGCGCGACATCGCCGAGGGGCGGCGGGATCTGACCGGGGTCTGGCACCCGCTCGGCTTCCTCTGCCTGCCGATCGAGCGCCTCGGCGACCACGGGATCTGCGTGCACCAGTGGACGCTCGCACTCCGGCCTCGCCTCACCACATCCGCGATACATTCGCACAGCTGGGATCTCACCAGCTACGTGCTCTACGGTGGGTTACGCAATGAGCGGGTGCAGGTCATTGACGACCCCGACTTTCCCACGCATCGCGTCTTCGATGTACGCAGTTACGGTGATGTCGACGAGATCGGCGCTACCACCCGGCTGGTGTCGTACCGCGCGGAGTCGGTCGAGGCGTATGGCGCGGGAGGCGTCTATTCTTTGTCGGCCGGGGAGTTCCACACCACCGTGCTCGCCGATGAGCACGGCGCGGCGACGGTAGCCCTGGGGCGAAGCCGTGAGCAGGCCGCTGACCTCGCCCTGGGTGCGGTCGACACGCCTAGCCACGTGGTCAGGCGGCGGCATTGTGCCGCGCCAGAGACCGCCCGCGCCGCCTGCCTGATCGCGGATCGGCTGGAGGCAAGTCATACCGCCTGACCATGGCGGGGGCAGGAGGACACGCGATGCGGATTCGCGAGGCGGCCGCCATGCCTGACCTGGATCTTGCCTGTCGGGTTGCCGTGGACGCGGCCGAAGCCGCAGGCGCGCTGCTGCGCGCGGGCACCCGGCGAGCCGTGGATTCCCGGGTGAAGGACTCGACCGGCGACGTTGTCACCGACCTTGACCTGGCAGCCGAGCAGATGATCGTGGGGCGGATAAGAACCGCGTTCCCTGCGCACCGGATCATCGCCGAGGAGTCTGGGTTGCTGGATGCCGGCGATCATGCCTGCACCTGGCTGGTTGATCCGTTGGACGGCACCAACAATGTGGCTATCGGGTTGCCGGCGTTCGTCGTGGGGATCGCGTTGTGTGCCGGGAACCTGCCGGTGCTCGGCGTGGTACACGACCCTGTGGCGCAGCAGACTTGGTCGGCGGTGCGGCACGGCGGGGCGCTCGGCCCTGGCGGCGGGCGGCTGCGGCCACCGTTCCGGCCGGCCCCGTACGGACCGGTGCTTGCCTGGACTCAGGGTCATGGCGTTGCCCGCGACGACGGTACGGCCACGGCGCTCAAGCTGGTGCTCCAGTCGACCGCGCGCCGAGTGCTGCAGATGTGGGCGCCCTTGTTGTCCTGGGTCATGCTCGCGCGCGGCGACATTGACGGGATCATCGGTTACCAGGCCGAGGCCATCGACCTGCACGCGGGCAGCCTCATCGCCATCGAGGCGGGCATCGCGGTGTGCGGCCTGGACGGCAACCCGTTTGACGAGCGGATCGATCTGCCTGATCAGGACCGCAGCTTCATCGCTGGCCACCGGGATAACGTCGAACGGCTCGTCGGGCTGGTCGCCGCGGCCGAGCGGATCCGGCCGGCGGTCTGCGCTCTGGACGCCACCGCGGACTGGTGATGCCGTTCCCGCGCTGGTCCGGCGCTCAGGTGAGCAGGAGCGCGCAGACCGTGGCCGCGAGGCCGGATACCGCGAGGACCGCCCCGGTGAGCATGAATTTACGCAGCGGCACCGCGGCGTCGTAGGCGCGGCACCGTTCGTACCACAGCAGGGTCGCCAGCGACGCCCACGGGGTGATGATCGGGCCGACATTGGTGCCGAGCAGCAGCGCGAGCAGCTGATCGTGGTGGCTGAACGGTATGACCGCCTCGCCGGCCACGTACGCGGGGAGGTTGTTGAGCGCGTTGGACAGCCCAGCGCCGACCGCCGCGGTGCGGAGCGCGCCAAGCGCGCCGTTCCCGCTGCCGATGAGGGCCTGGGTGATGGTGCCAAGCCCGTGGATGCTGACGGTCTGCACGACCAGGAAGAGCCCGACCACGAAGACCAGCAGCCGCCACGGGACCAGGCCGGGGCGCAGCACCGCCCGCTCGCGTGCCGCAAAGGCGGCCAGGACCAGGACAGCGGCTATCGCGGAGGCGTAGCCGAGTTCGATCCTGGCGACGAGGATCACGGTGATGAAGAGCAGGCAAGCCACCGAAGCCACGCCGAACAGCACGCGGTCTTTCGGCTGGTGTGGCGGCGGCGGGTCGTAGCGGTCAGCGCCTCGCTCGCCGCGCCGCCAGTAGAACACCCAGAGAAACAGCATGGTCACGGCGACGGACGCAAGTTGCGCGGCCCACATCCGGCCGGCGAACGCCGCGGGCGGCAACGCCACCCGGTTCGCGGCGAGCAGGTTCGTCAGATTGGAGACCGGCAGCAGCAGGCTCGCGGTGTTCGCCAGCCACACGGTGGTCATGGCCAGCGGAATGGCGGCGATGCCCACCTTGCGGGCCAGGGCCAGCATTACCGGCGTGAGCAGGACCGCGGTCGTGTCGAGGTTGAGGATCGTCGTGGTTATGGTGGCGAAGAGGACGCACAGCAGAAACAGCGTCAGGTAGTTACCGCGCGCCGCGCCCGCCACCCGGATCGCGATCACGTCGAAGACCTCGGCCGCGGCGGTGAGCTCCGCGAGCACGATGACGGTGCCGAGGAAGAGCAGCAGCGGCAGGATGCGCCTGATCGTCGCGTCGGCGACCCCGTAAGGAAGCGCGCCGGTCAGGACGAAGATCAGGGCAAGCGCGAAAAGCCCGGCGGTGATCCAGTCAAGTACAGGTCGCCGGCGCAGCGCCGGCAGGATTTCGCTGCTCACCATGTGGCCGGTCGGCGTGGTCTGGTCGGAGCGGGCGCCGGGCACACACGCCATGGTCGCACATGCCCCTCTGGGCCGGAGAAACGCGAAACGATCTTCCTTTGACTTACGAATCCCGCGCTCGCGGGGCGATACTTACGCTATGAGCGGGCGAGCCGGTGCCCGGGGAGCGAATGGCCCGATAGACCTTTTTCTCAGCTACTCACCCGCGGATGAGCGCTGGGCCACCTGGATGGCCTGGGAACTCGAAGCCGCGGGCTACCGCACCATGCTGCAGGCCTGGGACTTCGTGCCCGGTACGAACTTCATCGACTTCATGGACCGCGGCCTCAGGCAGGCGGACGCCGTGATCGTCGTGCTCTCCCGGCACTACGTGAACTCCAAGTACGGCCGGGTCGAGTGGCAGGCAGCGTTGCGCGCCGACCCGGGCAACGAGGCCGGCAGGCTGGTCACCATCAGGATCGAGGACTGCGTCATCGACCCGCTGCTCGCCCCCATCACCTACGTCGATCTCGTCGGGGTCACCGACCCCGGCAATGCCCGCGAGCTTCTGCTCAACCGCATCTCGCATGCACTCGCCGGGCGGGCCAAGCCGACGGCTCAGGTGGACTACCCGACCCGCAAGACGATCGCGGGCGAGATCATCCCGACGGCGAAGGCGCCCGCCCCGATGAGGTCAGCCGTGCCGCCAGCCCGCCGCGCTCCCGTTACCGCGCCTGCCTACCCGCCTGCGGTCCCTTACGCGGCCGAGCCGCGCCCGGCCGTCACGATTCTGCACGTGGCGGGACCTCGGTTCGGACGCGGGCTGGTGGGCTCAGGAGAACCGCTGGTCGCCAGCGAGCTGCAGGCACGGATCTGGGCGGACGTCACCTGGCTGGCGGGCGCCGACGTGCCGCGGCCCGACCTCATGGTGGTCACCGGCGACCTGACCGAATCCGGCAGCCTGCGGGAATGTGACCAGGCGCTCACCTTCCTTACCGGCCTGCGCGCGCTCCTCGGACTAGAGCCGCACCGCGTGATCGTCGTACCTGGGAGCCACGATGTCACCCAGGCCGCGTGCCGGTCCTATTTCGCCAGCTGCGAGGCGGACGACATCGAGCCGCAGCCGCCGTACTGGCCCAAATGGCGCCACTTCACCGGCCTGTTCGAAGAGTTCTACCGCGGGCTTGACGGCCTGGCCTTCGAGAGCGCGCAGCCGTGGACCTTGTACGCCATACCTGACCTGCGTGTGGTCGTCGCGGGGCTGAACTCGACGATGGCCGACAGCCACCGGGCTGAGGATCATTACGGCTGGATTGGCGAGGCCCAGGCGGCGTGGTTCGCGGTTCAATTGCGCGCCTTCGAGGAAGCCGGCTGGCTGCGTATCGGCGTGCTGCGGCACGATCCGGCGCCGGGCGCCGTAGCGGCCGGGCGCGATGCCGCGCTGCTGCGGGATGCCGGCACGCTCGACCGCCTGCTCGGGCAGCGGATCAATCTCCTCTTGCATGGGCCAGGACCCGGCGGTGACCGGGCCGACCAGCTCGGCTCAGGACTTCTCGTCGTGCCCGCGGAGGCTCCCGGCCGGCACCAGATCCTGCGGCTTACCCCAGACGGGCTGACCCGCTGGGTGCGCCGCCCTGACGCGCCGCTGGACAAGTCCGAGCAACTGGCGCAGCGGTGGATCGCCGCCGGCGGCACCTTCGCCACGGCAGGCAACGACCTGGGCGGCGCCGGGGACGTGGAGGCTGGCCTGGCCACGGCAGGCGCGGGTGCGGCGGCGATGCCTGGCCCGGCACCTGCGGCCCTGGCCGCGCCGTCCGCCGAGCCGGAACGCTCGGCCAGTCCAGCCAGCATCCTGCTCGATCGCCTCGCCGAGGTATGCGAGGCGCGGTATGAACGGGCGAAGGTCAGGCGCGTCCCTGGCGACCCCCCGCATCTGCTGATCACGCTTGCTGAGGACGAGCTGATCCGCCAGTGGCACGTCGCGGCGCACGTCGGCGAGCTGACCCGCGATGACGTCGCGGCATTCCTGCGGCTCATCCACACCGGGGTGCCACAGCTCGGGTCGGAGCTGGTCTACGATGGTCCGCCGCCGTCCCAGGTGCTGCGCGAGGAGGCGCTGCGCCGCGGGGTCAGGCTGCGCAGCTTCATCGAGTTCCAGGGCCTGCTCGACCTGCGTGAATACGTGGCCGAACAGACAGCGCGGCTGCTTGCCGACCGCCTGTATCCGCCGGCGCTTTACGTGCCGCAGAGGTTTCGCGAACTCGACCGGTCGGTGCCAGGGGTACGGGAGGACCTGGTCGCAGAGCTGCTGCGGCAGGTGGCGACCGACCACGGCCGGTTCGTGCTTGTGCTTGGCGACTTCGGCCGAGGCAAGACCTTCGCGCTGCACGAGCTGGCTCGCCGGATCGCGGCGGAGCTGCCCTACCTGATCCCGATCCTGATCGAGCTGCGCGCCCTGGACAAGTCGCATTCGGTGGACGGGCTCGTCGCCGCCCACCTCGCCAACCACGGCGAGGACCTGATCGACCTCAGGGCCTTCCGCTACATGCTGCGGCAGGGTCGCATCGTGCTGCTGTTCGACGGCTTCGACGAACTGGTCACCCGGGTCACTTACGAGCGTGCGGCCGATCACCTCGAAACGCTGATCAAGGCGACCGAGGAAAAGGCGAAGATCGTGGTCGCCAGCCGCACTCAGCATTTCAAGTCGCACGAGCAGGTGTTCACCGCGCTCGGCGAGCGAGTGGGCGCGGTGCCGAACCGGCGGGTGCTGAGCCTGGAGGATTTCACCCCCGCGCAGATCCGTGCCTACCTGACAGGCCGCTACGACGGTGATGAGCAGGCGGCCGACCACCGGCTGCGGCTGCTCAGCGGCATCGAGGATCTGCTCGGCCTGTCCAGGAACCCGCGCATGCTGAGCTTCATCGCCGACCTGGACGAGAGCCGGCTGCGTGCCGTCGCCGGGGCGAACCGAACCATCAGCGCGGCCGGGCTTTATGAGGAGATCCTGCGGACGTGGCTCGCTCACGAGGAGCGGCGGGCCCGGATAGCTCCCGGCGCGCCGCAAAGCCTGAAGCTCGACGATCTGTGGCAGTCCGTCAGCACGCTCGCGATGCGGCTGTGGGAGACGAACGAGTCCTTCCTCGGCCTCGCCGACCTCGCGGAGGTTGCCGACACGCTGACCAGTCTCGCGGCGGGCAGGCTGTCCTCGAACCAGCGGGCCCACGCCGTCGGCTCAGGCAGCCTGCTGGCCAGGACCGACGAAGGGCTGTTCGGCTTCATCCACACCTCCGTCGTGGAGTGGCTTGTCGCAGCGGAGATCGCCAGGCAGCTGAACCACGGCGTGGCTGACCCGAGGCCGCTGTCGCGGCGCCCGTTGTCGCAGTTGACCGTCGACTTTCTCTGCGATCTCGCCGGCACCAGGCCCTGCCATGCGTGGGCGGGGCGGATCCTGGCCGACGCCAGTGCGGACGACGTGGCGCGGAGCAATGCGATCAGGGTAAGCACTCGGCTTCGGACACCGGTGCAGACCGACCTGCGCGGGGCATCGCTGAAGGGAGAGGACCTGTCATACCGGGATCTGCAGGGCGTGGACCTCACCGGCGCCGACCTTACCGACGCCAGGCTGGTCGGCGCGAACCTGACCAGGGCCGTCCTGCGGGACGCCAGCCTGACCGCCGCCCGGCTGGACGAGGCGCGGCTGACCAGAGCTGACCTGCGCGGGGCGGACCTGACGAGGGCCAGGCTGGCGCGGACCGACATTCGCGGCGCGCAGCTCGCCGGGAGCAGATGGACCCGGGCCGCGCTCGTCGACGTGACGGCCGACCCCGGGCAGACCGGCGCGGCGGAGTTGCGCGGCGCCGCGGTGGTGCCCGGTCAGCCGGTCGAGATCGAGCTAGCGCCAGCGGCGATCGGGGTGCCGTACGGCTTCCATGTCCAGACCAGCAGGCTCCCCGAGCCGACGGCGTACAGCAGGGACGGCGGCACGCTGGCGATCGGCAGCGAGGACGGCGGCGTGCTCATCTGCGACACCGTCTCTGGGCTGCCGGTGCGAACGCTGCACGGGCACCGCGGTCGCGTCTACGCGGTCGCCTCAGGGCCTGGTGACCGCGTGCTTGCGACCGGGGCGAGCGACGGCACTGCCCGGCTGTGGGATCCCGCCACCGGCGAGTGCCTGCGAACGTTTGCCGGCCACCGCGCCGGCGTATGGCCGATGACGTTCGGCCCGGACGGCGGGCTGATTGCCACCGGTGACGGCGACGGCGTCCTGCGGCTGTGGGATGTCGCGACCGGCCAGATCCGTCACCAGCTCGCGGGCCATACCGCGCCCATCTACACGGTCGCCTTCAGCCCGGACGCGGCGCTGCTCGCCGTGGGCGACGCGGCAGCGCTGCGCCTGTACGATCCTGCCACCGGGTCGTCCGTGCGCATGCTGAGCGGCCAGCGCGGTCCGGTCTACCGCGCCGTGTTCAGCCCTGCGGGCGATCTGCTGGCCACCGGCGACGGCGGCGGGAATGTCCGGCTGTGGGACCCCGTCACCGGCGAGTGCCGCAGTGAACTCGCCGGTCACACCGGACGTGTCTACGCGGTCGCCTTCCACCCGGATGGGCAGAGCCTTGCGAGCGGCGATACCGATGGCGGTATCCGGGTTTGGGATCCAAAGACGGGGCGGGTCACGCATCAGCTGAGCGGGCATAGCGGCGCGGTGTACTGCGTGGTTTACAGCCCGGACGGCAGCCTGCTGGCCAGCTGCGACAGCGACGGGAACGTCCGGCTGTGGGATTCCGTCACCGGGCAGGTAGCGCACGTGCTCTCCGGGCACAAGGCGTCGGTGTGGCCGATGGTATTCCGGCCCGATGGCACTCAGCTGGTGACCAGCGGCAACGACGGAACGACCCGGTTGTGGGATCCGGCCAGCGGGCAGTGCAGGCATGTCCTGCGCGGCCATGGTCGCCGGATCACCGGGGTACGGTTCAGCCCGGCCGGGGACCAGCTGGCCACGAGCGGCAACGACGGCATCGTGCGGCTTTGGCACCCGCGTACCGGCCAGCGGCTGACGCAGCTGAAGCGTTCCTCCGACCGGTTGATCTCGGTGTTCTTCAGCCCGGTCGGCAACCGGCTCGCCACCGCGAGCAACGATGGCGCGATCTATCTATGGTCGGCGTCCGGTGCCTACGAGCGCGAGATGAACGTGGAGACAGACCATCTCTGGGCCGAGGCGTTCAGTCCGGATGGCGACGTTATCGCGACGGCCAACGATGACGACTCGGTACGGCTCTGGTACAGCACGACAGGGCGGCCGATGCGCACATTCGCAGATCACCACGGCCGGGTGCGCTCAATAGCCTTCAGCCCGGACGGTGGCAGGATGGCGACCGGCTGCGACGACCGCACGGTGCGGCTGTGGGACGTCGATACCGGGTCCTGCATCGCCACCCTGCCCGGCCATACTGACCGTGTTTACTCGGTGGTTTTCAACCCTGCGGGCACGGTGCTGGCGAGCGCGAGCAACGATGGCACGGCGCGGCTGTGGGACGCCACTTCCGGCGCTCCCGGATACACGCTGACCGGGCACCGGGGACGGCTCTGGTCGGCCGCATTCAGCCCGGACGGCGCGGTGCTGGCCACCGCCGGCGATGACCTGGTTGTCCGGCTGTGGGACGTGGGAACCGGAGCCCACCTGCACACCCTCGCCGGGCACGCCAGGCGGGTGTGGTCGGTGACGTTCAGCCCGGACGGCACGCTGCTGGCCAGCGCCGGCGACGACGGGACGGTGGTGCTATGGGGCATCGGCGGGGATGGCCCGCCCAGTCTGCGGCTGACCTTGCTTGGCCTGCCCGAGGGGTGGGCGGCGCTGGCGCCCGATGGCAGATACAAGCAGGAGGGTGACGTGGCCGGGCAATTCTGGCACGCAGTCGGGATGTGCCGGTTCGGGAGCGGTGAGCTCGATCCCTACCTCACCGCGGTTCGCCAGCTGCCGTTCGATGCAGAGTTTTGATCCGGATCAACAGCCCCAGTAACCCCACCAGTGAGCTCGCGAGGGCACTGGGGCAGGCGACCGGCGGGCAGGCGCGGTTCGACGCGTACAGCAGGCACCTGTACTCCCGCGACGCGAGCATGTACGCGATCGAGCCGATCGGCGTCGTCTTCCCTCGCGACCGCGATGACGTGCAGGCGGTCGTCTCGACGGCGGCCGAGTTCGCCGTGCCTGTGCTGCCGCGCGGCGCAGGGACCAGCCTGGCTGGCCAGACAGTCGGGCGCGCGATCGTGATGGACTTCTCCAGGCACATGAGCACGATCATCGAGATCGACCCCGGCCGGCGAACCGCGCGAGTGCAGCCGGGCGTGGTGCAGCAGCAGCTCAATCTGGCGGCCGCGGCGCACGGCCTGATGTTCGGGCCGGATACCTCAACGAGCAACCGCGCGACCATCGGCGGCATGATCGGCAACAACTCGGCAGGAAGCCACTCTGTCCGCTTCGGGATGACCATCGATCATGTGAACGAACTCGACGTGGTGCTGTCGGACGCATCCCTGGTCACCTTCGGCCCGGTCGCCGGCGCGGACGTCGCGGGCCGCGCTACCAGGAACTCACTGGAAGCCCGCCTGTACGCCGGGATTCCCGTGCTGCTCGGCAGGTACGCAGACGCGATCGCCACCGGCTACCCGCGGTTCTGGCGGCAATCCGGTGGTTACCGGCTTGACCGGCTGGCCGGCTCGGCCGAGCTGAACCTGGCCAAGCTCGTGGTCGGCTCAGAAGGCACCCTGGCCGCTGTCGTCGAGGCAACGGTCGGCCTGGTCACCGCGCCGCGGCGCCGGGCCATCGCGGTCGGGCACTTCAGGTCGGTCGAAGCGGCCATCGAGGCCGTCGGGGACGCGCTTGCCTGCGAGCCCGCTGCCGTTGAGCTGATCGACCGGATGATTCTCGACCTGTCCCGCCAGAAGATCGAGTACCGCTCGCTCAGCTCGGTCCTGCACGGCGACCCGGACGCGCTGCTGTATGTGACGTTCTTCGGTGACACCGCCACCGAGGCGGCCGCCGGGCTGGACCGGCTTGAGCGGCTGTGGGACCGGCACGGGCACGGTTACCACACCCTGCGCGCGGAGTCCGCAGCCGAGCAGGCAGCGCTGCTCAAGGTGCGGGAAGCCGGCCTCGGCCTGCTGCTCGCCGCGAGCGCGGGCACCAGCCGGCCGCTGGCGTTCGTCGAGGACACCGCCGTCGATCCGGCGCGGCTGCCCGCCTATGTCAGGCGGTTCAGGCAGATCCTGGACGGCCATGGCCTGACCGGTTGCTTCTACGGCCACGCGTCGGTCGGCTGCCTACACGTCCGGCCGTTTGTCGACCTCGCCGCGCCCGGGCAGCTCGACGTGCTGCGCGCGGTCGCGGAGCAGGTGCGCGACCTTGTCGTGGAGTTCGGCGGTGTCAACTCCAGCGAGCACGGCGACGGGCTGGTCCGCAGCGAGTTCAACCGGGCGATGTTCGGCCCCGGGCTGTACGCGGCGATGCGGGAGACCAAGCGGCTGTTCGACCCGGCCGGGCTGATGAACCCAGGCAAGATGGTCGACGCGCCGGCGATGACCGACAACCTGCGCGATCTCGGGGTCAGCGCCGGGACCCCGCTGGCCACCCGGCTGCGGTTCGACGCGCCAGGAGGCATGCTCGGAGCCGCCGACCGCTGCATGAACATCGGCCTGTGCCGCAAGACGGCAAGCGGTGTGATGTGCCCTTCGTACATGGCCACAAGGGAAGAGGAACACTCCACAAGAGGGCGGGCCAACGCCCTGGTGAAGGCCCTGTCCATGCCGGACCCGCGGTCGGCGCTCGGCGACGAGCGGCTGCACGAGATACTCGACCTCTGCCTGGAATGCAAGGCATGCAAGAGCGAGTGCCCGCTCGGCGTCGACCTCGCCGCGCTCAAATCCGAGGCGCTGGCCGCCTATCAGGACCAGCATGGCGTGCCGCTGCGGTCCCGGCTGTTCGGGTCCATCCGGCTGCTGAACCGGGCGGGCTCGGCCGCGTTCCCGCTGTCGAACGCCCTCGCCGCCGCCAGGCCGGTCCGCCAGCTTGCCGAGCGGTGGCTGAAAGTCACGGCCAGGCGGCCGCTGCCCAGGTATCACCGCGAAGACCTGCTGACCTGGTTCAGGCGCCGCCCGCACCAGCGGGCTACCGCGCCGTCCAAGGGCGAGCTGGTCTTCCTTGCCGACTGCTTCACCACGTTCACCGAGCCGTCGGCGGCGATCGCCGCGATCGAGCTGCTTGAGCTGGCAGGCTGGCAGGTGCGGCTGGAGTCCTCGGGCTGCTGCGGCCGGGCCACCCTGTCCAAGGGCCTGCTTGACCAGGCGCGGGCGCTGGCCAGGGCGATGGTGGACCGGCTGGACCGCGCATCCGGGGCGGCAGCCGGCCAGCTTGTCGCCGGGGCGGCAGCCGGCCAGCTTGTCGCCGGGGCGGCGGAGCGGCAGGTCGGCCCGGCCGGGCGTGCTGTCCCCATCGTCGGGGTCGAGCCTTCATGCCTGCTGACGCTCCGCGATGAATATCCCGCGCTGCTGCCCGATGATCCGCGTGCCGAGCGGATCGCCGCCGCCGTCCGGCTTCCCGAGCAGGTGCTGCTTGAGTCGCTGGCCGCCGGCGAACTCGGGTGCGTGCCGGGCGGCGAGCTCAGCGGCAGCCGGATCGTGCTGCACGGGCATTGCCATCAGAAAGCGATCACCGGCACCGCGCCGACGGTGGACCTGCTGCGCAGTGTGCCAGGGGCCCAGGTGACTGAGCTCGACGCGGGCTGTTGCGGCATGGCCGGATCGTTTGGCTTCGAGGCCGAGCACTACGAGCTGTCGATGCGGATCGGCGAGCTCAGGCTGTTCCCGGCGATCCGGGCCGAGCCCGAGGGCAGCATCCTGGCAGCCACCGGGGTCTCGTGCAGGCAGCAGATCGCGCACGGCACAGGCCGGCGGGCACGGCATCCGCTGGAGATCATCCGAAAGTCGATCATTATCAACCAGCAGCGCGACGTCATCAGCCCGCAGCGCGACGTCACTTCCTGACGGCGGCAACTGGTGGCTCATGGGCCAGATCTCGGGACCTTCGTCCCTGCCTGATCCGGCGGGCGGTCGGATTGACTGCGTGGATGTTCGTCCGCGAAGAACTCGCGCTTGACGTCGGGTTCACCGCTGCTCAGGCCAGGCTCGCCAACCTGATCAACGACGGCTCGCTGCGAAGCGCGTCAGAAGGCGCCTACGACAGCGGGCTCGTCATGCTGATCAAGGTAGGGCCGTTCGGCGATGTGCCAGGGGTCTCCAAGCTCGTGCAAGTGCAGTTCAGGGAACTGGTGACGCACGAGGACAGCACGGTGCTCACGCTGCGGTGGGAAGCCACAGGCGCAGGCGGAAAGCTGTTCCCGGCGCTGGACGCCGACATCACGCTGACGCCGGCCGGAGCGAAGCAGACGCGGATGACCCTGGCCGGTGCCTACCGGCCGCCGCTGGCCGCGCTGGGCTCAGGACTCGACCGGGCCATACTCGGCCGGGTGGCATCGGCCACGATGCGGTCGCTGCTCAGCCGTCTCGCGGCCGTCATCGACCCGGACAATGTCGTCGGCTGGACGGAGTCTGCCGATGCCGGGATGCTGCGATGGACCACCGAGACGGAGGAGTGACCTGTCAGCAGGTTGCGCCGGTCACTGCCCGATGCTCATGAGTCCACCGGCTGGCCGAACGGCCCCCACTGCTCACGAAAATACTCAATAATCTTGCTAGCCTGAGCATGACTAACCTCAACGAG
>WNFX01005800.1_pt1 | contig 16464 bp, 17 predicted proteins | sample 5400111 | NCBI WGS metagenome assembly WNFX01 (sample SAMN13153363, study PRJNA577476) | soil metagenome | isolation source: 40 cm soil or saprolite under grassland replicate 1 | place: USA:California | collected 2016-06-15 | reverse complement strand
TACGACCGGTATGTTTCAAAAAGCTCCGCCATTTTTCACCTCTGCATGTTCTTTTGCCGGGGCGTGCCGGAGCCGCACGAACTGCTGAATCCCGATCAGTGGCACCAGCATCCGCTCTACCGGAGAGAAGGCTGAGCGGGCGATTGCCCAGTCGATGATTTCTGGCGCGACCACCCGGTAATCAACGCCATTCCACCGGATGACACATCCGCCCATTGCCTGCACGTTGCGGAACCAGTCGGATTGCTCCCCGAAGGTCATCGGGATCACGAAACCGTCGGGTGTCGCCCGCGCGTTTACGGGCGTGGTGTAAACGCGACCGGAGCGGCGTCCCTGGTGTTGGACCACGGCAAAGAACCGCAGCCGTCGGCTCCCGGCGTAGGCCAGGATGAGCGGGTTCAAGCGATGCGCGATCCGGGCTATCAGAGGATGATTACGGACGGGACGTCCTTTGATTGCCATACCATTATTCCTTGACATTATCATTTCTCCTTTTGGCAACGAGGTCTCCTAGAAGCCCAGGTTTTGCTTGACCAGGATAATCGTGATGCGACCGGGGAGGTGTTCCCCGTTGACGATCAGCAGCTTATTCATCCGACTTCCCTGGCCATACACCTGGCGCGTGCGCGCATCCTCCAGGGGATAGCTGTATTCCTGAACACGACGAAAGCCCTCATCCAGAGTATGCACGAGTTTTTGCGTTCCAACCACCCACACCACGCTGCGTGCTCCCGCGGCGGCAGGCCCTAACTGGCTCCCCATGGCGGAAGCGATGAGTATCTGCCCCTGCTCGGTAATAGCATGCACGCTTCCCACCAACACATCAGGGCTGGCGATCAATCTGCGGATTTCTTGCTGTTGTGTCATGCGATCAAGGGAGTGCAGGCGTGCGCGAACCGACTGAAACCGCGTGGCATGCTCAATATCGGCGTCCAGACCAAGCAGTTCGAGGGTGCGTGACGGTGAATTATACACCTCGGCCTCCGATGGGATCAGATCAAGAACCTGCGTTCTGGCCTCCTCACTGGTCTGGGCTACCACTGCTCGGATACCGTGTGCTTCGAGCGCCTGCACCGTTTGCGCGATCTGTTCATCCGATGCTAGCCGCGTAAATTCCTGATTGGGTACAAGTGTCTCCATGACGATGATTTCCACTTTCGTTGTAACACACTCCTGCTTGAGAGGAAAGCTGGTGCTCCTTACGGACAGTAGCTTTCCTCTCAAATCAAGGGAATAACATGCTGTCAGCGTGTCTTCCCCGCAGGTTCCCCGGCCGGTGCCTTGAACAGGCGCTCCAGGCCGGTGAAGGGAGCCAGTGGGATCACATCAAAGTCGATCAGGTGCAACTGCGCGAATGGTAAGGTGGCGAGAGCCTCTCTGGCGGTTTCCTCGCTTGCACTTTCGAGCATCAACACGACTCTGCCCGGTTCGTTCGCGCGGGTATAGAACTCGCGGCAGATGCCCCGCAAGTAGAGTTCCCACACGGCTCGAGTTTCCGCTGCCGCGTGTTGTAGAATCTCTTCCCGCGAGACGCCCTCGATTGGCTTTGGCATGACTAACATTTTCATAGGATATAGCCTCCAAATTCTCTGTTCGTAGAAACGTTGTCGTGATCTTTCCCAGAAAGACCATCACAAAACAAGAGGGTCGAGGGGTCGTTTTTGTGACAGATGGCTGGAACAAATCGCCTGGTTCCAGAACTAAAGCGTATTGCCCAGATGGCGCTGCCTGGTCGCTTCCAGAAAGCGGGACAGCACATCGTGATCCTGTCCCGCTTTGGCTGGAATATCAAAACAGAAGAGAAAACTTATCAGTTCATTGAAGATGATGAAGAGGTCCTCTCGAAAATCTCTTCCCATTGGCCAACTCTTACGCAACGCGAGGAGAGAGTGTGATCCTCTCCTGCTTTTGTGGAGTATGAAAACAGAAGAACAAGCCCATCAATTCGTAAGGGTTAGTGAGAGTTCCCTCTCTCAATAGAGAACTGTTCAAAGAAATGGCCTCTGCTTCATTCCCTTTATCTTCCCATAAACACATATACCGTTTGATCTTTTTATATAAAAATTGATAATTTGATGTTTAGATAAACAGGACCCTTCTGAACCCTCTTGGGAAGTTCAGTTGGAAAGGAAAAACGATCAGAATGAGAGTTCAGATGGACTCATCCGCTCGCTTTGGAGGGCTTTTTGGGTCCTTTCATCACCACGCCGTAGCGAGGTGCAGGCTCAGGATGAACCCCCCGAGCTCGACCAGGCGATTTTCCACGACTTTGGCATCGGCGGGCGGGAGTGCCAACCTGCGACAAAAATGAGCACCTGACACCCCAGTTCTTGGCAGGCCCGCAAAAAGTCGGCGGCCGCATACCAGCGATCTGCCACGACAATGATAGGCCGGCCCATCAAGGGAACCAACGCACGCAACTGCGCCATCGAGGTAGCGATGGCCGTTTGCCTGGTCGCAATCCGTTGTTGATCGAGAATGCCCACCCAACTGCTGGGGTGCTCGGGCAAGAGCATCACGGTCGAAAACTGCCACCCTACGCTGATTGGCTTGACCGCGCGGGGCAAATTCGAGACATGAATGATGCCACGATCCTGACTCGTGTGCGCATCAGGACGTGGGATACTGCTGGCATCTACGCTGATCCAGACCGTCTCTCCCACCGCAACATCAGAGAGCAGAGCCTGGACCCATGCCTGCCGCAACCGGTCTTCATTCATCTCGCCATGCTCCAAGGCTTGGTAGAGACTGGGCCACTGCCGTTCAAAGGTGGGCGATTGCGACAGTTCTGGCAAACTGCGTGCTTGCTCTTGACAGAGCAAGGCATCACACAAATTGAACAGCGCATCAGCTCCTCGCTCAAAACTGTCGTAGATCTGCTGGCGAACCTGCTTCAATGTGTTAAAGTTCAAGGCGTAATGTCCGTTTACTGTTTGGTTTTGTTCAAGTACATTACGCTTTCAGGCAATCTTTGGCAACCAAAGGTTGCCTTTTTTCCTGGTTTATCTAAACGTCAATAATCATCGGGTTATCTTAAATGCATCTCCTTGCAGCGATCTCGTTGCGCAGTCCGTGGGTCTTGACGGGCCAACATTTGATCTCTTCCCGGTCACTGTTCAGCACGAAGAGATAGAGAGCGGGAGAGCCCAACAGGGCCCTCCCAATAGTGGTAATGCGGTGAGTCGCCATGAACTGCCCGTCTCACCTTCAGTGAAGGCTGAAGTGAGGGAGCACGAATTGTGCCACGTCGTGCCCAAGCTTGAGACCAGCCTCGTGATCGATCCGTGTATGCTGTCCCGCGTAGATGCGGCTTAAGCCAGCCTCTATCGCAACGTCATTATAGCTGGTAAAGTTCCGAACAACGCTCGGCAGAACGTCGGAGGCAAGGCGAATATGATCCTGATTCCCGAAGAAGGCGGCCAACACGGTTGCTCCGGCTGCACTAATCGTACTGTGAGCGCCTGGATACGAGGGATCAAGTGCGGTGGCGGCGAACGGCGTCCACTTTGGGTCACTGACCGTCGCCGGATTCCCATCAGTGTCAGCCAGGCGGATGGCTGTGACGGGCCTCCACAACCGGTAGTGGTATTTGGCGTCGTAGAAGGCAATGGTGCTGTCGGCGAGGGACAGGTTGAGCGTCGCGAACAGCCGTGCGCTGGTCTCCAGGTTGGTATGGTGCGCCAGCGCCTCGTTCTCGGCGATCTCATTCCAGGTATTCCAGATCGGTCCTGCCCAGAACTTTGCGATCACGGTCTGCTCAGCCGTCCGCGTCGTGCTGGTTTTTTGGCCCAGGCTCTTTACCTGATTGATAGCTTGTGCATATGCCTGGCTGGTCAAAGCGGGAGGTGGTGCCGGACGGAACTGCTCCGCGTTGTTGAGCACGAAGGGTGTCACGTTGCCCCAGGTGGTGAACACAGGTGCCACGAACTTCGGCGGCGTGAGTCGGTAGTTGCCCGGCTGGTTACCCGGTGTAAAGGGCGGTGGTGTGGAGGCGAACCCATCAGTGGCGCGGATAGCGAGTAAACGGGCAGCTACAGCCTGACCGATCTGGATTCCCTGCTGTTTGCCTGCTCCATCAGGGATTGGGGCGAGCTCATTGTTGAGCTGCTGATCGAGTGCCGCCTTCATCTTGGGGTAGAGCGCCACCAGGGTATCATGGCCGGCCTGGGCGGCTGCTGCGTCGGCTCTGGCACTTTGGGGAGCGGATACCGAGAAGAGGTAGGCAGGAGCGTCTTGAGTGATGGAGACGACGGCGTCGTAGATCGCTGCATGCAAGATGGCGAAACTGCGCGTCGGGTGAACCGTGGTCGGTTGAGCACCGGGCGTTTGAACGATATGGAGCAGTTCCTTGTTCCAGGCAATGACGATAGCACCGGAGCCACTGGCACCGTTCGTAGCGGCGTTGCTGCTCGCACTGGTCGTCAATGTGGTTGAAACGATCAACACGGCGATTACTGAAGCGATCACCAGGAAAGTGCCAACAGAGGTTGCTACGATCAGCTTCTTCCTCTTCATACCTGCGTTCTCCTTCTGATTGACGTATTACTCAGGAATAGAGTTATCACCGTGTCCAGCAAAAATCTCATCGAGTAGTTTCTCCTTTTGTTCTGAGTCAAATGTGACCAGCGGGTGATTGTGCATTGCAAAAGATGTCCCGACCGGGACGCATGACGTTGTTGGGAAACGCTTCTGTACTACTGTCGTCACAATATATATAGCTTAAATGGAGGCAAGGAGACATCGGCAGGATCATCTAATATTTCCCTCTTCTTGCTCTGGTATCCCCTAGACAGAATTACCTACCTGGAATGGTGACACTTTTGGCTTTCAGAATCTCCGCTTATTTAAGAAGGGCTCTCACCAGTCATCTCATGCCGCACTGTTCATCATGCGCCCTTACTCCTGAGCTTCATTCAGTAAACGCAGAACCTGTAGAGCCTGAGTGACATGTTTCTCAGAGGTGAATTGCGAGAAAAAGATGTGGCGTACAATTCCTTGCCTGTCGATGATATAGGTCACGCGTCCCGGTAATCCAAAAGCTGTGGGTACACCATAGCGTTCCCTGATGGTACCTTCTACGTCGCTCAACAGTGGGAAGGGAAGGTGGTGCTTCGCGGCAAACTGCTGATGAGACTTTACCGAATCTGGGCTAATCCCGATAACTTCTGTTCCAGCATCTTTGAAGATCTTATAGCTGTCCCGAAAAGCACATGCTTCGGCTGTACAGACCGTCGTATTATCTTTGGGGTAGAAGTAGAGGACAATATTTATCTTCCCGAGCAAATCCCCCAGTTGTAATGGCATCCCTGTTTGGGAGGGCAATGCAAAGTCTGGGGCCGGGTCGCCAACCCGCACCTTTCTTTTGGCTGATGACACTTGTTTGTCGTGCTGGCTCATAGAATATCCTCCCTTTGAAATGAGCAAGTGGGCAGCTTATAGTCTCGTTATAGCTCAGCATATTACACGCTGCATGGTAGAGTTGGTATTGCAAGCAAAAGAGTCGTATGATCAGGATGAGGCACCGTGTTATTGAGCGTTCCCGTGTCAATACTGCGATTCTCCCACCTGTCATTGGAAAAATAGCCCGGACAGAAAGAGGCCAAACTCAGGGAACCAGGTGGAACGTGAATACTTCAGATGCTCACGCTCTCATACAAGGTATATCTCAATGAGGGTAACAATTCATCAACAGAAGCGTGTAATTTCTTCTAGAGGCAGTGCGGGAGGATATAGACAGAATTACCGATTTCTCAGCGCCAACAGGAGCATAACTATTCCCACCACTGAGAACTTGTATCGGGATGACGCATGTTACCTCTTGCTTAGCATCGTAGGCGCTAAGGAGTCACAGAGAGGGTTCACTAACAGGATCAATCAGAGCGATTGTAGAAGTTTAAGAGAGGTTGTGTTCGATAGCATAGCGGGTGGCGGCACTGCGTGACTTGACACCAGCCTTGCTATAAATGGTACTTATGTGGGCATGGACAGTGCGATGGCTCAGAGTCAGCTTCTCGGCTATCTGGAGATCGGTCAAGCCCTCGGCAAGTAGACGTAGCACCTCTACTTCTCGTGCCGTCAGCCCGGCAGGATAGGTTGGTGCCGACCTGACTGGCACACTTGGAGGTGAAAGCAATTTTTTGCCCCTTGCAGCAAGTGCCTGTTCGGGTGTCATGGAACGTCCTTGCGACCACGCGGCTGCAAATGCCTTCTCCCCAAGGTGGGCACGCACTACCGCCACAGAGCGCTCATAGTCAGCAAGCTCGACGCGCGGAATGGGTATGCCAGCACCTTCGCGTAACGCTTCTGATACCCCCCATAGCTGTGCGGCCCACGCCAGTTGTCGCTGGGCCGCAACGATTTCCCCTAACTCCAGCAGATACACAGCCGCCACCCATTTTTCGTTCAGCGCACTTGATATCATCAGGCTCTCTTCGTGATGCGTGTATGCGGTTACATAATCGCCCTCGGTAGCACATATCTTTCCCAAAACGGAGAGCGACTTGGCTATACCATGCCGATGTCCCAGTTCTCTGTAGAGCACGATACTCTTCTCGGCGAGCATATGTGCTGTGACAAGGTCTTTTTGCTGCAAAGCTACTTGTGCAGAGACACAATAATACGCCGCCAGACCTTCTTTGAAGCCTACCTCTTGAGAAAGCGCAAGACATTCCTCGAGTAGAGGGCTAATGCTCTTCTGGTCGGCTTGAGCAACAAAAAGCACTTGTGCCAATTGAGAGAGTGTATGAGCGATGCCTCTCTTGTGTCCTCTTTCCCTGTGTATCGCCAGGCTCTCCTCAAACAGACTGCAAGCCCTACTGTACTCACCCAGGCTACTGGCTAGGAGACCCGACGTAAAGAGCGCGTAGGCCGCGAGCTCCATAGCATCCACCTGCTTCGTAATCACGAGGCATTCTTCTATGAGTGTGCGTGCTGCAAGCATATGTCCCTTGATCCAGGCCATGCTCCCCAATAGGTAGAGCGAGAACGCAATGCCTGGCTGATCCTCAAAGGCACGAAAGAGTGCCAGGCTCTCCTGACACAACGACTCTGCACGATCATAATCGCTTTGAATGAAGGCCAGGTTCGCTGTGGCAATAAGTGCTTTCGCTTGTATCGGTGCCTCGACCTGGACATCCGCAGCTATCTTTCTCGCCAATGCACGCTCAAGCAGGTTCCGCCCCTCACTAAGGTGTCCATGCACCGTCCAGAAGGTGCGCAGTGCTCCTCCTAATCGTAACGCAACCTCTATACAGCTTTCATCCTTTACGGCTTGTTCTACTAACCACTGCAATGCTGCTCGCAGATTGTCATGCTCCTGCTCCAGGCGATTCAACCATGCAGTTTGCTGTGGGCCACCGATCTCGACCTCGGCATGCTCGGCTAGTGAAAGATAGTAGAGAGCATGCGTCCTCTGTGTGCGCGCCATCTCATTACTGATGGCAAGAGTCGTCAGGCCATACTCGCGGATCGTCTCTAACATGAGCAGGCGTGGCTCCTCTCCCTCCTGCTCCGTTTGTTGCAGGAGGCTCTTATCAATGAGTGAAGCCACTGCGTCTAGCACTGGGAAAGTATTTTCATCGAACAGCTCGTAGAGAGACTCGATCGCCCTTAGCGTGCATCCTCCGACAAAGACAGAGAGCCGCCGAAAGAGCCGCTGCTCCCCAGCATCGAGTAGATCATAACTCCACGCGAGCGCGTTACGGAGCGTTTGCTGCCGAGCCGGAACATCTTGTGCCGTACTCGTCAAGATCGGTAATCGATGTTCCAGGCGGGTTAAGAGTGCTCGTGGGGGAAGCAATTTGACACGCGCCGCTGCCAGTTCGATGGCGAGCGGTAGCCCATCTAGACGAGTACAGATCTCCGCGACCGTTTGCGCGTTAGTTGGCGTCATTTGAAAATCGGGTTTGGCAGCCTTTGCCCGCTCTGCGAAAAGGGCTACTGCTGCATACTGCGAAAGGGATTCGACCTCGGGAAGATGAGTGAGATCGGGCAGCGCCAATGGCGGCACGGGAAACTCATATTCACTTCGGATGTGTAGCACGGCGCGGCTCGTCACCAACACCTTGATATGGGGGCAGGAAGCCAGGAGGTCCGAAAGTTGCGGAGCCGCCGCTAGCACTTGCTCGAAATTATCCAATACCAGCAGAAGGTGTTTATCACGTAAATACATCTGCAAAAGATCAAGGAGGGCTCCATCACTGGTCTCTTTGACTCCAAGTGTTTGAGCAATCGTGGGAACAACCAGGCCAGTATCGCGAATGGGGGCCAGTGGGACGAAGCACACGCCATCGGCAAAAGCGGGAAGCAAGTCTTTTGCTACCTGCACACTCAGGTTCGTTTTGCCAACTCCCCCCGTTCCTGTGAGGGTCAAAAGACGTACCTCCGGTCGTCGCAAGAGAGTACATATTGCCACTATTTCTTGCTCACGTCCAATCAACGCTATGAGTTGTGCAGGTAGGTTATTGACCACGATTCCCCCCTCCTCCTGAGAATATACGAGACAGGTAATCGATGCTCAATGAGTCCAGGCGATCAGTTGAGAGTGTCTGGTGAATATCATGGCCCTTATTATACGTTACAGTAAGCAGAATTTCAAAGGCCACCGATCACAACAACGCTGGTCGTAGCTACCACCTGGGGCATCATCGGTGTCATCACAGGGCCGTCCTTTTCCGGTTACAGCCTCTCAGCAATCACAATGGTTAAGTAATTGTGTCTAGAGGACTCCAATGTAAATATCAGGCCACAATTACATGATTCTGTCGATATATTCCTGTCCTCATTAAGGTATACATGTTGTTGGAGGGTGAGGACAGGAATTTACTCTCGTTCCATCACGGATGAGCCGCTATTACGTATGAAGAAAAACTGCTCTGAAGTCAATGCAGGAAAACAATTTAATAGCTTGAAAATCAGTAAAGACGGTCACTTTCCCAAAGGGAGCGTGAAATATGGCAGTAATTAATTATATGCGTGAAGTCCATGAGACATTGCATGGTGTGGAAGAGCGAGAAGCCGATATGCAAGAGGAGCTTCTCGCTCGCTCACATTCTTCTCGTGCAACCGCCGTCTATCATCCTATAAGCACTGAGGATGCTTTTCAGAGCTACCTGTGCGACATCCGTAGCTTTGAACTCCTCACACATGAAGAGGAAATTGATCTGGCGAGACGGATTGCCGCAGGAGATGAACGAGCACGCCGCAAGCTGATCGAGTCAAATTTGCGCCTGGTCATTGCGATTGCGCGTCGATACACTGTTACAGGAGTACCTCTCGTCGACCTCATCCAGGAGGGAAACCTGGGATTGATGCATGCAGTTGAGAAATTTGACTACCGGCGTGGCTGCCATTTTGCTACCTATGCCACCTGGTGGATTCGCCTGGCGATTAGTCGCGCCGCCGATGACCAATCGCGCTTGATTCATCTGCCAGAGCAGGTGGCGGCAAACTTACGCAAGCTACGACGTGTCGTGGCGCAGCTTTCACAAGAAAACAATCTTGATCCCCTGGCTGAGCAAATAGCTGAGGCTTGTCATTTTAGCCTGGACGAGGTCAAACATCTGCTCGCTATCATTGAGCAGCCGGTTTCCCTTGACGTGTCTGCAGATGATGAAGCTGGTTATTCGCTCGCCGATACACTCGAAGATACTTCGGTCCCTGCTCTCGCTGAAACGGCCTCACAGCATCTCCTGAGTGAAGAACTGCAGCAAACGCTGGCCTTACTCACTCAGCGTGAACGTACTGTCATCACGTTGCGTTGTGGTATCGGTGATGGCCGCAGTCGTACGTTGCTTGAAGTCGGCAAAGAACTGGGCGTCTCTCGCGAGCGTGTTCGACAGCTTGAAATGGTGGCGCTGAAGAAAATACGCTCCAAATTTACTTGTCAATAGTTCTGGTCCATAGCAGCACCTCTCGTCTTGCCAATGCTGCTCATAGCGTCGCGGGTAGCTCGCCGCCCGTTCATGTAAGACGAAAGGAGAAGGAGATTTTGTCATGTCCGATCTTTTAGCGGCTCGTGCTCAAATGGGCACGTCACTGGCTTTCCATATCATCTTTGCTTCCCTGGGCATTGGGCTGCCACTGCTCCTGTGCATTGCCGAAGGACTTGCCCTGTGGCAGAAAGATACTGACTGGATGACACTCACACGCCGCTGGACGAAAGCCTTTGCCCTGCTCTTCGCTATCGGCGCAGTCTCTGGCACGATACTCTCGTTTGAAATTGGCCTGCTCTGGCCGACCTATACCAGGTTCTCCGGATCAATCATCGGCTTACCGTTCGCCCTGGAAGGCTTCGCCTTCTTTATAGAGGCGATCTTTCTCGGCCTCTATCTCTACGGTTGGGAGCGCCTCTCGCCTCGTGCGCACTGGCTCTGCTCCTTTCCACTCTGGATCAGTGGAGCGGCTTCGGCATGGTTTATCGTCAGCGCCAACTCCTGGATGAACACTCCAACCGGATTCCAGATTACGCATGGGCAGGTGACAGGTATCAATCCCTTACAGGCAATCTTGAATCCGAGTACTCTCTATGAGACGACCCATATGCTTCTGGCCGCCTATGTGGCCACTGGCTTCGGCGTGGCCACCGTCTACGCCATCCAGATCCTGCGCGGCAGGCGCGCATCGTACTATCGGAAAGGACTCGTGCTGGCGATGGCGCTCGGGGCTATTGCCATCCCCTTCCAGATTTTCGATGGTGACGTGAGCGCTCGCTCCCTGGCGGATCTCCAACCAGCCAAGTTAGCCGCGATGGAGGGGGTCTTCCATACGCAGCAAGGTGTTCCGATCAAGGTCGGTGGTATTGTCGATGTAAAGACGGGGCAGGTGGTCTTCGCCCTTGAAATCCCGCATGGACTCAGTATCCTGGCCAGAGGCGATCCCAATGCTACCATTATCGGGCTCGATGCCTACGCACCGCAGGATCGGCCAGATCCTACGTTTGTCCACCCCTCCTTTGACGGCATGGTCGGCAGTGGCTTCTTCGCGCTCCTCATTGGGGGCGTCTTCTGGCTGTTCTACTTCAGGCGCAAACGCGTTGTTCCTGAAAATCGCCTGCTGCTCTGGGGGATCGTCCTGGCCGGACCGCTCTCTTTTATCGCCATAGAACTTGGCTGGATGGTCACTGAACTGGGACGCCAACCCTGGGCCATCTATGGCATCCTGCGGACGCAGGACGCGGTGACGACCGCTCCAGGAGTGGGCACCAGCTTTGCGGTCTTCTCCGTCATTTACGGAGTGCTGGCGATCACTTTGACCGTGCTGTTGCTGCGCTTGGCACGTTCACCGCTGCCCAAACAGGAGTCGCCTGTCCTCGTGAGTAGTGCTGATGAAAAGGTCGTGACAAAATGACATTACCATACATTATCCTGATTATCCTCTGGATTTCGCTGATCGCTTATGCTGTCCTTGGAGGCGCAGATTTTGGTGGCGGCATCTGGGACTTCTTCGCCTTTGGTCTCCAGGCAGAACGTCAACGCCGCCTGATTGGGCAAGCTTTAGGGCCAGTCTGGGAGGCCAACCACGTCTGGCTAATCTTCTTGATCGTGGGCCTCTTCACCGCCTTCCCGCTAGCTTTTTCAGTCCTCTCAACGGCGCTCATTGTGCGCACGATCACACCTTTCTTGTTCGGTACTGCAGCGGCTGCCGTGGCGAGCGGCCAGGTGCGCGTTCAAGGAGGTCGTGTTCAGACCGATCTCCTGGCAGGCTGGACCACTCCCTTCGCACTCACCATCGGGGCATTAGCCCTCACACTCTGCGCTGTTCTTGCCGCTATCAATCTGATAATAGAGGCTCAGAACAGCAATGAACCTGAACTCGTGGAAGCGTTTCGTCGCCGTGCCATCATCGCAGGTGCCATTACGCTGGCACTAGATGTCGTTGCCTTCATCCTGTCGCCGTTCCAGGCACCACTTTTATGGCACGGCATGCTCAATCATGCTCTTCCTGTCGTCATCGCTACAGGGCTGATCGGGCTGGGAGCCGCCATCTCGTTGGTACTGAGGCACTACCGCGTGACGCGTGTGCTGGCCTTTACCGTAACAGCACTCATTTTTGCGTCCTGGGGCCTGTCGCAATTTCCTTACCTGGTCCCGGTTGCTGTGACGATAAATAATGCTGCCAGCCCACCTGCCACGCTCCAGGCGCTGCTTATCGGCACGAGTATTGGTATGGCATTGCTCTTGCCTTCCCTCTGGTTGCTTTTCCACGTCTTCAGGGGCGGGCATTCTGCACATGTGGTTGAGGAGAAAACGGCGGCGTCAACGAAATGAAGCGAACGAAATGCTCACCACTCGCCTTAAAAGGAGGTAAATCGATGCTATCTACGCGCGCTCTCAATGGAGCAACTATCGATAGGCAGGAAATTCAAAGCTTATATCAGGAAAGGTACGAGTTCATCTATCACTATGTGCATAGCAAGATCGGCAACAGAGAGGATGCCGAGGATCTGGCATCAGAGATTTTTCTCAAGGCAGCACGTAGCCTCGACCAAGAGCGTAGTCGCGAAAGTATGCAACAATGGTTGTATCTCGTTACGCGCACCACTATCGCGGACTACTGGCGAGCTCATTATCGTCTACCAACGAGTTCCCTGGATGAACTCTTAGATGCTGGTTGGGAGCTTCCAGTTGAAGAAGCGCCGATCGAACTAAGCGGCAGCGCAAAGGATCGGGTACAGCGCATCCTACAAGCACTACCTGAGCGGCAGCGAGAAGTCTTGACATGCCGTTTTCTGTTCAAACTCTCGATACATGCGACGGCTTTGAGGATGGGCGTTTCCGTAGCAAACGCCAAAGTATTGCAATTTCGCGCGCTCAAACGCGCTGCAAGCCTCGAACGAGCCATTACAGAGTAACCACATCATGAGCAGCAGAAGATCTGCCGTCAAAGGTTAAGGTCTGTTCCTAAACTCTCTTCTTCTTTCATAATCATCTCGTGGAAAGTGATTGACTTTCCACATGCACGGCGCTTCAGATGCAGTTGGCCTGCCTCGTTCCCTGGAGCAACTACATCTTAGGCGGCGAGGACTTTGCAGTAGCGTTGCCATGCTGCATTCTCTCTCATTGACCAGGTTCCTGCCTCACTTGTGGCTGCGAAGTAGAGGTTGGAGAGCACGCCCAGTTCCCCTACTTCTCGGGGCGATTGAAAGCGCTGGAACTCCTCGACCACCAGATAACCGCCTGGGTGCAAGGCTTGCGCACAGCGATTGACGAGATCGCGCTTCTCCTTCTCATCGAAGTGGTGGAGGAGATTGCCGATGAAGATGGGATCGTACTGCTCGTCTCCCAGATCGTCTGTCAGCGCATTCCCGGCACGATGGACGATGCGCTCACCCATGCCATTCAGTCTCATACCTTTATCTCCAGATGATTCGTTCTCAATTCTTTACCAATTTTCCCAACGCGATCGATCCATCCAGACCGAAGCAGAACCAGCAAGCGCCGTGATACATACTGATCACAGACATGCGGAATGCAACTGTACCTCGATCAGCACATCATTAAAGGCTTTGTTCGCATGGGTATGTATCTCGGCTTCACTCCAATTCCCCATTTGAAGGATGGTTTTCACCGAAGTTAGTCGATGTATTGATATCTTTTAACCATGCTTAGTGTATGGGTTTATACCCTCAATCACTAGCTACGACGCGCCCCAGATACCTATAGGCAACCGTTACGCAAATATATAGCAAAGGAACCAGGTGTGCATCGACAGAAGCGTGTAATTCTTATCCCGCATTTCGTTGGGAACCGTCTAGTCAGAATTACCTAGCTTTTGTTTTCTCTCTACCTCAAGTAACTGCACCCATGCAACCAGGAAGCAAGGAGGGAAGCGGACATCAGTTCGCTTCCCTCCTAAAAGCAGTCATACTCTATGCTTCGCCCCGCTCTTCTTAAGCATGTACATATCTACTTCTTGCGACGCCTGGGGGAGCCGGAAGCCAGGAAGCCTAATCGTCCCAGCCTGGGAGTCAGCCACTGATCCAGCCCATAATAGCGCCCAGCCGAGAGGCAGAGCAGTACGACAAAGAGGATCGCATAGGGAAAGGCGGTGCCGATATCGGTACTGAACCCCGGGATGTAGGGTCCTCCAAAACCTTCAGGGATGGCCCAGATGCCCAGTGACAGGAAGATGCCAACGAGAGAGGTCAGGTTGCTCAAAACGCCCAGTATCAAGAAGACTGCTATCACGGTCTCTGAGGTGGCTAGCGTGCGAGCAAAGAGCAGCGCGGATTGACACTGACAAGGTTCGCCCAGAAGGTGATCCAGACCTGAATGAACCCGGGTTGACCAGCCTTCGCTGCTGCAACCTGGGCAACGAAGGTATTTTGAAACGGGGGTAGCCACTGTAATAGAGCGGCACAGAGTCACCTATCTGACCACATTGTTGAAGAGATATTCAGTAGCATAATAGCCGGTTTGGGCATTCTTGTAGCCCGATACCTGAGGCTTCTATTGACTGATGCTGCGTAGTATCGTTCTTTCACTAATAGATTCGCAGCGGGTTACAGTGTACTTGTTATGTTGAATGCTTTCATCCTCACAACCCCATTCTAAGCGAAGCTGATAGGCAAGTTTGTGCTACTTCATTGGTTTCAGAAAAATGATTTGTGAAGCCATTCAAGGATCTCTTTCCTCAACGATGCCGCTGCCTCTAGCGTCGCCCAGGCAGTCAGTATACAAGCAAGACCAGGTAATTCTGTCTAAATGGTTTCCAGAGGTAGAAGAGGGAGAAATTACATGATTCTGACGATGTCCTCTGCTTCCTTCCGATAGGAGATAATGAGCATGGCACGTAAAGCTCCGGCACGTAGGTGTCCAGCAGTAGATGCGGTGTCGCGCATTGCTGTCGTCAAGTCGGACAAAGAGGCCCAAACGTCCGGAGCGTTCACGGCCTTGCTGGACAGTGTGGCGCAGGAGATATTGCTTTTCTCAGCTTGAAATGCTTTACTAAGGCAAGGTTTAAAATAAGCGTGAACCTTGCCTTAGTAAAGCAAAGGGTACAAGAGCGCTTTTCTCTATCTTTGCTCTCCACTTTTGGAGCAATGATAACCTGACCGAACGAGAGGACTCTTTACAATGAATGTAGACGCAACGGGTGAGCAAGTTGTGGTCATTGTCGGCGCGGGACTCGCTGGCGGCAATGCGGCTGTGACCCTCCGAGAAGAAGGATGGCGAGGCCGCATTGTGCTCCTGGGCACGGAGCCGGGCATCCCTTTCGGTCGTCCACCGCTGTCCAAAACCTATCTGCGAGGGGAGGAAGATCTGAGCGGCTGGTACGTCAAACCCGCCGACTGGTATAGCGATCACGACATCGAACTGCGTACCGGGTCCACCGTGCGGCGGATGGACACAGCTCTCAAGCACCTGCAACTCGAAAGTGGAGTGGCGCTGGATTACGACAAGTTGGTGCTCTGCACCGGCGGAAGAAACCGTCCCCTGACGGTGCCCGGGGCGACCTTGCCAGGCATCTATCAACTGCGCACGCTAGCAGAGTGTGATAACATCCGTCAGGTTGCCCGGCCTGGTGCGCATGTCGTGATGGTTGGCATGGGATTCATCGGGGCCGAGGTCGCCGCTTCGCTACGCCAGATGGACCTCGAGGTCACCGTCGTCCTCCCTGGAACGGCACCGCTGGGCTCAGTTCTCGGGAACGAGGTTGCTGCCGTGCTCGCAGAGATTCATCGCGAGCATGGAATCCACCTTGTGACAAACGATCAGGTGATCGGTTTCGAGGGCGGCAACCGGGTGGGGCGCGTATTGACCGCCAGAGGTGCACAGCTAGCCTGCGACCTGGTCGTCGTCGCCATCGGCATCGAGCCGGTCGTAGACGCACTTACTGGCAGCGGAATTGCCCTGGACAACGGGATTCTCGTGAACCCGTATTTCCAAACGAACGTGCCCGATGTCTACGCCGCAGGGGATGTGGCCAACCTGCTGCACCCGGTCTTTGGGAGAGTGCGGGTGGAGCATTACAACAACGCTGAAAAGCAAGGTCGTGCGGTAGCCCGTGCCGTCCTCGGCACCAGACAGGCATATGATTATATCTACAGCTTCTGGTCCGACCAGTACGAGCACAACCTGGAATATGTAGGCTTCGCCAGGAAATGGGAACGCATTGTTCTGCGCGGCGACTACAGCAGCAGAAAGTTCCTGGCCTTCTACCTGACGCAGGGTGTTCTGCAGGCGGCTTTCGGGCTGAACCGTGGCGGTGATCCAGAACTCGACGCTGATGCAGAGCTGCGGACGTGTCAGGATCTGATTCGTGGCCGCATCCAACTATCAGAAGCTGCCCTGGCGGACGACCATGTGGATCTGCGATCATTGAACTCCAGTGCCAGGTCCCAGACCGTCAGGAAATAGACACCCACTGCCAGCGACCAGGCGGTGCAATGATGCTGCCTCCGCCTGGAGACGATTATACTCGCCAGGATCAAGCTCGTGAAGCCCATATAAAACCAGGAGAGCG
>WNFX01004290.1_pt1 | contig 16467 bp, 12 predicted proteins | sample 5400111 | NCBI WGS metagenome assembly WNFX01 (sample SAMN13153363, study PRJNA577476) | soil metagenome | isolation source: 40 cm soil or saprolite under grassland replicate 1 | place: USA:California | collected 2016-06-15 | reverse complement strand
TCTCTCTGGTCCATCCCCGACCGTAATCCATTGAACAATACTTTCGCCCAGACTTTGAGCGGAAACCTCGCCCCCCTCCCTGGCTACAGAGTGTCACTCCAAGGAAGGACATTGACGCGCATGTTCCCATATTACTACCCAGACTCGTACCAGACAGGAGGACGCGTTCTGGGACTGGATTTAGATCCTTTTTACAGAAGTTGGTATGACACCGACGTATTCTACAAGGACGACCTCGCAACACTCAACAGCGTATACCTTGAAGACCAGCCTACCATCAACGTCACAGGACTGGCCGGAGCCCCTCAGAACTTTGCGTCAACGATGTTCTGGCTGGACTGGTACGGAGTCGGGGCCCTCGTCTTAGACCCTGGTCTCTACCCAGTCCAAAATACAGCAGGAAATTTCTCGGCACGACAAGCACTATTCTCAACAAAGACAGCCGCAACTCAATATGGCACCCTCGTCTTTGTACAGCCCACCAAAGCTAGCCCGACTTTAGTTGCCACCAACGCATCGGTAATCGGTTTCTACTCTCAACAGCCAGACTCGAAGGTTGAATACAATGACATTCTAGCTCTTCTAAGCTATCTAGGACTAGATTCGAGATATGTTGTCCCGGTCTATCTCCAATCTCTCGACAACTTCAACCCGAACGGATTCAATGCCATAATAACCGACCAATACACAAACGCTACAGCGAACTCGGGAATAAGCTCCTTACGAGAGCAAGGAGCCAGAGTCGTGGTTGTTCAATCCGATCTTCTTGCCACGCTACAACCCCAAGGGCCAACAGGTGCACAGGAACTGGCCAGCCTCGTTTCGCCACTAATTTCATCCGAAACGCAAAACCTCAGCGAGATATCCTCGTTCCCGTCACAGACGCTCACGATTATGCCGCAGAACTGGACTATCGGGTTCCACACGAACGCTCAAGGGAGCTTGGCTGTTGGCCAGAACAACAACTTGACAATCTCGATCACCATCCCTGACCCCACAAAGGAGGCTCAATTCGACATAGGCGTGGACCTAATCAGTCCGGTAATCCTAGGGGATGGATTAGGGGCCCAAATCGGACTAAAGACTGATGTGCAATCCAAGGTAGGGCTTGTCTTCACATCGAGCAATTTCACAAACAATTTTGTCGCGACGAACACCTTCGTAGCGCCCAACGAATGGGTTGACCTCGCGGTCCCCTTCACCAACTTCACAACATGGAACTTCCCCCAGTCAAAGTTTGCTACCGCCACAGAGTTCATCTTAGCCCTGACCATTCCCCCGGGTCACACGAATGTTTCGGTGCAACTAAGTTCCGCCTCTCTTTCAGAACCCGGCTACCGTGTCTATCAGCTCCCCACAGCCGTTCCGTTATCGTCAACAGGCTTCCTCGGACAGGTATCCGGGGCCGAAATACTCCTATCAGATGTAACAGGCGACCGAGATGGCGTGTATGCCCCAGCTGGCAACCGAGTGCCCTCAACTGTTCCTTTAGCAGATTTCACGAGTCAAGCGAATGACACATTCACAAGGGTCTTATCCATCGGAGCTGGCTCGAACCAGGCTTCGACAATTACTCTTTTGACGGGATCCAATCAAACATCAATGGGAGGTGTTTGGATGACCAACGAGGACTTACACACGCAGGCGGTGCAAGGGAACTACCGCGGGTTGGTTTGGAAGGAGACTTTCACGAGTAACTGGAATATGTTGGGGATCGATCGAACGGGTAATGGCCTGTCGTTGCCGTACTTTTTCGCGGGCCCCGGCATGATCTATATACCGCTTAATGGCAGGTTACTGGCAAGCCTTGACATGTCTTACAGTAACGTAGTCTACGGTATCGCACTTCCCGCTTTCTCCGCCTCGTGCTTGATCCCGCTCGTTATGCTTAGGCGAAGACTCTACCGGAGTGGCGTACTCAGCGAGCGTTTCAGCTAGGCTTGGGCATTCCGAGAGACCCCTTGGCATCTCCTCGAAACAATGTGGAACTCAGCATAATAGTTCCCACCCTCAATGAGGAGGCTTACATCAGCCAGCTTCTCGGCTCGCTTCACTCACAATCAACGAACAGCTTCGAGGTCATTGTGGTAGATGGTGGAAGCCAGGATGACACTCTCAAGGTCGCAGCGTCTCTCGGTGCGCGGGTCTTTGTCCTGCAAGGGTCCAAGGAGTTCGAAGCGCGGAACTACGCGGTCGCTCACTCTAGGGCTCCTCTCCTAATGTTCAGCTGTGCCGATGTCATTTTTCCTCCGACCGCTCTGAACTCGATCTTACGTCACTTTCAACATGATGCTGATCTCGCTGCTTTGACGGGACCGGATGTACCCTATGATGGTGGGCCCGCGCTTCGGGTCATCTACAGTATATACAATACCCTCCGCTTTCTCTTCTCAAAGTTTCCTTCTCCCCTCAGAGCCTTCTCTTCAAGCACTAGACGCGCTTCGAATTGGGGCATGGCACGATTCACTCGTCACTATCTATACGTGCTAGAAAACTTCTTCCCGCCGATCTCTGGGCGCCGATGGTTTCGTAATCTGAAGTCGAAATCCGGCAAGAGTCACGGCGAGATCCACAATGAGACTCCTCATTCCGCCTAGCCCAGGGTAGGATGTATCGGTCGACTGACGGACTGTCATAATCCATAAGGAAGCACAGCCGGCTCGAAGCTGAGGGAATTTCCATCCTGTGCGAACAATTCTGGGACACCGCCTGATTCGAGGTACACGAAATCCTTGTTGGCCGCGTAATCATGCTCAACAAAGAGCTTGTCGATTGTCTTCCCAAGATTGAACCAGGGAGTTTCTCCGTTTAGACCTGTTGGTCCGCCCAATGCAACGTAAAAGTTCCAATTCACCGAGTCAATCCGGAGTCGGTCAAGGAATCCATCGCCGGTAAAATCCCCCCAAGCCACCCAGTCACCTGGCGATGGTTTGGGAACGCTAGCCTCGTTGCAGTAATGAATGACAAACTGGTAGTGTACAATGTTCTCGTTCCGCTCGAGGCTGAGGCACGCGCCGTTGTCCGTTGTTATCCTCAGGATGCTTGCGCTCGTATCAGAGATGCTTGCGCTCGTATCAGAGATGCTTGTGCTCGCAAATGGAGGTATGAGCCTCGCCCACTGGAACTGGGTATCGTGGGCTCCCTGCAAGTTCGGTCTCGTAATATCAGCCCAAATAGTCCCCTGTACATCGTAATCCATGTAGTCGGGGTATCCATCGACGTTCAGGTCGACACGGTTTGGAAAGAGACTTATCTCGTTCACTCGAGCCAGAGAGCTGTTGGACATGATGAAGGAGACGAAGTCATAGACTTGGGAAATGTCTGCCGCTATCCTCCCTCTCACACTGATATTCTCCCCGGGCATTAGTGTCAGGTTGAGAGGAATTAGTGCGCTTGAAAGTGGGTCGGAATAGCGCGGGTCGTGAAGGAACATTGTCTTGGAGAGGATCAAGCTGTGATCCTTCCAGACTTCGACCGTTGCACGGTTCTGGAAATAGTGGGAAATGCTGCTAAGAAAGACGGCGATCGAGTACACTTCGACCGGGGCTGTATGATTGTTCGTGAAGGCAGTGTAGGGCGCGTATTCTCGGGCGGGATCTGGGACGAACTCTCTGTCACGGAAAGGCGAACGCTCGCTGAACGTCCCTGGGAGGTTGTTGTCTCTGGACACCCGCAGACTCAGAGAGAATGAGAGTGATAGGAAGTAGGAGTTGAGTCTTAGGGCGCTGACCTGGCTCGGGTACAGCTGTGATACGCTTCCAATGTTGAGTTTGTAGCCTCTATGTAGAGCGAACCCCTCGCCCGGTATCGTCACGTTGGAAAAGTTTTCCGGAGCATTTCCAACATGGCTCTGGTGTGAACAGAGGATTTCTCCTCCGCTGGATAGCGTCGTCACTTGGTCTGTGGGCAGCATTACGAGGCAGACATCGCTCTCTGCCGACTCGTTTGGGGCAAGCTCGCCGTATACGATTGTATAATTGAACTGGGTGACGAGATATTCAGACGAATTATCATCTTCGAACGTGTATTGTCCGAAGAGTATTGGCCCGCTGAAGTCCTTCGCAATATTTCCTTCGATGAGCACCTCATCGCCGTTTCTTGTCACATTGACTGTCGATGTGGGAGGGTTTATTGAGTCAAAGAGAACGGTTGTAAATGGCGTCGCAGCCAGAATGAGGACGAGCCCGATGACAAGGACTCCTACAAGACGCCTCATGAAAATCCCGTTAGACCTTCGCAAGGACTTCTACTATCTCCGTGCTCCAACCAATGCTCGTGAGAGCGTCTCTCCTCATTCCTGCATGAATGGACTAGGGTATAACCCACTGGTTTAGGAGCCTCTGCCCGATTGAATCTCCATGAGAGAATTAAACGGAAGATGCTATGTGGGGCTCGTCTGAGAGGGTTTTATCTTTCTTGATGCTGCGCGGTACTTCCCCATCGCATTTATCGCGACGGGTATTCCTGTCGCGGCTGCTGCAGTGATAACAACGACTAGCAGGAACGCGAGGTCAACATTCGGACCCGTAACGACTAAGGGCACGGTTGTTGAACCGGTCCGGCCACAGCTCGTCCCGGTTATCAAGATATTGTAAGTTCCCGGCGGGATGGTGCCGCTCACGGAAATGTAGAGGTTGGCCCGTGAGGACCCTAGAAACCGAAGAACTGATGGAGTGAGCGTTGCGTTAATGCCCGAGGGCGCTGAGCTCACCCCCAATGTTACATCGCAAATGAAGTTGAATTCGTGTGCATAAACGAATGTTGCACCTGTCCTCCCGCTAGCGATAGAGAGCACAGCGGGCGGTTCACACCCAGGTGGGGCAACCGCGTCGCTTGAAAGAACAAGTCCAGGAATCGTCACATCAACTCCGAACATAATATCTACCGGTACTCCGGGGGGTGGGTTGGCCGAGACGATGACTAGATACTCTCCAGGAAGAGAGCTGGCGTTCGCCGAAACGGTCAGTGTAACGTTTACTGATCCATTTCGGGGCAATGATACGGAGTAGTTGCTGAGCTGTGTCGAAAAGCCTGAGGCAACGAAGTTGGGGAATTGCACGCAAGAGAAACCGTCGGTGTACGTTTCGATCTCAGGGCGAAGTTGAACGGTTCCTCCAATATAGTTGACCGCCCTCACGGTTACATTGCTCTCGGCAGAACCACTACCAGCAGGAAACAGCATGGCGGGTGTTCCAAAACTCACAAAAACCCCGCCCGAGATAACGGTCACCGCAACGGCGTGGGATAGAGAACCACTCGTGGCTGTGATCGTCACCGTCAAGTTACCATCCCGTATCTGTAAAGGATAACGCGCTGCGAATGTCACCGATAACGTTGAGACCACCGACTGCCCCGCTCCAAGACTGACTATGAACGGGCTAAAGCTAACCGTCGGATTGGTAGTGTCCACGGGAATGGTCGTCCACGTGTAGTTTAGTGTGCCTGAGAATCCGCCTATAGAGGTGGCAGTAATGTTCGATGTTTGAGTTCCAAGACCATCAAGGTAGAAGAACGGTGGATTCGCTGCGAGAGTAAAGTCGGGTTGCACCGGCGAGATCATCAAGATTGGCTGGAGGGGGTACCCTAGGACCACGCAAATAGCGAGCATGGAGACAGTCCCTGTCAGCGACATGACCGGGCGGAAGCGACCTCCCCACAAGGGCATACCCCTCGTCCAATATATTCAGTATGCTCGTTTTCGAGAATGACCGAATCCCTCGGTCCCACCGGTCATTGTCTCGGTTGACCTCAGCATGATTTGGGAGATCCCAACGCAAAGGGGGCGAGAGCCAGTCCGATGCCTTCACACCATGGCAACTAACATTATACGATGGCAATGTCTGGGAGCTCGTGACTCGGTGTGAAGATCAGCGCAGTAATCCCGTTATATAATGAGGAGGAGGTGATCGACGAGTTTGCAGACCGGCTAATCAAAGCATTAAGGGAGCTGACACTCGATTATGAAGTCATTTTTATCGTCGAAGGCGCGGACGCGACTCGGGAAAAGGTCACCGAGCTTTCTAGGCTGGATTCCAGAGTCAGGGTTGATTATAATCTGAAGAGGCTTGGGCTTGGAAAGGCAATGAAAAAAGGGCTAGGCCTGGTTGATTCCAGGTCGACCTACGTCTTGACAATGGACTCCGATCTGAACCATGACCCGGAAGAGATCATACGCTTACTGGAGGCGTCGAAGGTGGCAGATGTTGTGGTGGGTTGTCGGTCGAAGACCCGTGGCCTGGTCCAGGAGCTTCCCTGGTTCAAGAGGATGATAAGCGCAAGCACGAACTGGGTCCTCAGAAACGCCTTCAGCATGGATTCGAGGGATATCACTTCAGGTTTCAGACTCTACTCAGCAAAAGCAATCGAGAGTGTTAGAGATGAACTAGTGGCGAAGAATTTTGAAGTGACAGCCGAGCTTCTTATACGGACCAAGAAGAAGGGATTCTCCATCGCCGAGGTTCCAATTACCTTCACTCGGAGACCTAGGGGAACCAGCAAGCTCAGCTTTGTGAAGAGCGGAATCGGATATGTCACACTCCTTCTCCGCCTCAGATAGTTACGGGGACCAGGATGAACAGGAGACAGTTACCAAGCAACGCCTCCCAAGCCAGTGCTGAAGTTGCCCGAGACAAAGCGGAGGCTGCTCGCTTGGAATACTGGAACCGGCACGTACCCTGGACATTCAAGGGCGAGGACCTCAGCTACGAGGAGAAACGCCGTCTCAGATACTCACTCCAAGATTACATGCACAGCACCATTGCCTTCGACTCCTACAAGTCGAAACTAGTTCTCGAGCTGGGAAGCGGCGGAGGAATCGATTCTGCAGAGTTCGAGAGATACGGGGCTGATATCATAAGCGTCGATTTTACAGAGACCGGTTCAAGAGCAACGCACGCTCTTCTGCAGAACGCCAACCTTCCAGCCAACGTCGTGAAGTCTTCCGCCCTTTACTTGCCATTCCAAGGAGAACGTTTCGACTGCGTGTACTCGTTTGGAGTTCTCCACCACATCCCAGAAATCAAACGAGCATTAGAAGAAACATCCAGAATCCTCAAGCCTGATGGCGAGATGATATGCATGCTATACAACCGGGAGAGTCTCCTATACTCGTACTCGATCTTATGGATGCATCGAAGCGAGGGCCTCAACGAAGAGCGGCTGGTCCGAAAGTACTCAGAAAGGGTCTTTGGTTGTCCCTACACTCGGGCGTACACGAAACAAGAGGTTGTGGAAATATTCGGCGAACATTTTGACGACGTCCGTGCCGAGGTGAAATACAACGTCATTGATCTCCCTGATAAGAGAAAATTCAAACTGAACCTCCCCGACAAGTATGAGCTGGGTTGGCATATAATTGTGAAAGCAAGACGCAGATGACTCCGGGAATTCACGGCTTCCACTCAACACTGCTAAAGGTTTGATAAGGGTAGGGTGTGCCCGGGGATTCCTCCTAGACCTTGGCACATGTTTCAATTACTCAATCCAGAAACCAAATTATCTGGAGTTGACCATCAACACTGCCGAGGGAAGACGAGGCGACGGATAAGCAAGGTATTTCTTCCGGACTCTCTCAGCTTCGCGTGTGAAGGTCTCGTGGGCACGAGTGCAGATGACGGCGAACATGTTGGGCCGTCAGCAGGTAGCAATGACGCTCTCCAAGCTGCAAAAGAGCTATGACTGACTTGAACTCGACGCGACCATTGTTTTCCATCATAGTGCCAACATTCAACGAAGAACAGCTTCTACCAGGCCTTTTGGAGTCTGTTCGTCGACAAACGTTTCAAGACTACGAAGTAATTGTTGCCGACGACCGGAGCACTGATCTCACTCAGAAAATTGCTCTAGGTTACGGTGCCAGAGTTATCACGAACAGTGGCATTGGTGAGTATCCCTCAAGGAACATGGCTGCAAAAATAGCATACGGATCAGTACTGATCTTTACTGGAGCGGACACTCTCCTGCCCCGAGACCTTTTGAGCTCCGTGGCAGCGAAATTCGGCAGAGACCCAAGACTCGCGGGAATTTACTGCCCAACGTATCCGTATGATGCTGCGCTCTGGGCAAAAATCGAATATACTTTGTGGTACACCCTCACCACTCTGCTCTACTGGATAACTAGGGAGGCCAACGCGAGTACCGCCTTCTTTGCAATGAGGACCGAACTGTTCCGGGAGACTGGTGGCTTCCACCCTACTGCCTTTGCTGATAGCTCCTTGTCCCGACAGCTCTCAAGAAACTTCAAAATTCGGCCGTGTCTCGACATGATGATTTTTGTGTCGGGGCGCAGGACCAAGATGGGCATTGCCGCGTTCAACCGTTACCATCTCGCGATGATCATGAGTGTCGTGTTCAAGTTCTTCAGAGCATCGGGTTGGTTGCGTGCAGAGAACGAATACCGCATAGGGCTCCACACACGGTCAAAGCATCGAAAACGGGACAGCCCGAAGAATTGAGGCTGCGAAGGGGGAACCGTCTCGCTAGACGGTTGGTGGACATCGCGACGATATGCGTTGCGGGGCTCGCCATTGCTGCCGTTGTTGGACTGCTCCAGGACTCAACTCCGTTTGGAGACGATGCCTTCCACTACATCGGAGAAACTAGAGCTCTTGCGGCAAACTTTCCATTTCTCGCATGGGATCCCCACGCCTTTGCTGGTTATGTCCCGACGATCGGCCTGAGCTGGCTGACATATCTTCCACCATCCTTGCTTTTGAGAATGGGCTTGGATGCACTATCCTCGTTTCACTTGACGTTTGTGTGCGAATTCTTGTTGTATGGCGTTTCCGTGTACTATTTCGCAAGGAGTGCTGGTTCGGATAAGATTGTCTCATTTTCCATTCCTATTCTCGCATGGTCAACGAACGCTTATTGGAACCTTACGGTATGGGGAGGAGCCTACGACAGGGCCTTCACAATTCCAATGATGTTTTTCTCATTTGGAACGACGTACAGGTATGTTTCTCAGCTGAACAGCGGAATCAGGGTCGTCCGGTACTACTGGTTAAGTTTGTTATCGTGGACTCTGCTGTTCCTCGGGGACGTTTTTGTCGCGAGTGCGGCGGCATGTTTGGGCTTCATATTCTTGCTGTTGTCGGGCGGCAGACATGATCTTGCTTCTGGTCTAAAGAGGACTGGTGTGATCTTTCTACCCCTGGCAGGGCTAGCAGTGTGGCAGGTCGTGCCAGTGGTGCTTCAAGCCATACTCTTCGCGCCCTTTAGGGATCAGTACACCGTTCCGAACGACTTGAGTCTCTTATTCCTCCCAGGTAACGTTTGGGTGTCGACGCTCAACCTCGTCTATGTTCCCGGGGTTCTCGCAATTGGAGTACTTTGCCTTCTGACGAGGGTCCGAATGTCCTTGACCCAAGGGGCCTTTCTAATCGCACTTTCTGTTATGGGAACATATTGGTTTGTGATGGGCTGGGTCCCTTCCCTGTGGCAGTACCTCCCACGGCTAATGGCCACGTACAACTCGGTCGAAAACCTGGGATGGATTTTCCTTATGGCACTGCCGATTATGCTGGGGATGTTGCGCAATCAACTCGGGACTGTTGACAGGTTCGTATTTCATATCAGGTCGAATTCGAAATTGTCTGTTAGTGGCCGGAGGCTTACCGTCCTTTTGGGAGCGTTTACGATGCTGTTCATAGTTGGAAATGCGATAATTCTCATACCTACTATTAAGACGGTGAACTGGGGTCCTCTTAGCGATCAGCTTAATGCAGCTTTGGATAGCAGCCTTGGTGCCCCGTCCAACGACTATCGCATTTCCTTGCAGAATCGAGTTCTGACCCGGTCTTTCTTCTTCTATCAGCCTGACCGATTTGACACAGGGGGTCGAGCCGCACTCCTAGACCCCGATCCTTTCTTCAATAGCTGGTACATGACTGACGTTTTCTACAAGAACGATCTGGGTTCAATCGACACAGTCTATATCGACGATAGGCCGGTCGCGAATGTATCCTCCCTGATCGAATCTCCTAGCAATTTTGGGGGGGAGAAGTTTTGGCTTGACTGGTACGGAGTGAACGCTGCGGTGTTCTACGACTATAGCTTCGACCAGACCCTAGGAAACTATTCGGCTAGGCCCTCCCTATTCTCGGTAGTAGAGAGACCCACGACCTACGCGGCCCCCGAGATCATCGTAAAGCCTGCAAGTCCAAGCGCGATCCTCGTCGCTACGAACGCCACGATAATCGGGTTCTATTCAACAGCGCGAAATTCGCAGGATGAGTACCGTTCTCTGATATCACTCCTAAGCGGGATGGGATTAGGCTCTCGTTTCGTTATTCCTCTGTATCTCCAATCCATCGCCGACGTGTTCGCTTCCCCCATCCAACTTTTGGTCACTGATTCGTTTACCTATTCTGAGAAAGGTCCGGAGATGCAAACTCTCTTCCAGACGGCCGATATTGTTGTACTTTCATCCACGGATCTTCAACCTGGACTCAGTACGACTGGACAGCCCATTGGAAACCGGCTACTCGTGGAGATGCCAGTGTCTCTCTCGCAGCTGGTGAACGGCCGTGAAGAGGGCGCCTACTACTTCGCGAAGTCCGCACCGATCGTCCCAATCGCCTCAATCAACACAACCACCTCAGCATACTATGCGCCAGAAACTATGATCCTCAGCCCGAATAGGTGGTCTGCGTCTTACAGAACCTCGAACGCGGAAGGCTCCCTTCAGACCCTGCCGAACTCGGTAACGCTCAACGTCACGAGTAGCGACACGACCAGGAACGCACAGTTCAACATACAATCATACCTGCCCAGCCGAGTACCCCTCTCAAATGATCTACTGGTCAGCTTTTCAGTCCAAACGACCGCGAACATCACGCTAGGGGTTAGCTTTAGCTCGACCTTGGTTTGTTGCCAGAACTATGTTGCGATTGATCAGCAAATCAGCAGCGGACGCTCCGTTGATTTCCAGATTCCCTTCTCCCGGTTCTACAAATGGTACAATTCGAGCGCCATGTTTGGCGTCGCTCGAGACCTCACGTTCTCGGTCGATCTGCCCTCGGGAAACCCTAATGTCGTCGTGCAGATCGCAAACGTGTCGGTGGCTTCCCCAGCGTATACCATCTCCACGCTTGCGGAGCCCCTCTCATTGTCAAGTGACGGGGTCCTGGAACACGATACTACGGCCATCGGCGTCGGACTACTCAACAGGTCTAATTCGTCCACCACGATTCTAAACCTCTCTGGAGATGAGCCAAGAAACATTTCCACATTGGCGAGCTTCAGCGGAGGGGAAGCGAGCGAACAATATGATGAGGTTCTTACTATTGGCGGAAACGGGTTAACTGCACCCTCCGTTGCCTTGTTTCTTCAAGAATCGCCTTATTCCACCGTTCATGAGGAGTGGACGAACAACGAGAACATGGTCGCCCAGTCAATCCCCCAAGGGTTTCGGGGACTCCTCTGGAAAGAAACATACAGCCCGCTGTGGAAGATAGGGTCAGAATCAAACTTGACTAGAAGTCAGCTTAATTATTACTACGCAGGTCCCGGAATGATTTACGTACCTATGGCAAATTATGCGACGGGGATAAAAGCAAGCATCTCTTCGACAGGCTTCCAATCACTCGCACTCGCTTCTGCACCAGTATTTACGATAGCGGCCCTCGCAGTCTTGAGAAATAGGCTCCCGGTGTTTGGCAGTCGGAAACAAGAACCGGCCGCGGAGGTCGAGAAGCATTGAAGATGCCCGACGCCATCTCGGTATTCGGCCTTGGTAAGTTGGGGCTCCCATTCGCTGTATCATGGGCTACCAGAGGATTCCGGGTAATCGGTGTTGACGTTAGACCGGACATGCTTCAGGCCGTCGCCTCGGGAAAGGTTCCTGATGCTGAGCTCCCGGTTGGGTCCATGCTGGCCAGAGCAAAGACTAAGATCAAGACCACAACCGATCCTGGGGAGGCGGTTGAGAAGTCTGACGTGTCCTTTGTGATTGTACCGACCCCCAGCAATGAGAAGGGCGGCTACTCGACACGGTGCGTCGAGGAGGTCCTAGAACCTCTCGGAAAATCAATCCAGAAAAAGGACAGCTTCCACATCGTCTCGATCGTGAGCACCGTCCTCCCTGGAGCCTCGGACACCAACTTTCGGCCACTCCTAGAACGCGTATCTGGAAAGACGTGCGGAAGAGATTTTGGGCTCTGCTACAATCCCGAGTTCATAGCCCTCGGAGAAGTAGTCAGCGGACTCCTCAACCCCGATTTTGTCCTCATCGGCGAATCCGACGCACGGTCCGGAACGATCCTCTCCAAGATGTACGGGAAGTTCTGCAAGAACGAGCCTCCCATCGTGAGGATGAGCCTCTGGAACGCGGAGCTCGCAAAGATCTCGGTCAATGTCTACGTGACCATGAAGATATCCTTCGCGAACACTCTCGCTGCGTTGTGCGAACGTATACCTGGGGGGGATGTAGACATTGTCTCCGGAGCAGTCGGCCTAGACTCTAGAATAGGAACGAAGTATCTCAAGGGTGGACTCGGCTATGGGGGACCATGCTTTCCGAGAGACAACCGGGCGTTCCTCCACATTGCTGAGAAGCTGGGAAGTCACGCAAAACTGAGCCGGGCCACTGACGAGATCAATACGGACCACTCCACGATATTGGCGAGCAGGATCCTCAAGAGCCTACACGGTGTAGAGAATCCACAAATATCCATACTGGGCTTGACGTACAAGCCTAACACGTTCGTCGTCGAAGAATCTGCGGCGCTCAATATTGCCAAGTCTCTAGTGGACAACGGTGCTGTGGTGAAGTGTTATGATCCGACCGGAATGGATCATGCGAAGAGAACTCTGGGCGAGAGGATCCATTTCGCCACCGGTGTGTCGGATTGTCTAGAGGGTTCTGACTTCTGCGTGGTAGCAACACCCTGGCAGGAGTTCAGAAGCCTCCCTCCATCCATATTTCTCGAGAAAATGCGCCACCCAACAGTGCTCGACTGTTGGAGAATCCTCGACCGTTCAATGTTTCACGCCCAACCAAAGCTTCGATATCTGGCCGTTGGGATCAACGACTCCACACCGTGGTAGTTAAGACCCTCCCCGAGCATTTCGGAAATACTTGTCAAGCGGGTGGAGTCTGTCCTGGGTTCCCGTCCCGGTCCATTGAGGACTTGGAACTGAGAGAACGAGGCTTCTCGCCTTCGAAACGACCCGCCCGACAGACCAACAATCAACGTAGAGTAGTTAAACCGCCATCGTTCTGGTGCAGAGTATTGAGGATGTAGACAGAGTGTTGGCATCCGAGTTCGATCTCGACTGGGAAGCTGTCGTCGACGAGATCACCACGTTCATCCGGAATACTGTCAAAGCCGCCGGAGCACATGGTAGCGTCGTAGGGCTCAGCGGAGGGATAGACAGCAGTCTGGTTGCCAAACTTCTAGTTAAAGCTCTGGGGAGAGAGCGCGTACTCAGTGTCTTGATGCCTACGAGTTTCACTCCGGCGAAGGATATTGACGATGCAAAATGGTTGGTAAATGATCTTCAGATCAAGTCTGAGATTGTCGACATTCAGCCGACCGTAGACATGCTTGCAAAGGCCCTGCAGACGAGGGGAGATCTTGAAGGGACGAAGATGCCCCTCGCGAATGTACGTTCGAGGACGAGGATGGTCATCCTCTACTATTATGCCAACCTAAACAGCTACCTGGTCGCTGGGACAGGGGATAGGAGCGAGGATCTGATTGGATACTTTACGAAATATGGAGACGGGGGAGTAGACTTTCTCCCCATAAGCCACCTGTACAAGACACAGGTGAGAAAGCTGGCCGAGCACTTGGGATTGCCTCCCAGCATCGTTATGAAACCAAGCAGTCCTCAGCTATACCCTGGTCACAAAGCGACGGATGAGATCCCTCTCGACTATGACCAGTTGGACCATGTACTGCGGATGCTGTTTGACGAATCGAGGCCAGCCGCTGAAGTCGCTGCGAAGACGAAAGTAGGGATCAACACAGTACAGGATGTCATCACGAGGTTCGAAGATTCCGCCCACAAACGCGCCTATCCTCTAATGGTCCGGCAATGGTGACGACGTGGGTCAGCGGACAAACCGCTCTAGGTCTGTTCAAGGAACTTTATGAATTGGATCCGTGCGACCCGCCGGACTGCTAGACTTGCGATTCTCAAGAGTTGGTCCGCATACCTGGGCCGGCATAGGTGCGGGCGATGACATCTTCCATTCATACGGCGCAAACCAGGGACTCGTGGAGGGGAAAAGAGTTGGAATAATCGTCGACAGTGGATTCCACAACCCAGTCGCCAGAGAAATCCTCCACCATGTTCAGACCAGAACCAGGACGACGCTCGTCGTGAATACTCATTATCACTCGGATCACATATTTGGGAACAGCATCTTCGAGGAGACTGGAGCACCGATCATCGCCCATGAAAAATGCGGCCGCAGCATGTATGCCAGATCAGAGGACCTTCTCGCCGGATATCGGAGGAGAGACCGTCGACTGTCAAGACTTCTCCAAGGCGTGAGGATCGCTTATCCGAGGATCACCTACCAAGACCGTCTCACAGCCCACCTGGACGACGATCTTCAGGCTGTGATTATCCATCCGTCGGTCCGCGCGCATACCGACGGCGACTCGATAGTCCACATCCCCCGAGAGCGTGTGGTGTTTGCCGGTGATGTGCTATGGGTTGGCTATCATCCGAACCTTGAGGACGCGGACGTCCAAGGACAGATCCAGGCTCTGAGGATGATCTTGAGGCTGAAGCCTCGCAGGATAGTACCAGGCCATGGTCCCGTCTCGGGCCTAAGAGAGGTCAAGCGTCTCATCAAGTACTTGGAAGAGTTTGACAGGAACACTCGCTCGGGTCTGAGGAAGAATCTCAGAGACGACGAGCTAGTCCGTCACGTCATTCCGAAGTGGTCTAGGGACTGGAAGATGCGATGGCTGATGGAGTCATACATACGAACTCTCGCGCGAAACAACTAAGTCTTATCTTGCTTGGCCGCTAGCCTCTTCTCTTTTCAAGACAGGCATCGATCCTGACGTCGTATCAGACAGGGTTGTCTTTCTGATCATGTTGATCAGGTGCTGTTCGACGTGTGGAGCAAGAACGCTCTCCGACTCGTGACTCTCCAAGCCCGGACTCTCCGCCACCGCTATGTGGGCTAGCTCCTTCCGGGTCTGTCGCAGCTTCATGAACAATCCCGCTGCGACAGCCGAGAATATGCCGACACTGCTCGCCGCCAGAAGCGCGAAACCGCTGCCCTGGAGACTCGAGTTGACGTAGGCTTGGAAGTAGTAGTTGTTCGAGTACTCCTCAAGGCTCCAGAAGATGAAGTAGAGGATGACGATGGTCTGGACGATGATCAACAGCTTCGCATAGCCGGGAACATGTCTAGTCGAAGACCCAACTTCGCTCGTCGTCGCATCTCACCGTGAGTAAGCTAAGATCCTTGCTCCTATCCCGCAAAATCTAGGTATGAGTTCGATAAGGGCAAATTGTGCCCATAGAGGTAGATAGCGAGTATCCGGGAAACGATCCATCCGAAGAAGTATATTTCGAATGATGCCCTAGCTCATTGATTGTCTTTAGCGGTTCACAGGGGGATTCGTATCCTTGAACGAAGATGACGCATCTGGGGTAGCTTACTCATTCTCTTCCCTGATTAGAACCGGAACCGCCATCTACGCTGGCTCCTCTCCTCGGCTTAGAGTGGTAATACCAGAGTAGACCCTGCAAGACACCGAGAGCTAGTAAGGCGCTGAGCAGGATGTGGCCGATGCTTATGATCGTAAGAGTCTTTCTTAAGAGGGCGAATGCCACCAGGGGGATGTTCTTGTCGCCAGCAAACAGTATCGTCAGCGTATCGATCGCCACCAGGGGTATTGCGAGCAGGAGGCTCTCGCGCGACGGCTTGAGCAGTAGTCTATAGTCCCCGTTTTGAAGCGCGTAGAGCATTACGAGTCCGAAGGCACCCATCTCGAGGAGGGTATCGGCCAGGCTCGGAATCCCCAGGTTCAATCCAACGGTCCAGTCCGGATATACCGGGTAGAGCAGGGGGATCGTCCCGACCAGATAGTCTCCAACCAGGTGGGACATTATCCCGATGGAGAAGGCCAGGCCGAGACGGCCCAGGAAGTAGGTCAGGACGACGACGGTCGGGATGATTACGAGGAGAGAGTGAGTGTACGTGTGATGCGTCAAGCCGAGGGGCTGGAAGTAGATGTCAAAATCGGGTAGGACTCCGGCGAGGAGGGCGAGGTAGGCTGGCATGTTGACTCGGAGCCCTGGGGCGGAGGATTTCGAGAAGAGATAGCTCCAGCACGCATGCCCGAGCAGAAACATCCTCGACCATCAGGCTCCGCGGGTCTCCCGCCCGCTGACCGGGGCCCTTACTAATGATTGATGCTGATCCTCGGTAGAGTGCAAGCGCCCAGACGATTGTCCAGAAATACTTCGACCTTTGACGCCTAAAGATAACTCTAG
>WNFX01004308.1_pt1 | contig 16475 bp, 14 predicted proteins | sample 5400111 | NCBI WGS metagenome assembly WNFX01 (sample SAMN13153363, study PRJNA577476) | soil metagenome | isolation source: 40 cm soil or saprolite under grassland replicate 1 | place: USA:California | collected 2016-06-15 | reverse complement strand
AGGGCATTGATTCCAACTAATTGGGAAAGGGAGAACAAGAAGAGAAGGGGTTGCCAAATCAGCATCCAGAGAGGATACTACGTATTGGGAAATGACCCAATCTAGAACCAGAAAGGAACCCTCTCAGATGTATGCTACCATAGTCTCGCCAGCAATGGCAACGTCTGCGTTTGTCGACCAGTTCCAAGGGTATGTCGAGCGCTGGATGAGGAGGCAGCAGAGCCAGGCAGCAAGTGCGCCAGGAGACCCCAAAGGGCCAGGTCGGCCCTGCGAATTACCCGCCGCGGTCTTGTGGAGCGGGTTGTTGTTGTGTGTGTTACATCGCGCGCGTGGGGTGCGCGACGTGTGGCGTGCGTTGGTGTGCCAGGGCTACGACATTTGCGATCAGGCGGTGTATGCGCGGTTGGACAGAGGCGGGACAGAGCCGTTGCAAGCGTTGTTTGAGCAACTCAGCCGCATGCTAGCAGCTTGGGTCCAGCCGTTACTGGACGCACAGTCGTGGGAACCCCTGGCCCCGTTTGCCCGAGCGGTGCTGGCGCTGGATGAAACGACATGAGACCCATTGGCGCGCAAGTTGCCCAGTCTGCGTCACTTCAAGAAAGGGGCCGTGGAGTTGTTGCCAGGCAAACTGGCCACGCTGTTTGATGTGCGCCTGCAGTTATGGCGACGCATTGACTATCTGGCAGACGCGCAGCAGAACTGCAAAGTGCATGCGCGTGCTATGCTAAAGGGACTGTGCAAAGGCACCTTGTTGCTCTTCGATCTGGGCTTCTTTGGCTTCGAGTGGCTTGACGAGTTGACGGCACGCAGCCTGTGGTATGTGTGTCGACTGCGTGAGAAGACGAGTTACACGGTGGTGCATACGCTCTACGCAAGCGATGAGGTCTTCGATGGCCTGGTGTGGCTGGGCAACCATCAAGCGAAGGCACGCTATGTAGCGCGACTGGTGCGGGTGCGGGTGGGCTGCTGCACGCACGAGTATCTGACCAATGTCCTTGATCCGAGCGTGCTGTCGATGGGCGATCTGGTGCGCTTGTATGCGCGGCGTTGGGATATCGAACTGGCGTTTTTGCTGCTCAAGGAGTATCTGCAGTTACATCTGTGGTGGCAGAGCAAGGTGACGGGTATCCTGCAACAGATCTGGGCCTGTCTGATCATTGCCCAACTGGTGCAAGCGATGCGCATGGAGATCGCCTGCCAGGCCCACGTCGACCCGTTTGAGGTCTCCATGCCCTTAGTCGTGCGCTCGATGCCCACTCTGGTGGCCAGCGGGCAGGATCCCATCGCGGTGTGTGTGCAGCGGGGCAGACAACTGGGCTTCATTCGCCCTTCCAGCCGCCTGCAGCTTCAGGTGCCAGTCATCGTGGCAGCTGATATTGTGCCCCGGCCTGCGGACTTGGTGCTGGAACGCACCCCGTGCTATCCTGCCAGTCCAGGTATGCCTGGTCGCAAGAGTTCCAAGAAACGACAGAAGCCGAAAACTGGCCCACCCAACTGGTTGGGACCAGACATTTATGAGTTTATGGCTCAATAACAGCACGCGAAAGGAGGTCTCTGCCGCCTTAGGTGATCCCGGTCAAGTCGCTGCTGACTGCTCTGTACGCCTCAGCGTACGGCGGGCATGGGAAGCTGCGCTTCGTCACCATATCTAGGCACACGATTGGCCTGGTCGTCCAGATTTCTTCGAGAGAGTCTGTTCAGTTTGCCGCTGCACGCAGCAATTAGTTGGAATCAATGCCGCTAGGGGCGCCACTACATCTCTTCTCACACTACAAGGGTAACAAAGTAATACTTGCTTTCTGTTTCATTTTACAATGAGGCTGGGTGTTTATCCAGTATATTCAATATTATGCCCGGATTCTGTTTCGTACACCTATAATTTATGAGTTCACGTTCTGTTGACTCCCCTGCTCACGCCAGGCATCAACATGCCAGAATGCCTGTCCGAACAGCCGCGACGCTCCCACCAGGAACACGACGGCGAACACAAGCAAGCCAGGAACGAGCAGAAATGCTCCGCGAGCCAGGTCGTCTATCACGTCAACGAACTGAATAAGGGCGATCAGAACCATGAACCCAGCCAGCATTCGCGGAGCCCTCAACGCCAGGAGGAGAAGTAACATCACCGCCAACGAGAGATTACGCGCAAACATATAATCTGCGTAGACCCGCGCCGCATCTGTCATGGGGCTGCCGTTCGTCAGTAGTGTAGGATCTACCTTACTAATCACGGCACCGGTTGCGGTCAATAAAGCACCTATGACCACCACTATGGACACCCACAGTGGAATACGCACGACCGATTGAGGTGTCTTGAGATTGTCCGCTTTCACAGAACCATCTGACTGTATCGAGTTCTTAGTCATGTCTGACACTCCTTGCTTTCTAAGCTCTTTATGAGTAGTAGTATGGAAAATTTTTGCAACATTAGATTTCGTTCCTTTCACACGTTCTCACACGATGCTTTAGAACTGCTTGCCGCCTATGGCAACCCCGCTAGAGGCCAGCAGCATGGCGATAAACGCGCTGACTCCTCCGATAATGCCATTCTCAAGCAGGATCTCACGCATGACGGTGCCGCTGGTATAGCCAACCGACTTCAGGATGCCCAGTTCGCGCCTGCGCTCCAGCATCGCCAGAGCCACTGCATTGGCGATAATAATCACCCCTGCCAGCACGGAGAGCAAAGCAATCGCGACCAGCATATTCAGGAGGCGACTGAATTCCTGCAGGAAGGCTGTTGCACCATCCGTCAGATTTTGAACTGCGGCATGGGGCGCGATCCGGCCAAGCATATCCAGAGCCTGGTTGATCTGCGTGGGAGGAACTTTCATGTAGAAAACGGTCGTGCCAGTATCCGACCCTACACTGAGCGCGTTCACGACTGAGGCCGGGGCCAGAACGTCACCAAGGTTCTCATAACTGGTAGGAATGGAGATGATGCCCACAACTGTGACCGTTCGAAGTTGCTTGCCATCCGCGCTGGCCAGAATGATAGTAGAGCCAAGCTTAAGTCCCATATTAAACCAGCCACTACTTGTCATCATAGCACTGACGAGTACGTTATTGGAGTTGACATCGTTGGGGTTCAGGTTGCGTCCCCCAGAAATTTTCACCGAGGGTACGTTTTGTGCCAAATTGTAGCCCTCAATCCCACCCAGTACGCCGATTTCACTCTGGAGCTTCTTCCCAAGCACTTGCTGGATGGGTTGACCATCGATGGCCCTGGGAACAGAGGCGACAAAAAGGTCTTCGCGATGACTTGTAAGTCCTGGATAAGCCCACCTGTTGCGTTGATCACGGCTGTGTAGTTGGTAATAGTTCCTGCACGCTTAAGCTGGTCGAAAAAGGTCAGGTCACCCGGCTTGAGCGGCATGCCTGGGGTGGTGACCGCAATATCGCCGCCGTTGGTCTCACGTACATTGGCCGTGAGCGAGTGTTGCAGCATCAAGCCCACGAGTTGCAAGGAAACCACCGCCATTACACCTATGGCTACACAGAAGATGGCCAGAATGGTACGTTGCCCCCCACGGAGCAACGCACGCGAGGTATAGTTGAAGTATATGGAGGTTTTCATCATTTTCTTCTCCTTGTGTGGGCGTTATTGCGTAATGACGCCGTGAGAGCTATCAAGTTCGGCGATTTTACCATCAACAATGCGTATGGCCCTGTCTGCGTGCGAGGCTATGACCGGGTCGAGAGTGGCGATAATAAAGGTCTTGCCAGTTTGTTCGCGTAGCTCCGCAATCAGCTTTAGTACATTTTCCCCATTACGAGCATCAAGGTTGCTGGTTGGCTCATCAGCAATGACCATGGCAGGATCGGTAGCGAGTGCCCTCGCAATTGCTACACGCTGTTGCTCACCGCCAGAGAGTTGGCTGGGTCAATGATTAAGCCGGTGTTCGAGGCCTACCAGAGTCAGTAGTTCCCGCGCTCGTGTTGAGGGGGAACCTTTATGTTTGCCGACATACAGCGGCATCTCCACATTTTCTTGCGCAGTCAGGGTCGGGATCAGGTTAAATGCCTGGAAGACCATACCCATCTTGCTATTGCGTACCGCTGCAAGCCGACTTTCGGACATACGAGTGATATCGACGTTATCAATCAACACCTGGCCATTCGTGGGATTGTCCAGGCCAGCGAAGATACCCAGCAAGGTACTTTTGCCAGAGCCAGATGGCCCCACAATAGAGACAAACTCCCCAGAGAGTATCCGAAAGCTAATACCCTTAAGAATCTCGATCTGCTCTCGACCGAGTGGAAGGATTTTCGTGATATTCTGCACATCCATGACGATATCATGTTCTATTGCTCTTGTTTGCGGTGTTTCGAATTGAATGGTTGTATTCATATGCTTTCTCTTCCTTTTTACTGGATAGTATTGATGACAACATGCACTGGCACATCATGAAGAGTCCGGTTTAGTGATTTCACTCATCTCTTCTGGGTCAAGTATACGGGCGTGGTAGTAAAGGGAGTAGTGAAGACAATCATGATTTGAGGATGACATTTGTCATATGCATTGATTAAACTGAGAAATAGCTATCAGCGTATGGTATAATGCGTGCAGATATGTGGCGTGTTTGACCAGAAAGGCAGGTTTCTATGCCGACTCAAGAAGAGAAAATCACCGTTTTAGAGGAAAATATCACAATTCTGCTTGGTATTGCTTCAGGACAGGAGAGAGATATCAGGAGTATTCAAGTTGGAGTAATGAGCCTTGACAGGCGCTTTGATGCTCTTGAAGGGCGATTGTACGGCATGGATCATCGTTTAAGTACCCTTGAAAAGCGATTTGAGGCGCAAGATAAAAAGCTAGATCAAATCTTACTCTTGCTCAACACGTATATCCCCAAACCAGATCAGGAAACATAGAGGCTTCAAGTAGACAGTTTACACCCAACCACCAGTAACATATGCCCATCTTTCTTTTGTAGCAACCTTTCTGCCCATTTCTTCACAAAGTGTCCCCATGGCTGATTGAATGTCCAGCAGTAGAAAGACATTTCTTCGAGTAGCAAGCGATGAGGGTACAACGCCTTCACCATTTCTATAGAAAACCCAGCTTTTTGAAGATAGTTTGTAAACTCTTTGCTGCTAAAACCGTACTGAAAAAAAGGGAGATTCGGTGGTTTACGATCATACATTGAGAGACGACTTTTGAGCATGCGTGATGGCCCGAAGAAAGGCACTGAAATGAGTATCTTTCCGCCAGGTTTGAGCACGCGATAGGCTTCGGAAAGAAAAGGTTCAGGGCCCTCGACGCGGTGCTCGACAACGCCAATGGAGAGGTATGTATCGTAATGGTTGTCAGGGCTGTCAATATGCAGAGCGTTCCCCTGACGAACCGGTAACAGTGGGTTTACGGAATGTACAAGCGATATGAGATCGCGGGAATATTCGATTCCTTCAATCATAAGTCTATGATGCTGGAGGGCGGCTACCCAATATCCTGCTCCACAGCCGGCTTCGAGATGAAGTCCTTGCGGGGACATCACTTGTAGCAGTACTTTGCCTAGCTGGTCAGAGGTGAGATCATTCGCTTCAGCGGATGTATAATAGTCAGGGGTGAGACGTGCCTTCCAGTATTCGTACCAGTATTGCTCGTCGCCAGGATCGCCATACCAGGCCATGCGACCGTTGGAGACATACCGGTGACGATCTTGCCAGGGAGGTTTGCGGGAGGTTGAGGTCTTCATGATTTAGCGCTCGCTGTTGTAGAATGGGTAACATATGATTGATGCCTTGTGGCATGAGTATATCATTTTACATTGACTGTAGGGTTGAGGGAAGTGTGTGAGCTATTTGTATTTGCCCATTGTTAGGGTCATTAAAAGTGCAGACCCTGACCAAAGAGAGCATGAAAACGCATCATGAGCGACGCAAGCGTCCGATCCAACCCTATACCACCCCACCCCAACAGCGTGGGAGAGGGGTTTTAAAGAAAGGAAACGAGTATGCAATTACAGGATAAGGGTGTGCTGGTGACGGGAGGAGCATCGGGGCTGGGAGAGGCATGTGTGCGGCTGCTAACGCAGGCAGGAGCCAAAGTAGTGATTGCCGATCTGAATAGTGAGGCAGGAATAGCTTTGGCAACAGAACACAGCCATACAGGTACTTCAACGCTATTTGTTAAAACTAATGTTGTAGAGGAAGAATCGATGCGGGCTGCCATGCGCACAGCAGTTGAGACTTTTGGTGGTTTGCATGTGTTGATTAACTGCGCTGGTATTGGCATAGCCGAAAGGGTGCTGGGTAAGAATGGGCCTCACGAACTGGGTTCTTTCAATAAGGTGATTCAAGTGAATTTGATTGGGACGTTTAACGCTATTCGGCTGGCAGCGGCAGAGATGGCAGAGAACACACCAAACGAAGAAGGTGAGCGCGGTGTGATCATCAATACGGCGTCGGTTGCGGCTTTCGATGGTCAAATTGGGCAGGCGGCATATTCGGCTTCGAAAGGTGGCATTGTGGGTATGACGCTGCCGATTGCGCGAGAACTGGCTCGCTTCGGTATTCGGGTGATGACGATTGCGCCAGGAATATTTGATACTCCGTTGCTGGGCGCTTTACCAGAACCTGCTCGCATTTCGCTAGGTCAGCAAGTCCCGTTCCCACCGAGATTGGGAAGACCAATGGAGTATGCCGCGCTGGCAAAACATATCATTGAGAATGTGATGCTGAATGGAGAGGTGATCAGGTTGGATGGGGGGATAAGGATGCAGCCGCGCTGATCAGAGATATCTCAAGCTGTACTCAATATCTGTTCAGCTATCTCCCGCACTCCCTGGCTGTAAGGATGCTCAGGGTACTTCAGGCTGAAGAGGCCAGCGCTACCCAATTCAATCATTTCCTCCGACACTGGCAAAATTCCGGCGACGGGTGCATTGTAGGTTTCTTGCACCTGTTGCTTCAGACTCTCAAAATCTAGCTTGGGTAAGGCCTTGTTCACCACGAGCAGCAATTTCTTCAGTTTGAGCTTACGGGCGACTTCCACCGTGACGGCAGTTCCCTGAAAATCCTGTTGATCTGGACGCAGGATCAAAACCAGCGTATCGGAAATGATAATGGAGAGCAGCGTCTCCTCATTCAAGCCAGGGTGGGTATCAAGGAGGAGGTAATCGAGACGAAACGCTTTCATCAGCTTGCGAAAGCCGTCGGTGAGCAAGTTGACTTCGTAGCCCTCACGCAAGACCCGCGTAATTTCGCTGGCCTTGATGCTGGAAGGGATCAGGTAGAGCGCTCCTCCTGCAGGCACGTGAGGACCCAACTTACTGGTGACATCGTAGGTCGCCTGCTCAATGCTGCACCGGCCATACAGGTAATCGTTGAGGGTCAAGCCCATGTGCTGCGAATCCATGCCAAAGAGCACGTGCAGGCCAGGTGACTGAATGTCGGTATCGATGACCGCAACCCGTTTGCCTTGTTGGACGAGACTACTTGCAAGATTGGCGGTCAAGTTGGATTTGCCAGTGCCACCCCGGTAGGAGTGAATCGAAACGATCGTGGACATGGCTTGCTTTCTCCCTGTGCTAGATTGCATTCAAAGTTGCATACTGCTCTTAGCTCCTGAGCACCTGGTCAACCTTCTGCTATAACAACTGGAATTCTTCATTGCAGGTGATAGCACTACCAGGCGGGCGTTGTTAAATTGACCAGAGGAAGTAAATAACATGGGTTTATCTTAGCATAGCTCAGTAATGGTTGCAATCCAGGGAAACCTCTTGTATTATTGCTTCCGTCTTGATATACTTCAATATATGCAATAAGGGTGAGCGTTTTTGCTCACAATTTGCTTATGTCGGGCCTTATTTCGTTAGAGGTTCTCAGCTTTATAGTGTCACAGTGCCCTTATCAGTACTGACCCACCAGACACTGATTGCTCTCATATTCCGTTGTCCTCTGTAGGACGCTCACCTGTACTCGTTTTCTTAATCTCGTCCTTTTCTCCGTCAAGGTGGCATTGCTGTTGGCATCGATGGAGAGGAAGCAGCTAGGAAGTAGCAGAGATGACATGACCCACATGCCAGGGGAAGCAGCCACAACCAATCAATCTCCAGTCACCCGTGCCAGCTCCTTGCTGGTCGTGGATGATAACAGCATGAACCGCATCATGCTCTCGCGTTACATTAGCAAACTCGGCTACCAGGCCGCCCTGGTCGAAAATGGCCGACAGGCGTTGGACAAACTGCAAGGCGAGCCCTTTGACCTGGTGTTGCTGGACGTGGAGATGCCTGAAATGGATGGCTATCAGGTACTGGAACAGCTCAAGGCCGACACCCGCCTGCGCGACATCCCGGTGATTATGATTTCAGCCGTGGAAGAGCTCGAGAGCGTCGTCAAATGTATTGAATTGGGCGCGCAGGATTACCTGCCCAAGCCCTTCAACCCGGTACTGCTACGTGCCAGGCTCACCGCGTGCCTGGAACGAAAGCGCCTGCGCGACCAGGAGATTGACTATTTGCAGCAGGTAGGGCGCGTCACTGCGGCAGCAGCAGCTGTCAGAGCCGGAACTTTTCAACCCGAGAGCCTGGACGAAGTGGCCCGGCGCAGCGATGAACTGGGGCAATTGGCGCTGGTCTTTCAGGAGATGGCACGCCAGGTCTATGCGCGCGAGCAGCAATTGCAACGACAGGTGCAGCAATTACGCATCGAAATTGATCATACCAGAAAAGCCCGCGAGGTAGCCGAAATCACCGAAAGCGATTTTTTCCAGCAGTTGCTTGGCAAAGCCGAAGATTTACGTAACAGAATGAAGGACAACGAGTAAGACGGAACCGGCGTGTGAGTCCCCCAGACACACTTGCTCTTGAGGTCGCCTTTCTGGCTAACACCAATCAGGTGTTTTTACACTCTAAGAGAGGATATAGCATGAAAACTGAACAAACGCGCTGGACGCAAGGTCATGGATGGGAGCCGACGCCGCCGGGCAGGTTAGGTGCAGCGGCTCAACTGGTCTTGCTCTTTGGGAGTCCATCAGTCCTCAAAGAACAGTGCCACCTTGATGAGATCAAGAAGGCCTATCCCAATGCCCATCTCCTCGGCTGTTCGACCGGTGGTGAAATCTATGATACTCAAGTCTTCGACGATTCTCTGGTTGCCACGGCGATCCAGTTCGAAGACACGCAGGTCAGGGGCCTGCGCATCAAGCTCAGCGATAGAGACAGTAGCTTTGAGGTGGGCAAGCAGTTGGCACACGAACTCGACAAGAAAGGGCTCGTTCACGTCTTTGTGCTATCTGACGGGTTGAGTGTCAACGGAGGCGAACTCATCGCCGGGCTAGCAAAACATCTTCCTGCCCATGTTGCCATCACTGGTGGACTCGCCGGTGACGGTGACCGGTTCCAGGAGACGCTGGTCTTTTGGGACAGCGCGCCGGAGAAAGATGTCATTGCGGTGCTTGGATTCTATGGCGACCGGTTACGAGTGGGTTATGCTGCTTTAGGTGGGTGGGACCCCTTCGGACCCGAGCGGTTGATCACCCGGTCCAAAGGCAATGTGCTCTATGAACTGGACGGTAAGTCGGCCCTGAAACTGTATAAGACCTACCTTGGCGATATGCCTGTGTGGCTTATTCCCTTAAGTCTGCGCATCCCGGGGCGCGCCACACCGATAGTTCGAACAGTTGTCTCCTTCAATGAGGATGAGCAGAGTATGACGGTTTCTGGTGGTGACTTGGCTGAGGGAGTGTATGCACGCTTCATGAAGGCCAACTTTGATCGCTTGGTAAATGGAGCGATCGGTGCGGCCAAAACGAGCTATGAAGCTCTTGGTTCCTCTTCCCCGGATCTCGCGGTGCTTGTCAGTTGTGCTGGCCGAAAGTGGGTTCTGAAGCAACGCACCGAAGAAGAGGTGGAAGGCGTGCGCGACGTTCTGGGTGATCGAGCTGTACTCACCGGATTCTATGGGTACGGCGAGATCTCACCCCTTACACCGGGTACTCAATGCGATTTTCACAACGAGACGATGACGATCACAGTGTTCTCCGAGAAGTAATTGGTCGTCTCTCCTGCCCCTCCCATATTCGCTGCTGAACAGCACACGAGAGGGTATGGGTGGGCGCTAGCCAAGGAGCAGAGCGTATGGAGCAGATGCACCGTTTGCTGAAACGCCAAATTAGGCGCCATTTCGGTAGCCCAGATTCCTTTCCGGAGATGTGGCAGTCCTTCATTGCCGACGTGAACGATGCCTATGTGCAATTCGACGCAGACCGCGCATTGCTGGAACACTCCCTCGAGCTGAGTTCACAAGAGCTGCTCGCTGCCAACTCCAAGTTGCGAGCCGCGTATGAACGACTGATCGAGAGTAGTGCAGATGGTATTTTCGCCTTTGACCGTGAATGTCGCTACACCGTCTGGAATCCAGCTATGGAGGGGATCTTCGGCAAGAGCAAACTGCAAACGCTCGGTAAATGTGCGTTCGATGTCCTCCCATCCTTGAAAGAAACGGGGGAAGACCACTTGTTCTCTGCGGCTCTTGCAGGCAAGACCACCAGCACGGGAGAGCGGTCCTATGTCATCCCCCAAACAGGCGAGCAGTGGTTCTTTGAAACGCACTATTCGCCTTTGTTGGCCGAGTCAGGGGAAATTATCGGCGGGCTGGCGATCATGCGTGATATCACCAGGCGCAAGCACACCGAAGAGGCACTACGACGCCAAAATGACTATCTGGCCGCTCTGCAGGAGACGGCCTTGAGGTTGACCAGCCAGCTGGAATTGACCGAGTTGCTGGCAGACATGATCAGGCGGGTGGGCGCACTCGTGGGTACCCCGCACGCCTTTATTGCCCTGACCATACCTGCTAGTTCTGTGATCGTGCTACGGTTCGGCTCCGGTGTGTTTCGCGACCTCATCGGCCTGCGCCTTGGGGAAGGCCAGGGAGTCGCGGGCTTAGTCTGGCAAACCGGCCAACCCGTGGTGACCGACCATTATCAGGGGTTGCCCGGTCTCGGCCTCGACGTTTTACGCGCCTGGGCAGCGATGCCTCTCCTCAAGGGATCCCAGGTCATCGGCGTGATCGGTGTGGCACGTACTGAAGAGAACCTGCCGTTTAGCGAGGATGAGATCGCTCCCTTGAAGCAGTTCGCCCAACTGGCCTCCATTGCCCTGGATAATGCCCAATTATACGAGGCGGCCCAGCAAGAGCTGGCCGAGCGTGCTCGCGCCGAAGAGGCCCTGCGTCAGGCCCGCGATGAGTTGGAAATCCGTGTCCAGGAGCGCACCGCCCAGTTGGCCAGCACCAACGCCGAGCTTTCCAGAGCTATGGACACCGCCGAGGCCAGTGCCCGCGAAAATGCCCGGTTGTACCTGGAAGCCCACAGCCAGCGGCAGTATTTTGAGGCCCTGATGAACGTCTGCCCGGTCGCAGTCGTCAGTACTGATATGGACGACAAGATTGTGGCCTGCAACCCGTCCTTCGAGCAGCTGTTCGGCTACAGCCAGGCTGAGATAGTCGGCTGCAACCTGGATGAAGTGGTGAGCACCCCAGAATATCGTGCGGAAGCGATCAGCTACAGTGCCAGAGCCCACAGTGGGGAGGTCATTCATAATACGACTCGGCGGCGACGCAAGGATGGCACCCTGGTCGATGTGGAAGTCCTGGGTGTTCCGGTGCTGGTAGAAGATCGAAGGGTTGGACTGTTTGCCCTCTATCTGGATATTACTGAGCGCAAGCAGGCAGAGCAGGCTGTGCGGGCAAGTGAGGCCCGCAAAGGAGCGATCATGGAGACCGCCCTTGATGCCATCGTCTCGATTGACCAGCAGAGTAGGATCATCGAATTTAATCCCGCTGCCGAGAAGATATTCGGGTATAAGCGCGAGGAGGTCTTGGGTCAAGACATGGCAAAACTCCTCATCCCTGCCTCTCTACGCGAGCAGCATTACAGGGGTCTCGCTCATTATCTTCAAACAGGGAAAGGCCCGCTGATCGGCAAGCGAGTCGAGGTGACAGCCAGGCGTGCCGATGGCACTGAGTTTCCTGTTGACCTGGCTCTCGCCGACATTCCACTAGCTGGGTCGCCTGTCTTCACAGCCTACATACGCGATATCACCGAGCGCAAGCAGGCGATGGAAGCCTTAGAGCGAGCCAGGGAAGAGCAGGCGGCCAGTGCGCGCGAAAATGCCCGATTGTACCAGGAAGCGCATAGCCAGAGGCAGTACTTTGAGGCCCTGATGAACAATAGCCCGATTGCAGTGGTCAGTACCGACGTGGAGAACAAGATTGTGGCCTACAATCAGGCCTTTGAGCTGCTCTACGGCTCCCCCCAGACCGTCCTCGCCGGGTCCAAGCTGGCCGAGGTGGTCAGCAGCCCAAAGTATCGTGCCGAAGCCAGCAGCTACCAGGCCCGCGTCCAGCAGGGAGAGGTCGTTCGTCTCGTGACCCGGTGGCGGCACCGGGACCTGGAAGTCATCGGGGTCCCAGTCAGAGTAGCCGGTCGGCACGTGGGGATTCTTTTCCTCCATATCGATATCACTGAGCGCAAGCAGGCGATGGAAGCAATAGAGCAGGCCAGAGCCGCTGCCGAAGCGGCCAACCAGGCGAAAAGTGCCTTCCTGGCCATGATGAGCCATGAAATCCGCACCCCCATGAACGCCATCGTTGGCATGACCGGCTTGCTGCTGGATACGAGCCTCTCCACTGAGCAGCGTGAGTATGCCGAAACGGTGCGCTCGAGCAGCGATGCCTTGTTAACCATTATCAACGACATTCTGGACTTCTCCAAAATTGAAGCCGGGAAACTCGAACTGGAACGGCAGCCTTTCGACCTGCGGGAGTGTGTGGAGTCGGCCCTCGACCTTGTGGCAGCCAGGGCTACCGAAAAAGGCGTAGACCTCGCTTACTTGCTGGACGAGCAGGTTCCAGCGGCAATCTATGGCGATGTGACCCGCCTGCGCCAGGTCCTGGTCAACCTGCTCTCCAACGCCGTCAAGTTCACGGAACAGGGCGAAGTCGTGATCTCAGTTGAAGCTAGGCGCACGGATGCAGTTGCAACACCACCTGAGCAGGACAGTGATAGACTAGTGTTCTACGACCTGCATTTCGCCGTCAGAGATACGGGCATCGGCATTTCCGAGGAGGGGCAGGCGCGCCTATTCCGCTCCTTCAGTCAGGTGGATGCCTCGACGACCCGGCGCTACGGGGGCACAGGGTTGGGCCTGACCATCAGCAAGCGTCTGGCTGAACAGATGGGCGGGACGATGTGGGTCGAAAGCCAGCCAGGAAGCGGCTCGACCTTTCATTTCACCCTCTTAGCCGAGATTGCCCCCGCTCGCTCGCGTCCCTACCTGGATAGTAGCCAGCCCTACCTTACTGGCAAGCGTATCCTGATTGTGGACGATAATTCGACCAACCGCTCCATCCTTACCTTACAGACGCAGTCCTGGGGGATGCTGCCCTACGCCTATGCTTCCGGCCAGGAAGCGCTGGTACAGATGCAGGCCGGTGTGCCGTTCGATGTGGCCATCCTCGATATGCAGATGCCGGACATGGATGGGCTGATGCTGGCCGAGCAGCTCCGCCGCTATCAGAACGCCCAGGAGCTTGCCCTGGTCCTGCTCACCTCGCTAGGGCGGCGTGAGATCGATACACAAAGCGTCGAGTTCGCGGCTTTCCTGCACAAGCCGATCAAACCCTCGCAGCTCTACAATGCGCTGCTCTCTATTTTTGCCGAAGCTGAGCAGGCGCGGCCTGCGCTCAAGCCAACAGAGGCGACAGGTGTACAGTTTGATGCCGGGCTCAGTCAGCGACTGCCCCTGCGCATTCTCCTGGCCGAAGACAACACCGTCAATCAGAAACTGGCGCTGCGGCTGTTAGAGCGCATGGGTTACCGTGCCGATGTCGTCGCTAACGGCCTGGAAGTCCTGGAGGCCTTGCAGCGGCAACGCTACGATGTGATCTTGATGGATGTGCAGATGCCGGAAATGGATGGCCTGGAAGCCTCCCGTGCCATTCATGAGGGTTGGCCTGCCGAGGAGCACCCACGCATTGTGGCCATGACGGCCAATGCCATGCAGGGCGACCGCGAGGAGTGCCTGGCTGCCGGCATGGATGACTACCTCAGCAAACCCATTCAGATCAAAGCACTACAGCAGGCTCTGGAGCGGTCTGGGCTATGGGTCAAACGGCGAACTACCCCTCTTCAGTCCCTTACTGCCCCTCTTCACCCCCTTGAGGAACTCCCTGGGGTAGCGCCTCCAACCGCAGACGATAGACGACCAGGGGAATCCACGCCAGCCCTCGATTCGGCGGTGCTGGCCGAGTGGCGCCAGTTCCAGGGAGAGGGGGAGCCGGATATCGTGCAGGAATTGGCCGAGGCGTTCCAGTTCGAGACGCCGCCGCTCTTGGAGACCTTGCGCCAAGCCGTGGCCGAAGGGCAGCCCGAGCAGCTTCGACGAGCGGCTCACAACCTCAAGGGCAGCAGCAATAACCTGGGAGCACGCACGATGGCGGCGCTGAGTGCTGAATTGGAGATTCTGGGTAAGAACGGGACGGTGGCAGGGGTGGCGGAGCTGGTCACCCGCCTTGAGCAGGAGTACCAGCGCGTCTGCCGGGCACTTGCCACCGAAATAGCACGTGCAAAATGAAAGGGCAAGCAACCACAACCCGCTCATCTGAACTTCGTCGCGTACCAGCGGTCTACACATAACGAGTGCTGAAGGAGAAGTAATGCATGTCAACCGATGATGAGCTGTTTACCCCTGACGAGGTGCTGGGGGGCTTTTCAGCCAAGCGTGCCCGCTTGCTCCTGTTTCAAATCGAGAGCCGAACCGCCTATTTAAAGGTGCAGTCACAGCGCGTAGTCAGCAGCTATTTGACCGAAGAGGCTGCTGAGCAGCAAGACCTGGCGTTCTTTGAAGCCCTGGTAGAGGGTCGCGAGTCAGCCGTTCGTCCTACTATTCGCGACCTGGAACGCTATGCCCCACAGTGGCAATCCCTGGTGCCGCAAAACGTGACGTTGCAAGCAGCCCTGGTTCACCTGTTGGGACAGAAATACCGCTTTGCGCAGCGCGACATTCCCCACATCAGGCAGGCTTTGGCATTGGACAGCGAAGGGGTCCAACGAGCATTTGAGCGCCAGTTCCAGCAGCCCCTGTCAACCATCTCTACCAGGAGAGTTGGCCTGCCTGAGTGGATAGGTTGGCGCTGGAACAAGCTGAGCGGGTGGTTAGAGCACTTACCGCCTTTTTGGACCGCCTATGCTCTGACGTTCACCGAGACAGTAGGAGCTTCCATCCTGGCATTGCCCATTGCTCTGGCCGGCGTGGGTCCGCTACCGGGCGTAGTTATCCTGTTGGTGATGGGAGTGATCAATATGCTCACCATCGCTTCAATGGCTGAAGCCGTAACCCGCAATGGCTCGATTCGTTACCAGGGAAGCTACCTGGGTCGGCTGGTTCGTGACTACCTGGGAAGACCCAGTTCAATTTTGCTGACTACCATGGTGGTGACCATCTGTGTTCTGGCGCTGTTGGCCTACTATATCGGTTTCTCGCTCACCCTGGCTGGCGCCACGTCGGTACCTGCCGAAGTATGGGTTGGAGTGCTTTTTTTGCTTGGATTCTATTTTGTTCGCCGGCAAAATTTGCATGCCACCATCAGCAGTGCCCTTGTGGTGGGGATGATCAGCCTGAGTTTAATCTTGATCCTCTCGGTAATCGCTCTGGGACACCTTCAAGTTGAGAACTTGCTGTACATGCGTGTTCCGTTCCTCAACGGGGTGCCTTTTGAACCGGCCCTGCTTGGATTGATCTTCGGCGTGGCTTTTGCTGCCTACTTTGGCCATTTCTCTGTGAGCAGTTGCGCCAGGACAGTGCTCCAGCGGGATCCGGGTGGACGATCCCTGGCCTGGGGATGTATTGCAGCGCAGGCGAGTACGATGGCGCTCTACATTCTGTGGGTCGTAGCAGTCAATGGGGCCATTGCTCCAGCCGTCCTGGTCGGTTTCTCTGGCACAGCGCTGACGCCACTGGCCAACGAAGCTGGTCCCGCTGTGAACGTCTTTGGAACCATCCTGGCAATTCTCGCCATGGGTATGGCTTCTATCCACTTTAGCCTGGCCCTCTTCTTCACCGTACGAGAGTGGATCCCTGGCCAGTCCCGGCATACGCTGGCGCTTGGGCGACGACAAGGCAGGCTCATTTTTATTCCGCGCGGTAAAGCCAATACTAGCCTGGCTCTGACGTATCTGGGCCTGAAAGGGGACGCCACACAATCCCCCGGATTGCGTCCGCAGTTTCGCCTTGACCTGCAGCTAGATGGCGACATGCGCCGTTTTGAGATGGAGGTGCATGATACCTGGGAAGCGACCGCCTTACTCGCAGAGTTGACCCCAAAACTACCACTCAATACGATGCAGCTCACTTTACAGGTAATGGCTGCCAGCGCTGATAGCGCCAGGGTGCAATTAGTCACCTCAATGCGGATGAGGTATGAGGGCAATTGGGATGCGCTAGGGTTCGATTTATTGGAGACGGCTG
>WNFX01006067.1_pt1 | contig 16490 bp, 20 predicted proteins | sample 5400111 | NCBI WGS metagenome assembly WNFX01 (sample SAMN13153363, study PRJNA577476) | soil metagenome | isolation source: 40 cm soil or saprolite under grassland replicate 1 | place: USA:California | collected 2016-06-15 | reverse complement strand
ATAATTCGTCGATATATCCATCGACGAATTATTTAGCTAAATTCATTCTACTTTATAGTAAGGTTAGGATTGATCTTAACCCGTTTAAAAAACCGAATGGGAGGACTAAAACAATGATACCAATAGGAGAAAGAGGAAGAGATCAGATAATCAAAGTTAAAACACAATTTAGTCCAGCTACCGAAGAACTTAGAAAACTTATAAATATAAAACAGGTTAGGACAGCTCAACTTATTAGATACGCAAGAAATAAAGTACTTGAGTTCCTATATTTCTTTCTCATTTGTTTCTATATGATTTATACTACGGGGTTGCCTGGAGCTTAACCAGCTCATTATTTTTATTTGAAATATACAAGACAATAGAATCCATAACTATAGTATTAGTATATCTATTTGAATTCTATTCCTTAATTTCTTATATTCTAGTTAATTCTTTCTATATATAGTTAATATAATAATGAATTTGATTTGAAAAAAAAAAAGAAATTCAGAATTATTAAGTAAATTAAGAGAATTTTATATACAAAATTCAAAATGAGTGTTATTACTATTACTGATCAATAAAAATATCTACCAAAAAGGAGGGGGAGAGAAAATCATTTTATGATAAAAAATTCATTTATACCTGTTATTTCACAAAAAAAAAAAGAAGAAGAAAACCCCGGATCAGTTGAATTTCAAGTATTCAATTTCACCAATAAGATACGAAGACTTACTTCCCATTTGGAATTACACCCCAAAGACTATTTATCTCAAAGAGGTTTACGTATAATTCTGGGAAAACGGCAACGACTACTGTCTTATTTGTCAAAGAAAAATAAAATACGTTATAAAAACTTAATAAATCAGTTGGGTATTCGTGATTCACAAATTCGTTAATTTCTAGAATCATTTTCAATTATTCGATTTATTAGATCCTGAATTTTGATGAACTTCTTTTTTAACGATTCATGGAAGAATGAATCGAGGAAAAACCTATGAATGTCCCAGCTAGAATAAAAGACCTCATGATAGTCAATATGGGGCCTCAACACCCATCAATGCATGGTGTTCTTCGACTTATTGTTACTCTGGATGGGGAAGATGTTGTTGATTGTGAACCAATATTGGGTTATTTACACAGAGGTATGGAAAAAATTGCGGAAAACCGAACAATTATACAATATCTGCCTTATGTAACACGTTGGGATTATTTAGCTACTATGTTCACAGAAGCAATAACCGTAAACGGACCGGAACAATTGGGAAATATTCAAGTACCTAAAAGAGCCAGCTATATACGAGTAATTATGTTGGAGTTAAGTCGTATAGCTTCTCATCTACTATGGCTGGGACCTTTTATGGCAGATATTGGTGCACAAACCCCTTTTTTTTATATTTTTAGAGAAAGAGAATTAATATATGATCTATTTGAAGCTGCGACAGGTATGAGAATGATGCATAATTATTTTCGTATTGGGGGAGTAGCGGCTGATCTACCTTATGGTTGGATAGATAAATGTTTTGATTTCTGCAATTATTTTTTAACAAGGGTTATTGAATATCAAAAACTTATTACGCGAAATCCTATTTTTTTAGAACGGGTTGAAGGAGTAGGTGTTGTTGGTAGAGAGGAAGTTCTAACTTGGGGGTTATCAGGACCAATGCTTCGGGCTTCCGGAATACAGTGGGATCTACGTAAAGTTGATAATTATGAGTGTTACGACGAATTTGATTGGGAAGTTCAATGGCAAAAAGAAGGAGATTCATTAGCTCGTTATTTAGTTCGAATTGGTGAAATGATGGAATCCATAAAAATTATTCAACAGGCTTTGGAGGGAATTCCAGGTGGGCCGTATGAAAATTTAGAAATTCGGAGCTTTGATAGAGAAAAGGAGCCAGAATGGAATGATTTTGAATATCGATTCATTGGTAAAAAATCGTCTCCGACTTTTGAATTGCCAAAACAAGAACTTTATGTGAGAGTTGAGGCCCCCAAGGGAGAATTAGGAATTTTCCTAATAGGAGATCATAACGGTTTTCCTTGGAGATGGAAAATTCGTCCACCTGGTTTTATCAATTTGCAAATTCTTCCTCAATTAGTTAAAAGAATGAAATTGGCTGATATTATGACAATACTAGGTAGCATAGATATCATTATGGGAGAAGTTGATCGGTGAAATGATAATTGATACAACGGAAGTCCAAGATATAAATTCTTTTTCCGGATTGGAATCTTTCAAAGAGGTCTACGGAATTCTATGGATACTTGTACCGATTTTGATTCTTGTATTAGGAATCACGATAAGTGTACTAGCAATTGTATGGTTAGAAAGAGAAATATCTGCAGGGATACAACAGCGTATTGGACCCGAATACGCCGGTCCTTTTGGAATTCTTCAAGCTCTAGCAGACGGAACAAAACTACTATTCAAAGAGAATCTTATTCCATCTAGGGGAGATATTCGTTTATTCAGTATCGGACCATCCATATCCGTCATATCAATTCTAATAAGTTATTCGGTAATTCCCTTTGGCTATAACTTTGTTTTATCTGATTTCAATATCGGTGTTTTTTTATGGATTGCTGTTTCGAGTATTGCTCCCATTGGACTTCTTATGTCAGGATATGGGTCAAATAATAAATATTCCTTTTTGGGTGGTCTACGAGCTGCTGCTCAATCGATTAGTTATGAAATACCATTAACTCTATGTGTCTTATCAATATCTCTACGTGCGATTCGTTGAAACATAAAAATCTATTCGATGCTATTGCTACGCTCCTCTCTTTATCGTACTATATAGAAATATAGTACCATATAGGAAAGGGGCCGAATAAATTGAATAGAAACCTTCATAATCTTTATTTTATTTTTCACAATTCGGATTGAAGAACTAAATTAGATAGTTATATGAGTGAAATAAAACAGCTTATATTGAATAAAATTTCAGAATACTATATATATTTCTATTACTTCTCGTTATATAGTATAGTGATTAAAAATGGCAGTAAAAATAGGGAGTCTCATTTTCTATGTATAAGAATGAAGTGAAATAAATTTATAAACAGAAGAGGCCATTTAACCCAAGATTGGATAATTTGTTATCCTGTTTTGAAGCGGGCTCAAAAGGCAGGCCCCCCTTATTGAGTTTTAATTCCCATTTGTATGAATTATCATAGATGTATTAAACTCAATTAACGGGGGTTAATAAAAAAGGAGTGAATGGTTAGAAACACCAAGATACACAAAGGATTAGTAACACAGATTTTGTAAATTATCCAAAAGAAAATTTACGCATAATAGAAAAAGAATACTAATTGGGGCTTTAAGTTGGTAGAAAAAATCAAGCAGTACTCCCCACAACTCCGATCCAGAGTATGCTTCCATCCACTGATTCAAAAAATGACTATCAGGAACGATAAAATCCTTTAAAATTTTTTAAGTCCCTTTTTCATAGCACAAAAAAGAAGAATAGGAACGAAAAAAACAGAAGAAATCAAAAACGAAAAGGAGATCGCTTTTTCGTTTTTGATTTCTTATATCCATATTCATGGAGATCAAATTCACATCATAATTAAGAAACGAATGTGTAATTCTTTTTCGTAATTCAAAATGATGAGGGTTAGGGAGAATTCGAAAAGAGTATTTTATTGAAGAATTCGGTTATTACTCAACAAATTCAAATTTTGGTTTTTAAGGGATGAGATCAATTCAGAAGTGCCTTATTGTATTTTTTATTAAAATTTCTCTTTCTTATTTAGTTATTTCTAGAACAGACAGAATTGAATTGGTCTAATTCAGAACCGTTTGATAGATTTTAATCTTCTATATCTTAGGGATATATCAAGAGATAAATAATCGGCCCGGTCCTTAGATTTACTTAAGGCTTTCCAGGAGCCGTATGAGGTGAAAATCTCATGTACGGTTCTGTAATAGAGATGGGAACAGTAATGTTATCACCGACTAGGATTATCTAACAGTTTAAGTACAGTTGATATAGTTGATGCGCAATCAAAATATGGTTTTTGGGGCTGGAATTTGTGGCGTCAACCTATGGGTTTCATCGTTTTTCTAATTTCATCGCTAGCAGAATGTGAAAGATTACCTTTTGATTTACCAGAAGCAGAAGAAGAATTAGTAGCGGGTTATCAAACAGAATATTCGGGTATTAGATTTGGTTTATTTTATGTTGCTTCCTATTTAAACCTTTTTATTTCTTCATTATTTGTAACAGTTCTTTACTTGGGCGGTTCAAATATCTCTATTCCGTACATATCCGAGTTTTTTGAAATAAATAAAAGATATGGAGTTTTTAGAACTACAATTGATCTCTTTATTACATTAGCTAAAACTTATTTTTTCTTATTCGTTTCTATCATAACAAGATGGTCTTTGCCTAGACTAAGAATGGATCAATTATTAAATCTTGGATGGAAATTTCTTTTACCTATTTCTCTTGGCAATCTATTATTAACAACTTCGTCTCAATTGTTTTCACTGTAAAAGATTGATCTTCTATATTCATTACCTGTCTCAAATAAGAGAAAGAAATAAAACAAAAATATTCATAGATATTTACGATATGTTCCTTATGGTAACTGGGTTCATGAATTATGGTCAACAAACAGTCCGAGCTGCAAGGTACATTGGTCAAAGTTTCATGATTATCTTATCTCACGCAAATCGTTTACCTGTAACTATTCAATATCCGTATGAAAAATTAATCACATCAGAACGTTTCCGCGGCCGAATCCATTTTGAATTTGATAAATGTATTGCTTGTGAAGTATGTGTTCGTGTATGTCCTATAGATTTACCCGTTGTTGATTGGAAACTAGAAACGGATATTCGAAAGAAACGCTTGCTAAATTACAGTATTGATTTCGGAATCTGTATTTTTTGTGGTAACTGTATTGAGTATTGTCCAACAAATTGTTTATATCGAAATACAATATTCTCCAAAATAGTATAAAAAAATGAATAACACAGTAGATATCAGATTAGAAATATTCTAGAATATTATCCAAATTTGAAATATTAAATAAAGAATTTTTAATAGTTAGATATGTTATATCTACTTTGATTTGATACTTAAGTTTTAGTATAGTTTCAAACTACTACTCTTTAGTATAAAGACTGGAATGACATTGATTATATAACTGTAACTATATCAATTCAAACTCCTTAGGATTTTTAAAGAAAAATTGAAGTATATCCAATTTTTTTTCCTGGTCATATCAATAAGGTCATGAAATTTCGATTTCTTTGTCTTTTTTTTTTTACATATAATGGATTTGCCTGAAACGCTACACGATTTTCTTTTAGTCTTTCTGGGATCGGGTCTTATATTAGGAAGTCTAGGGGTAGTATTACTTACCAACCCCATTTTTTCTGCTTTTTCGTTGGGACTGGTTCTTGTTTGTATATCTTTATTATATATTTTAGCAAATTCGCATTTTGTAGCTGCATCCCAGCTACTTATTTACGTGGGAGCTATTAACATTTTAATCATATTTGCAGTGATGTTCGTGAATAGTTGCGAATATTACCAAGATTTTCATTTTTGGACCGTTGGGGATGGAATTACTTTGATAGTTTGTACAAGTATTTTTGTTTCACTAATAACTATTATTCCAGATACATCATGGTACGGAATTATTTGGACGACAAGACCAAATCAGATTATTGAGCAAGATTTGATAAGTACTAGTCAACAAATTGGAATTCATTTATCAACAGATTTTTTTCTTCCATTTGAACTAATTTCAATAATTCTTTTAGTTGCTTTGATAGGTGCAATTGTTGTAGCTCGTCAGTAAGAAATCTTTAGAGAACTTGGAATATAAATCAAGATTCTTTTTTTTATTTTCTCACTTTTACTTTTATTTCTGTCGAATTCTATGTGAAGGGAAAGAGTTTTTATGTAGAAACTCCTTTTTTTATTACCGATATATTCTTTTGTTCTAGACTTGTTATATTCTTTAGTCAATTGAATCTCTTGAATTGTTGTTCCTATTGAAATGAATCAAAATTAATAAGGAGTTGGTCAATGATGCTCGAACATGTACTTGTTTTGAGTGCCTATTTATTTTCTATTGGTATCTATGGATTGATCACGAGCCGAAATATGGTTAGAGCCCTTATGTGCCTTGAACTTATACTGAATGCAGTTAATATAAATCTCGTAACTTTTTCTGATTTTTTTGATAATCGCCAATTAAAAGGAAATCTTTTTTCCATTTTTGTTATAGCTATTGCAGCCGCTGAAGCAGCTATCGGACTGGCTATTGTTTCCTCAATTGCTCGGAACAGAAAATCAACCCGCATCAATCAATCGAATTTGTTGAATAAATAGCATTAATCATAATTAATAAAAAAGTAAAGTAGAATTTTAAGTAGTGTAAGATATATTTCTCAATTCAAATTAGTATGTATTCTACACAACTTAGGATCATGTTTGCATTACCTAAATCATAAGAAATCAAAGTATCCTGGTCCTCTTCTATTTCTTCTTCTAAATTTATATAGACGTCCTTTTTTTATTAACAATTAACAATATTATGACAAATCATTGATTCATCTGGTACATAAATATATGATTCATTGACGAGTTTACTAGATCGATAATTTTCATTTTTGATGTTCAAAAATTACAATGTCCCATTCAGTAAAGATTTATGATACATGTATAGGATGTACTCAATGTGTCCGAGCCTGTCCCACAGATGTATTAGAAATGATACCTTGGGATGGATGTAAAGCTAAGCAAATAGCTTCTGCCCCAAGAACAGAGGACTGTGTAGGTTGTAAGAGGTGTGAGTCCGCTTGTCCGACGGATTTCTTAAGTGTTCGAGTTTATTTATGGAGTGAAACAACTCGAAGTATGGGTCTATCGTATTGATACGTTTCAAAAAACACCACACGAATACGTTTTTTTACTGGCAAAAACCCGTGCCCCAAATAAAATAGAAAATATTTTATTTGGAGCACGGGCTTTTCTGGCCCAAAGTGTATCTTATTTTTATCACGAATTATTTTCCTTGGTTAACAATAGTTGTAGTTTTCCCAATAGCCGCGGGTTCCTTCATTTTCTTATTTCCTCATAGGGGAAATAAGGTAATTAGGTGGTATAGCATTTGTATATGCTTAATCGATCTCCTTCTAACAACCTATGCATTTTGTTATCATTTCCGATTGGATGATCCACTAATTCAACTGACGGAGAATTATAAATGGATCCATTTTTTTGATTTTTACTGGAGATTGGGAATAGATGGACTCTCTATAGGACCTATTTTACTGACGGGATTTATAACTACTTTAGCCACTTTAGCGGCTCAGCCGGTTACTCGAGAATACCGATTATTCTATTTCCTGATGTTAGCAATGTATAGCGGTCAAATCGGACCATTTTCTTCTCGAGACATTTTACTTTTTTTCATCATGTGGGAGTTGGAATTAATTCCCGTTTATCTACTTTTATCCATATGGGGGGGGAAGAAACGTTTGTATTCAGCTACAAAGTTTATTTTGTACACTGCAGGAGCTTCTATTTTTTTATTAATGGGAATTCTGGGTATCGGTTTATATGGTTCTAATGAACCAACATTAAATTTTGAAACATTAACTAATCAATCGTATCCCGTGGCGCTCGAAATAATATTCTATACGGCATTTCTTCTTGCTTTTGCTGTCAAATCGCCGATTATACCCTTCCATACATGGTTACCAGATACCCACGGAGAGGCACATTACAGCACTTGTATGCTTTTAGCCGGAATCTTATTAAAAATGGGAGCATATGGGTTGGTTCGAATTAATATGGAATTTTTTTCCCATGCTCATTCCATATTTTGCCCCTGGTTAATGATATTAGGTTCTATTCAAATAATCTATGCCGCTTCAACATCTTTTGGTCAACGTAATTTAAAAAAAAGAATAGCTTATTCTTCGGTATCTCATATGGGTTTCATAATTATAGGAATTGGTTCTATAAGTGATACTGGGCTCAACGGGGCCATTTTACAAATAATATCTCATGGATTTATTGGCGCTGCGCTTTTTTTCTTGGCAGGAACTAGTTATGATAGACTACGTCTTCTTTATCTTGACGAAATGGGCGGAATGGCTATCCCAATGCCAAAAATATTCACGATTTTCACTATCTTATCAATGGCTTCTCTCGCATTGCCAGGCATGAGCGGTTTTGTTGCAGAATTGATCGTTTTTTGGGGAATAATTACTAGTCAAAAATATCTTTTCATGATGAAAATCCTAATGACTTTTGGAACAGCTATTGGAATGATATTAACTCCTATTTATTTATTATCTATCTTACGGCAGATGTTCTATGGATACAAGTTTTTCAATACACCAAACTCTTATTTTTTTGATTCTGGGCCGAGAGAATTATTTATTTCGATTTCTATCCTTATACCTGTAATAGGTATTGGTATTTATCCGGATTTCATTTTCTCATTCTCGGTTGACAAGGTTGAAGCTATTCTATCTAATTTTTAATAGATCATTTTCGTGAATAAACGAATCAAAAAGAGAAAAAAACCTTTGCTTTGTCCAATGAAAAATAGATATATCTATTTTTCCGTTAGATTCACTTAAAAAGTGGAAATTCTAATCGAAATATGTTTGTTGTTTGTGAGAACCCCTTGAATCATTCCATTACTTGATTGAAAGGGTTCTCGACAATTTATGGAAAGTATAGATTTATATGCTTTCCATATTTTGATTTCTAGGGTTCTTTAACGGATTAAAATTCAATTAGATGTAAATGAACCATAACTATGTAGTCCTATTCCTAATAGATTGATCCCCAAATAACATATCCAAACGATAAGAAATCCAATAGAGGCCACTATTGAAGAATTTACACCTTCTATTTTTTTAGTTTTTCTAGTATGTAAATAAATCGCGAATATGGTCCAAGTAATAAAGGCCCAAGTTTCCTTTGGATCCCAATTCCAATAGGATCCCCATGCCTCGTTAGCCCATACCGCTCCCGAAAGAATACCTATCGTTAAAAAGAGAAAACCCAGACTAATAATACGATAACCCCAACGATCCAATTGTTGAATAAATTGAGACCTGTAATAATTTCTAGAAGAAGTAAAAGAAGTTTTGCGTAAAACACTGTTTCTTTCATTCATATTCATGTATTTGATTTCAACAAAATCAACGGATTTATTTAAAGAATCCAAATTCTTGGTAAAAGAAACAGTTTGGATGACTTCTTGAAACGTAATGACTAAAATAGCCACTGATAATAATGATCCACATAAAAGGGCTGCATAGCCCAATATCATCATACTTACGTGCATCATTAGCCAATGGGATTGTAGAGCTGGGACTAATATTACGGATTGATGCATTTTGGTTAAAAGACCCGAAGTCGCAAAGCCTTGGGTAAAAATAACACTCGGTGCTATTATTGTACTTAAAAGGTTTTTCTCCTTTTTAAAACACGGAACCATATGAAAAATGGAAAAACCCCATGAAAGAAAGATTAGAGATTCATATAAATCACTAAATGGTAAATGGCCCGAAAAAAACCAACGAGTAATTAACAATCCCGTTACACAGAAAAAAGTTATTATCATGGCTTTTTTGGACAAATCATATAATCCTACGATTTCATTGACTAATAAGGTTATTAAATGAATTGAAATAACAATTGATATGACGGAAAACGATATATGAGTTAATATATGCTCTAAAGTTGAAAATATCATATATATATATAATGAAAATAAATAATATCTATAATGAAAATAAAAAAGGTATGAATACTAGGAATAGAAATAGGGAATTGAATTCATTATAGGACTTATTCTTTTCAAATTTTAAAAATATAGGATAGGATGCCATGCCGCTACTCGGACTCGAACCGAGATGCTCTAGCACTGCTTCCTAAGAGCAGCGTGTCTACCAATTTCACCATAGCGGCTTACTCGAAATCATAATAACCAATTCTTTAGTCAATCGTCGAGATTGAAAGAATAAATTAAAGTGCAATATTTATTTATTTAGTACATTTCTTTACTAAACATTTAGTCTCGACTTTAGGAATCATTTTTTTTTCGCTATCTTGGAACTATAGGAGGTTCTCTAAAAAAGATAGCGAAAAAAATGATTTTTAATTATTTCAATTGAATTTCAAAGTAATGAGCGTCCAATATTACGATATTTTTGCTCATTACTTCAACCAGTCTGCGTGTTGATCTCTATAGTTGTAAAGGGGGTTGCCCAAAAGGGGCATACCCAGTAAAGTTCTTATTTTTTTCTTCTGTTTCGCCAAAAGTCAATTACCTTTATTATTATGATCAACGCCAAAACGATCATAATAAAGGTTGCGCATTGATTTAAGGCCCGATCATTGTTTAAGAGATATTTATCAAGATTGTAAATAAAGTGCCTTCCGACCCTTTTTATACAATCTACGATCAAAATTCGTAATACTTCGACAAGCACCTTTCCCGACCTAAAAGCATCATCTTTTAAAATGATCAGAGGTGGTTGGATGTTTTTCCAAAATTTCCAGAACGATTTCTGCAAACCGATATAAAATTCTCGGAAAACAAGAAAAGCATTGGATCTGCTATTCCGTTTTCCCACGAATAGCCATCGAAACAGTCGTCTCATAAAGTAAAGATTTATCTAAAAAAATCTGTCTTTTGTTTTTCTTTAGTGTTAGAACGTCGATAGAAACACACATCCAATAGAAAGACTCATATAAAAAAAACACCGCCGTTGCGTATTGTTACTTATCGGATCTAGAGCTTTTTATTTATTTTTTTTCTCTATATGCTATTCTCTATAGAGATAGAGAATGGCATATAGAGACTAATATTTGTCTAAAAAAAACAAAATAATAAACAGAGTGTTCTTATTCAAAACGCCCTGTGATCTTCAACCAATTCTGTGCTTCAATATAATTACCTGGGGTAAGGGCTATAGCTTGTTTCCAATATTCAGAAGCTTTATCAAACCAAGATTCTGCAATTTCAGAATCTCCCTGTCGAATGGCCTGTTCTCCGCGGTCGGAATAGGTGAGTCAATTCCTTCCCTTAGAACCGTACTTGAGAGTTTCCTGACTCATACGGCTCAACAGTCAATTCTCTTGATCTTCCATTTTTTCTGGAGTTAACAAGAAGAAAAGATATTAATTACATAAGTTTCAAACTTGAATTTGGATTAATCATTTTATTTAATCCTTTGTTTTTAGTTTTATCTTTTATCCTACCTTCCGAAGAATAAAGCATCGACATTAACACTAAGGCTCTTATTCGAATTTTATGAATGAAAGGTAACTATCTCGATTTCCTATATCATATACTTTTATATAGGATATATCCATTTCTATAGAATCTTTGAGAATTTTCTTATGAAGAAAAGACTTACTATCTTTGGGATCTGATACTACACCGCTGCTCAAAACCTTAGGGGATCCACTTTATTACATAAGTAGATTCCTAATCTATCATCATAGAAGTAAGCAGTTCTTGTTGTATCGGCCAAAAACCGTGTTAATTGATCTTTACGGTGCTTCCTCTATCAATTAGATCTTTTATCCATAGAAAAAAAGTATCTAGGCATATATATATTTGATTTCTTCATATTTTGACTTCTATGAAGTTTATTTCTTTGCTACAGCTCATAAAAATCGTTCTTTCGAACGATATGTGTATGTAGAAAGCCTATTCTTCTATTTTTTTGTCTAGTATTTATTAGTATTTGTGGGTTTTTTTTTCTTTTCTTTTTTCTATAGTGGAGATAGTCGCACGTAATGACAGATCACGGCCATATTGTTAAAAGCTTGAGGTAAGAAAGGATTTCGTTCGAGTGCCCGAAAATAGTATTCCAAAGCTTTTGTATGTTCTCCGTTACTTGTGTGTATAAGGCCTATGTTATAAAGTATATAACTTCGATCATAGGGATCAATTTCCAGCCGCATAGCCTCATAATAATTCTGTAAAGCTTCCGCATAATTTCCTTCAGATTGAGCCGACATCCGTTACGGTCGTCATTCGGTTCAAAGAATCTCCGTTCCAGAACCGTACGTGAGATTTTCATCTCATACGGCTCCTCCTTTATGTGTATAATGAAATGATAAACATCCATGGAATCAAATCAAAAAAGATTGTAATATTATCATTATCAACTGAGTGGGACTAGTGTTTTTACACGAAATCTCTAGCCAACCTTCCTGTAAAAGATCTTTTATTAACATCAAGTATGTTATTACTGGATAAATAGTAACTTCAACAATGACTTTGTCCTCAACGCCGCTTAATTTCCCGGAATTAGTCACTTCAACAGTCTTCGATGGTTCTATGGGTATCCAAAGTACGAACGAGATGGATGTTTATTGTCCCAACCATTCTAGTTAGTCCCAATCCCGATCAGAAAGGAGGGATTTTTTTTTTACAAAGTTTTCTCGTGTTGTTGATTCCTGAACGTAGTGCTTCTTCCCCCATGCGGCCTATTGGTACTAGTGGAGTAGGATTAACCTAACCCCATAGGTATAGGTATAACCTTTCGCTTAATACTAAAAACCTAAATGGAAGCGTATTGAGGCTGCATTAATCGGGAATACACGACAGAAGGGATTAATTACTTTATTTCCCAATTTCACCTTCGGCAAGCGTATGTTTTTTTTTTTTCAAAATTTTTTTCTTTCTCTCCGAAGAATGTATCTTTCTCCTAAGACTGAGATCGGTAAAAAAAAAAAAGAAACAAATCGCACCATCTCTGTAATAAGTGAATGCCTCTTTTTCTCCAGAAGTTGTCGGAATTATTCGTAATAAGATGTTGGCTACAATGGTAAAGGTCTTATCAATAAAATTTCCATTTATCCGAGATCTAGTCATGGGTAGCAATCCATTCTATAATTTCATTTTTTTTTTATCGCGTGATAAAAGAATCCCCAAACAAAGGAATTATACAATACAGTACGAGATAACGTAAAAATGGACTTATTAATCAAATTACTTTATCCTACGGTAGGCCTCGAAGTAGGGGTTTTTTGAAAAAAAAAAAAATTTCTTTCTTTTTTTTAGTTTCAATTAAATTAATTGAGTGCGCCTACGCAAATGGAATATGGATGCCTCGCTATTCACTTGGTTTAGGGACATAATCATTATGTAGGAGAGATGGCCGAGTGGTTCAAGGCGTAGCATTGGAACTGCTATGTAGGCTTTTTGTTTACCGAGGGTTCGAATCCCTCTCTTTCCGCACCCTTACCAAGGTCATCAATGTTACTGACCTCAATGTTTGAAATAAGAATAGATACCACTATTCCAACTTTGGTATGGATTCTCTATTCCTAATTTATTTCTTTTATTTTAATATAGAAATATAGAAATTAACATAGAAAATAGTGGGGGGGCAAGGAATAACAATTTTCCTATACCCATGCCTACCTTTCTTTAATGAAAGATGAAAAAAAAATCCAGCGGATTTCAAATTAATGCAAAATGCTGGTCGATTTGTAAAATGTTTAATATATTTTTTACATCTTCTACGCTAAAATCTTCAATTTTCATAAGGTCTTCTTGACTCTTATTCAAAAGTTGATATAATGTATGTATATCGGACTTTTTAAGACAATTATAAATCCTGGGAGGCAATTCTAATTGGTCAATAAAAACGGATTTCAATTCAATTTGTTTTTTATTTTTTCTTAGTTTATCCTTAACTAATCTATCATGAAAAGCAAAAAGGGGTAAAGTAACTTTGTGTTGATTGTTTTCAAAATGAAAGTTTTCTTCTTCTGCGTGTAAAAAAGGAATAAACAAATCAATCAAATTCCGGGCGGCTTCATAAAGTGCTTCCTTAGGGGTTAAACTTCCATTTGTCCATATTTCGAGAAAGAGTATCTCTTGTTTTTCATTAGCGTTCAGATAAGAATGAATACTATAATTTGCATGTATAACAGGCATGAATACAGGATCTACATCTATAGTATAACTTCCATCTTGAATGTTGTCTATTGTTTTTTTACGATATCCCCGCGCCCTCTCAATTTGTAATTCAATACACAAATTAATAGGTTCTGTTAGGTTAGCTATATGTTGTGTATTATCCACGATTTCCACCGAAGGTGGTAAAATAATGTCTCGAGCAGTTACATATCCAGGACCTTTGAAACAAATGGACGCGTCTCGAGTTCCATACAGATTACTTCTCAATACAATTTGTTTCAAATTCATTAAAATTTCATGTATTGATTCTTGAATACCTACTATGGTAGAATATTCATGTGGTATTTTCTCAGATTTTGCACGTGTGATACATGTTCCCTCTATTTCTCCGAGCAAAATTCTTCGCATTGTAATGCCTATTGTATCTGCTTGACCTTTCATAAGTGGAGACAGAATAAAGCGTCCATAATAAAGACGCTTACTGTCTACCCTTGATTCAACACACTTCCACAGTAGTGTCCGAGTTGATACTTTTACTTTTTCTCGAATCATAGTAATATATTTTTATTAAACTCTTGATTTAATTGTTTATTTCTCTTGAAATATCTTTCTTGAATGTTTTATTTATTTTATAGTTTTATATACGTCTTTTTTTAGGGGCCCTACATCCATTATGTGGCAGAGGTGTTGCATCCCGTAGAAACCTCAATCGTATACCACTTCTACAAATAGCTCTTAATGCCGCATCTCTTCCTGGACCAGGACCTTTTATTATGACGTCTGCTCGTTTCATGCCTTCTACTGTTCGAATAGCATTTCCAGCTACGGTTTGAGCGGCAAATGGTGTACTCCTTCGTGAACCTTTGAATCCACATGAACCGGCAGAGGACCAAGAAATCGCCCGACCTCGTAGATCTGTAACAGTCACAATGATATTGTTGAAACTAGCTTGAACATAAATAACCCCCTTATATATTTTACGAGGATGCTTGCGCGAACCAATACGTCCACTTTTACGTGAACCAATTTTTCGTATAGATTTTGCCATTTTTTATTATTTTAAAAAATATAAGTTCGAAATATATGGATATATCCATTTCCTGTCAAAAAAAAACGGATTCTTTACTATTTTCTAACTACTTATTCTATGCTGCTATTGTATTCTATAATTCGATTAATATAGAATACCATTTTTGAAATATCAAGCAGTAAGCAATAATATAGTATTAATTATAATACTTATAACTATAGACTAGATTGGAATAGAAAATCTAAATTATTATTTTTTTATGATTTAGTATTTAATTAATAAAATTGAATTTTATTATCATTTTTTTTTTTTATTTTTGCATTCGGTACTTTCTTTCTTTTTAATCGAAAGCCCTTATTTTGTGAAAATATTATCCTTGTCTTTGTTTATGTTTTGGATTGGAACAAATTACTATAATTCGACCTCGCCTGCGGATCAATCGACATTTTTCACAAATTTTACGAACCGAGGCTCTTACTTTCATATTTTGAACTCCTTAACTTAAACGTAATGCTGAATCTATATATTGGAAGAAAATAGGGTTTCCTTACATTTTTAACTTATAATTGTTTTTCCTAAAAAACATGTTGAAGTTCAAAAATAGTCTAATTAAATTAAGTGACTTATACTTCTATTTTTTCCTTTACCGGTCGTATACATAAAATAAAGTACGTCGAATTTTTTTTTGAAACATAGACTAGAATCTCATTTTTATTCTATTTCTCTAAAGCAACCTGGAACATACCCTCAGAAGTAATTCAGTAATTAATTAAATCTTCATGAATTTTGATTTCTATTCTAGTTAAATCTTCTTCACACATTCACTAATGTATCGAGAGTAATATTAGAAATCTGTTTTTTCTCTACCCCATTCACAATAATGTATCTAAGTTTTTCATAGAATTCGGATATCGGCAAAATTATCATTACCATATATAACATAAAACTTCTCCGCCGATTCTTTCTAATCTAGCCTCTCGATCTGTCATTATACCCCTAGAAGTAGAAAGAATTACAATTCCCATTCCTCCTAAAACTCTCGGAATTTGTTGATAGTTAGAATAGATTCGTAGACCTGGTGTACTGATCCTTTTTAAATTTAAAAAAGTTTTATATGATCTTTTCCTATTTCTTCTATACCGTAGAGTTAAAACTAAAAAGTCTTTGTTGCTTTCTCGATGTTTTCTGACGTTTTCAACAAAACCCTCTTGTAAAAGAATTTTCACAATGGTTTCGATAATATTAGTAAGTGGTATTTGAACCGTTCTTTTTCCATTCATGTCAGCATTGCGTATCAAGGTTAGTATATCAGCGATAGTATCTTTACCCACGATCGATTATTGCTCCTTACTTTCGATATAATCAACGTGCTCCCGTTTTTTTTTTTATTTTTTTTTTATTCAATAAAATATCTAATATTGAATAGGAGAATATAATAATACTCTAGTCTGTATAGAAAATATTATTCTAATTAGGATAATGTAAATATATAATATAATAATTTAAAAACTAAAAAAAAAGATAGAAAGAAAATGAACGA
>WNFX01004723.1_pt1 | contig 16493 bp, 17 predicted proteins | sample 5400111 | NCBI WGS metagenome assembly WNFX01 (sample SAMN13153363, study PRJNA577476) | soil metagenome | isolation source: 40 cm soil or saprolite under grassland replicate 1 | place: USA:California | collected 2016-06-15 | reverse complement strand
TGCATTACCAAGTCTACCCTTACAACTGCGATTCAATACAATATTATTACGCGGCAAGAAATCTAACTCCAATAATTGACAAATCCACTGTTCTTAGAGACGGCGGGCAGAAAGCAATAAACGACTACATTCAAGAATTGATGATGATGTAAAAAGTTACAAGAGATTGATCTCGGAACTGTTTCACTAGAAAAACTACCGCCAACAGTCGGCTTTGCGCAAGTTGGGTTACAGCAAAGGCGATTCAGGAATAACATTAACTAAGATATGATCGTCCATCTCATCGACGGTACTTATGAACTGTTTCGCCACTTTTACGGCCAGCGTAGTTTCAACAAGGGAAAGGACAAACCATTTGGAGCCACAGTTGGTGTTCTGAATGGAGTACTGCAAATGATCGAGGAAGGTGCCACCCACTTAGGTGTAGCGACAGATCATGTGATCGAATCATTTCGCAATGAGCTCTGGGACGATTATAAAACGGGAGTGGGACTCGACCCAACGCTACTGGCTCAATTTCACCCCACCGAGAAAGCATTGACTTCCATGGGTATTGTCGTTTGGCCAATGAAAGAGCTGGAAGCTGATGATGGATTAGCTTCTGCAGCACACCTTGCTGCCGCCGATCCCCGTGTTCAAAAAGTGTGTATTTGGACGCCTGACAAGGATCTGGCTCAATGTGTTCGCGAAGATCGTGTCGTCCAGATCGATCGCAGAGCTGGGGCGATCCGTGACGCCAATGACGTAAAAAAAAGGTTTGGCGTGAATCCCGGGCTCATCCCCGATTTCCTTGCACTCGTTGGGGATAGCGCAGATGGCTACCCGGGCATTCCAGGCATAGGGAAGATCGGGGCAGCCAGGCTCCTTAACCAGTACGGCCAAATCGAGCGATTTCCAAAGAATGTACTCGGAGGACAACGACAACAAGCCCTGCTTTTCAAACGCCTCGCCACGTTACGAACAGATGCGCCCTTATTTGATGATGTGGAAGAACTCAGATGGCGCGGTCCTAAATCAACCTTTGCGAAGTTCACCAAAAAAATAGGTGACCCTCGCTTACTCGACCGGGCAAATGCTTTGACTGCGAAACTTAAGTAGAAATGATACGTATAGGCCTGACAGCGTGCCGCCGAAAAGGACCTCATGGCTCTTACCTTCCCAGGCGATGCAAGTATCATTCACCTTTGGCGCTGTTCATGTAGTTCATCAACGCAATACTTGTTGCCGAAATAACGGCAGCGTTTGGCAAACCCAAATTCTTGTGATCAAATGCGTGAACCACTTGCGTCACAATCAGAGATAGGGTCATTACGATTTTCGATCATTATGCGCAACTCAAAACTATTGAAAAAAGACCTGCACACATGGCATTTGTGCTATTGGAGCTGGAGAATGTAGCCCATCAACATTTGTACTTTTAATCATCTGCTGTAATTTGGCCGTATTAAAATAAAACTACGGCGAAGCAGCCCTGACGGAATACTAATTTCCAACAGCACAAATGCATGAACATTGTGTGCAAGCTTCCCTAAATTTTCATTCAAAATATATCTCTATGCAGTTAGAAGATAGGAATTGGGGATTATTAGCCGGTGGTTACAGAATTCCCTACGATGCATCAAAACCGCTCAGGAAATTAAAAGATGCCGTAAACCAAAAAGAGCGTCAGGAGATCTTCGATGAGCTATGGGAGAACCTACATCACAAAGGAGATGTGGGCGTAGCATCTTATTTAGCCGTACCTCATTTGATAGACATCTGCATCGAAAGTAAATCGCTAGATTGGAATTTTATCGGCCTCTGTGTGACGATTGAGAATTGTAGAATCAATCCAGAGAATCCAGAACTTCCAAACCAATATGACGACCTCTATTTCAGTTCGCTCACTAAATTTGAGAAGTATCTCTTGGGTAATCTCAAAAATATAAATGATCGAACTGGATTTAGGCTTACCCTTTCATTGCTGGCTACCGTGAATGGTCAACCGCGGCTTGGAAAGGCAATTGAGAACTTGGATGAGGATGCTGTCAATGAATTCTTGTCGCAATATTAGTTGAACAATGGCAATGCTTCGTTGTTTGAACAAAGCCTGCACACAACAATCGCTTTTGTGCTATTGGGGCTCAAGAATATCACCCATCAATATTTGTAATTCTAATCAACCGCAGTAATTTGGCCGTGATAAAATAAAATTTACGGCCAAGCGAATGACAGGAACACGGAATTCCCAACCTTCGCAAAACCCGGAACGTTAGCGGTAATTTTAAGTAAGACCTTCATCACGACAAATGAAAAAATTCAAAAGGGCTCTGATAATATTTGCAATTTTTATTCTGACACTTTCAACTATATATTTCATCCCCGAAAATAGAAAAGAGATTAAAACCAAACACTTCACTTTTCTTTTTAGCAGTAGTATTGACACAACGACAATTATTGAACTTGCAAATGCATTAGAAAGCAGTTATCCAAGAATAGGCAATGACTTGAAAACACAACCTTCAGATAATATTGAAACAAATATTTATGCTCAAAGATGGAGATACATAAAAGCAACCAGAAACTGGAGCGCTTCAGGCAACATCGAAGGTATTTCAAAACTTCATTTTGTTGAACAAGCATGGGGAGAAAGTGATAACAAAAAAGTTGCTGTTCACGAGTTTGCACATACAGTAACGTTGAAATTACTTTTAGACAATGAAGCCCAACCAATAAACTCAAAAAATTTTGACAAGAAATTTTCAACCTTTCCCACGTGGCTTTGGGAAGCGATAAGCGTATATGAAGCAACCCAATTTGTTGACCCGAAAGCATTGCCTTATTTAAACAGTGGCCAATATCCACGTATTTCAGAACTCAATAACCGTTTAAAAGGTGGAAAGATATATAGTTGCGGTTATACAATTATTGAATATATCTTATCTAAATATGGACAAGACAATTTCATCAATCTTATTAAAAATTATGGGGACTTGAAAAGTACATTTAATGTAACCGACGACCAGTTTTGTAAAGAGTGGTATGAATTTGTGAAACAAAAATATTTAAAATAAAAAACTACCGCTAACATAAAAAGAAAGTTACGCCGCCCATGGCGGGACTGCCGGGCTGAAGGAATTCTATATTCGGCACTTCCGCCTGAAGCGGACACGATCGGCAACGCGTGAGCATTGGCTGCTAGGCTACTCAACAAACAAGTTAACAATTTGAACTCAATGAAAGATTTTTATATAGGAATTATTACAAGCATTGTAGTTATTGCTTTGGTGGAAATACTCAGGTTCCTAGAAAAAAGACTAATCGGTGCTTTCACATTAGTTGGCATCGCATTTATTTACATTGGTTTTTCCTGGAATGATATACTCTCGTTAAGTTATGCCATTCTTGGGGCTGCCGTATTTTTTATACTTTCTTATTTTGGTTATAAGAAGAATTTTATTCTAATCATAATAGGTCTGATTCTACATGGGATTTGGGACATTTTATTTCCATTTTTTAGTTCAACTGCTCCTGAGGGCTATGGTATATTTTGCTTAACAGTAGACTTTCTTTTGGCTATGTATTTCTACATAAGAGTTAAGCCTGTAAAACTGCAAGGCCATTAACTTCAAAAATTATTGAAACCAACTACCTTTGAAAGAATTATCAATTACCTGCAATCATGAAAAATTTTAGATTACTTGAGGGCTTGCGTTACAATAGAGGATTAATCAAAGATCCTTCTAATTATCTTAAAGAGGTTGAATGTAAATCATGGCTTTATTTGGTTGGTGAAGAGTTTGCAAAAATAGATGGAGGAATGTCATTCGACCAAGTTAAATCGGCAACCCCTGATTCCATCAATGTAATTAGTGATCCACCACAAGTCCTAAACCTGGACTTAGCGAGGCAACACGTTAATGCTCTCGATTCCCTTCCACGGCCAACACTCATATCCTGTCGGACAGGACCTAGAGCATCTGCTGTCGCATATATGTATTCAGGATTGAAACTTGGCGCGGAGCCAGATGAAGTTCTTGAAATGGCAGAAAAAGATCAAGCTCCGTTCATTCAATTTAATGAGTACAAAGAATGGGTCCGCTCGTCAATAGAGAGCTTGCGTAAAGAGTCAGAAAAAAGTACGAACGCATAAGAAGACATTGGGGCCACAAACCAGCTCCTCCCGAAAAATTTCTCTAACTTGAAGCTCGGCATGGCGGCAAGCCCTGAACCTTGGCCGCGATTGAAAATCTTCTTACAATTCAGTTCTGCTCACATGAAAAGACACTTCATTTCTCTACTGAACAGATTGCTGTCGGTAATTTAAAGAATGGAATGTATCTCTTAAAAATTCTCCAAGGAATCCTTTCGGACAAAATGCCCGCCTGACTGATTCAGTCGGGCAGGAAAAAGGAACTGTGATAAAGAAGATTTTTATAGAAAAATAAATTTTAGATTTATTATACCCGCAACAGGAGTTCATTTTAGTCCCGCTGCTGCGGGATTGCCTCCCAACCAGAAGAATGTCGCTTAAATACTTTTGGAATTCTACCCAGCTTCTGTAATTTGGCCATGCTGAATAAAAAGTTATGGCCAGTCGAAATACATTAATTCTAATTCCGAACCTTCGCAAGGCGAAATGAGGTGATAAGACTTAGCACATAGGTAAGTTAACGAACTATAACATGCCAAAAACACTCTACGCCGATCTGAAATCAGTCTCCATCGATTTCGAAACCTTACATAAGAACTATCACCCCTTGCTATCATTGGTTAAAGAGTTAATAGGTCTAATACCTAATTGTGATCCGATACTTGAAATTTGGCCAACCGGTTTCAGAACGTATAATTTACTGGTACCTGGTCTGCTCAATTTGCCGAATACCATATTTGGTGGCATAAAGCTGAAATCTGCAATGGGCTTAGCCATGTATTCTTCCAGCAGAGCTGCTGAGTGTCCTTACTGCACAGCCCATTGCTGTTCCTTTGCTTTACGAAGAGGATTGATGGCCGAGGCCATTGATGGAAACCGGACTCCCAGAGAACAGGCTGTTGTTTCATTTGCCGAAGCAATATCGCAGGTGCCTGCTAAACTCACTTTGGAAGAATGCAAGATGTTAGCAGATTACTTCTCCAGTGAAGAAGTGGACTCCATTGTGTTTGCTATAAGCTTGATGGGGTTCCTCAATAAATTCATGAATGGAACAGGCGTAGAACTCGAACTGGAAGCAATAACTGATGTGGGAAATCTTTTGACGAGAAATGGCTGGAGTCCCGGCCTTCACTTCGGTGGTCAACTCAACAATATAAAAAGTATTCTGCCCAAAAAGGACAATCTAACAACTTATTTGAGGATCATAAGACAAGCTCCTGGCGCTATTAGTCTTGAGAAAAAATGGACTCGTGATGTTCCCGCTAGTAATCCTGCGGCAGGTGAATTTCTTCAAAAACTGACGGGTCACTCTTTTCCAATATTAAATCATATAACCAGGAAACGAGTTATTCTGACACTGACCACTGTGTTACGGGATAATCTGGATGAAGACAGTTCTGAAATTGGTCTTCCCACAAAATGTCTTTCCGCTTACGTTTTTGCACACATAGTCTCAAACGACGAACTAAAGAAAGAAACTAAAGCGATTACAAAGCACTTCGCACCAGAGATGGGAGATAATGTCTTTGAAAAGTTAGATCAAATTGCTCTAATGCCAATTCCCAATGATGCAAAGGAAGCACAAGAACTAATTAAACAGCTTTTGGGAATTCCAAATTTTTCCGAACGGGAGGCGTCTGTAATCATTCTTACTATGGCGGCATCTCCGAGCCCCACAATAGTTAACGACACCGTAATAGACGTGGTGACTCATCGACTAAGTCCGCCGGGCATTATAGAACTCATGGTGTGGCTATCCGTTCAACAATTATTGCACCGACTTTCTATTTATTATTCTGTGATTAATCGAATTGCAAGTTAGATTTGTATAAGCTATACAGACTTCGAATAAATCGATTTAATACTTTAGATTCAAACTCAATGAGTTGATGGTAATACGTGAAAAATATGATGTATTAATTGCAGGAGGCGGACTGGCGGGTTTGACACTTGCTTTACAACTGAAGCAAACCGAATTAGATATTTCAATTCTGGTGCTGGAGAGGCGAAGTGATACGGCTCCTGTAGCGACGCATAAAGTAGGTGAATCTTTAAGTGAATTGGCCTCTTCATATTTGAGGGAAGTACTTGATCTCACAGACTATTTAACTGAACACCAGTTACCTAAATTCGGATTTCGTTTTTTCTTTAGCCCTGAACACAATGAAAATATAGCCAGGCGTGTGGAAGTAGGATCAAGGATTTCCAACCCATATCCATCTCACCAGATTGACAGGGGTTTATTGGAAAATGAACTTATACGCAGGTTAATTGATTGCGGAGTTGAAGTTGCTTTAGGGGCCAGAGTAATGGATGTGGAGTTATCGAAGTCTGGACATAAAATCCGTTTTGAAAAAGAAAACAATGAATACTGCACTGAAGGAAGATGGATAGTTGATTCAACGGGAAGAAACGGGTTATTGAAAAGAAAGCTTGGTCTTAAAAAAGAAATTGGCCATGAAATTAATTCATCGTGGTTCAGGTTAGATACTGAAATAGATATTGATTACTGGTCGGATAACCTCACCTGGCGCAATTTCGTTGATCCAGGTCGCAGGCGTTTGGCTACAAATCACCTTATGGGTGAAGGTTATTGGGTTTGGATAATACCATTGATTTCAGGAAAAACGAGTATAGGAATTGTAGCAGATCCGAAATATCATCCATTTAACGAATTCAACAGTTTTGAGAAGGCAATGATATGGCTTGAAAAACACGAGCCGCTTGCAGCTGATATGCTGGGTAAGCATAAGGAAAAACAAATGGATTTTAAAGTCATGAAGCATTTCGCTTATGATACCAAACAGTTTTACTCAGCAGACAGATGGGCGGTGACAGGAGAAGCAGGTGCTTTTATGGATGCATTTTATTCTCCGGGGTCAGATTTTATTGCACTCAGTAATTGTTGGATCGCTGATTTAATTCATCGGGATATTAGCGGAGAAAACACAGCGTTACGCACCTTAATTTATGATCTTGCACATAAGGAACTGCTCAATGGATGGATAACCCTCTATAGAAATAAGTATGGCATCTTCGGCAAAACACAAATCATGCTCATGAAAATAGTTTGGGATTGGGCATCTTACTGGGCAATACCCAATGTGCTTTTTATAAATAAGGGCTATACCGATATTGCTATTCTAAAACAGTACTCATCTTCCAATGACAGTATTGGGCGGAGATTTGCAAAACTAAATGAACGCATGCAGGACCTTTTTCAGAAGTGGGGACAATATGATATTCAGCCGTGCTGCGACCATCAACTTAATGTATTTGATTTAAACTGTCTTCATAAATTTCAAACTGAACTTGGCCTTCAATACAAACCTGGTGAATTGATGACTAAGGTTGGGTCTAATTTGAAAATACTAGAACAAATTGCGGCAGAGATATTCCGGTTAGTAAGTGGCCAGATACATAAGACGCCTGACGACATGAAAGTTGATCCTTATAACATGATGATTGATGATGGAAAAGATGAACTTCTCAAGAAATCAATGAGTCCGAGTGCTTTAAGTGTTGTTGAATCTATCAGAGTTGATATTGCGCAAATGTGGTTGAAAAATATTAAAACGCCTCAAAGTGAATTTGCATGATACCGCTTCGGGTAAAATGGAATACATTAAAAAAGTATTCCTCACCGTTCAGGAGTATATGCAGAAAGACCATGAATTGGAGAAGCTTATTTGTTTTCTTGATTCTGAACCTCCCGAGTTTCGTTCTGTGGCTTATGAAAGTGCTTCCATGGAGAAAGCACACCAGGAATTGTCAAGCGGAAAAGAACTGAATAACTGGAAGAGTTTTTACCAGCGTTCCGCGAAGGCGCATACATTTCACATGGATATTGGACTTGGTTGGGCATTTGCAAAAACTGAAATCTCCCCCACTCCTTATCTCGAATCGTTAAATCCGCTGATGAGATGGATGGTGTTTGATGGTATAGGCTACTACTATGGTCTTTTTAAAGGGAGAAAAACAATCAAACGCCAGGTGGTACCTGAAGAAATTGATAGAGCGGAAATGAATGGCTTTGACCAGGGGCTTGGCAGGCGATTATGGTATATTGCTAAGGGAGAAGTGAATGAAGTCACTGATTTAATCCGGGCATTCCCTGTAACAAGACATCCGGATTTATGGCGCGGAGTTGGAATTGCATGCGGATATGTCGGGGGGAACAAACAAGAAGATCTCGAACTTCTTTTGACTGCCTCAAGTGCATGCAGGAAACAATTGCAAACGGGCATAACGCTGGCGGCGATAAGCCGCATTGCATCCAATAGTGTTACAACGGACGTAGAAACTGCCTGTCTGATTATATGTAAAAGAACATTGAAAGAAATAAAAGATCTTGAAGCGCAAATGACAAGTAAACTTTTTTATATTTATGCTAACAAAGGAACCAGCAATTGGATCAGTCAACTTGAATTAGAACTCCCCTAAATAAAACAAAAAGACAAGTCCTGCCCATACCAATAACCGAGTTGAAATAAATTTTTCTGCTATGAGTAAGAAAATCATTCTCCCGGCAATGATCGTTTTTATCATTATTGCGTGTATAATATTTATAAGTGACGGTCTCACCTATTTGATAACCTCGTTGATGGCGATTGCCATCATAGCCGCTGTACAGCGCAACAGGGCAAGGGCTATGAAAATTACCAGGTGGGCTAAAGCTAGTCCTCTCAAAGCACAGTTGTTAATTACCGTAATACAAATCCTGCTAATGATATTTGGAATTATTGCAGGCTATAATTTAAAAAAACTAGGATATGAACTATCAGGCACCACTGCCTTTGTGTTTAGTACCATGATGGTTACCGGCTTTTTATCGGTACACTTTCTGCCGAAACGGAGCACAATAGCCATACCCAGGGAAGTGAATAAACATAGGTTGGTATTTGTGGGCATTGCACTATCCTCATTTGTATTGATGGTTATGACTGGAAACAGGATCGGAGAAATGTATCCAAATTCTTTCATAACCCATGCCCTTGAAGCAACCGATCAGGCGATTTTTCCGGATAACAGTACACAATATGCAGATCGAAATGATGTTGCTTTGGAGCCGGTAATCAGTGAAAACTCCGTGCAGGCCTTGACAGCTAACTCAACTTCGTTGGCCGTTTATGCCTCCCTTGCAACCAATGAAAATGAAACAGTCGAGCCACCCACTTATTCAAAAAAAGAAAGCCGGGAAAAGTTTAAAGCGGAGAAGAAGGCAAATAGATTGGAGCAGAAAAAAGCAAGAATGTTGAAACGCTTCGAAAAAAGGCTGGCTCTCGCGGGAGTTTTAACTGCTGGAGCCATTGTATTAATTGTACTTCTAAGTCTTACTTTATGTGGAGGGATTTGTCTGATCATTGCCGGGTTTTCCGGAAGCGCAGCCTTAATCCCTTTAGGGGCCGTAGTTGCCGGAGGTTCTATCTGGGGAATAATAAAAATAACCAAAGGAAATAAACGAAAAAATAAGCTATAGCCGTGAATTGTGCATTAATCACAGGGGCGTCTAAAGGTATTGGACGGGCTATAGCGTTGCAACTCGCCAAAGATCATCACCTGCACATTTTAATTAATTACTCTACAGATACAAATACAGCACAGGAAACACTGGATAGAATTTACAGTGAAGGGGGAAGCGGGGAACTTCTGAAATTCAAAGTTCAGGACAAGCCAGCTGTTGATAAAGCAATTACCGATTGGATGGAAAACAATCCAAAAAAATTCATTAACATCCTCGTCAATAATGCCGGCGTTACAAAAGATGGTTTGTTCATGTGGATGCCCGAAAGTAATTGGGATGATGTTATTGCCATTTCTTTAAAAGGTATGTTTAACGTTACACAAAATGTCATTCGGCAAATGATGAAAAATAAATCAGGCCGAATCATCAACATATCGTCAATTTCAGGATTAAGAGGTGTGCCCGGACAAACCAATTATTCAACTGCCAAAGCAGGTATTATTGGAGCGACCAAAGCATTGGCCCAGGAAGTTGCCAAAATGAACATCACCGTCAATGCAGTAGCGCCGGGTTTCATTAATACGGCAATGATTAAAAATATTGACATGGAAAAATACCTTAAAATAATCCCTGCTGGCAGAATTGGGGAACCTGAAGAAATTGCCCACCTGGTGAGTTTCCTGGCCTCTGAAAAATCTTCGTACATTACCGGAGAGGTTATTAATGTTAACGGTGGACTTTATTCTTAATGAGAATCATCAAAGAAGAAATAGAATCTTACATTCCCCAACGTGCACCCTTCATCATGATAGATAACCTGATAGAGGCTACGCCGGAAAAGTTTGAAACGGATTTTCATGTTTTGCCCGATAATATCTTTATTGAAAATGGTGTACTCCGAGAATTTGCACTTATAGAAAATATTGCTCAAAGCTGTTCGGCAGGTTTGGCAATAACAAAAATGTCACCTGGGAAAAAAAGTATAGAGGGATTTATCGGTGGGATCTCAAAATTAAAATTGTATGATTTACCGAAAGTGAATGACACTATTTATACCATCATTCATTTAATAGTCCAATTTGAAAACATGTTTTTATTAAGAGGTGAAAACTATTTAAATGGCAGGAAGCTTCTTGAATGTGAATTAAAGCTGGTAGGCATTTAATATCACTGGTACTGGTATTATACGTAAATAATTTTGAAATTGAATATGCAGGATTTAAAGTATGAACTCAAAAAACATATTATTGAAGAGCTAAACCTTCAGGACATTAAGCCGGAAGATATTCTTGATGATGCCCAATTATTTGGAGATGGTTTGGGCCTGGATTCCATTGATGCATTAGAATTGGTAGTATTAATGGAAAAATATTATGGTGTGCAAATCCTTGATGAAACTGTTGGACGTAGGGTGCTTCATTCCATAAATACAATGGCGCAATATATCAGCGAAGAAAATTCAAAAAACAAGTGAAAATATTTGTAACTGGTATTGGTGTTGTAAGTGCAATAGGTATAAATGCTGAAGAAAATCTTCGTTCCTTAAAATCCCGGACTACTGGTATCGGCAAATCACCTGTTTATAATCTGATGCTTGGCGAAGTGCTACTGAGCAATGAGCAAATTATTCAAATGCTTAACCTGCCAAATGAAGATTTTTCACGCACAACGCTTCTGGGACTTCTTGCTGCAAAGGAGGCATGGGGAAATAATAAACACTCTGGCAAAATTCGATCAGGGCTAATCTCTTCCACATCTGTAGGTGGGCTGGATCGGACAGAGAAATACTACTTCGAAACCCAAAAGGATAAATTGTCAAACTCACATAAACTGATGACGCATGACAATGGCAGAACTACAGAAAGGATTGCCTTTGAATTGGGAATATCGGGATACGTTGATACCATCTCTACCGCCTGTTCATCGGGAGCAAATGCAATTATGCAAGGCGCCCGCCTCATTGCAGCCAATAAACTTGACAGGGTAATGGTTGGCGGGTCAGACCCACTTGCATTGTTCGATATAAAAGGTTTCAGTTCACTGAATATTTACGATAAGGATATATGTAAGCCATTCGATGAATCCAGAGCAGGACTAAACCTGGGTGAAGGTGCTGGATTTTTAGTTCTTGAAAGTGAGCATAGTATTTCTATTACAGGAAACAGGCCGGTATGTATCGTGTCGGGATGGAACAACTCTTCAGATGCATTTCATCAAACAGCAAGTTCAGCCGATGGGAAAGGTGCATATCTTGCAATGACAAATGCATTAACCAAAGCGAATATAACATCGGAAAAAATAAACTACATCAATGCGCATGGCACCGGAACCGGAAATAATGATTTATCAGAATCAATTGCCTTAAAAAATGTATTTGGTGACAATATCCCACCTTTCAGTTCCACCAAAGGGTTCACCGGGCACACCTTAGCAGCAGCCGGCGCTATTGAAGCTGTATATTGTGTGCAGTCCATACTATCACAGGCAATTCTACCGAATTTGAATTTTTCAACTCCAATGACTGAAACAGGAATGATACCAGAAACAACTTTTAGATCTGGTGTACAAGTTGAATATGTACTTTCAAATTCATTTGGTTTCGGAGGGAACTGTACCTGCTTAATCTTCAGTAAAGTCCATTAAATGTACATTACTGCTTCATCAACAATATCACATCAACCCACCTTCCGGAACAAGGGATTTTCATTAGAACTTTCAGAATTGAAATTAGCATCCGAACTGATGACACCTGACTATACCGCGTTTATACCAGCAATGGACAGGAGGAGAATGAGCAAGGTCTTAAAGATGGCCATTGCGTGCTCAATGGATTGCCTGGAGCAAGCGGGAGTAAGTCAGCCAGACGGAATTATTGTCGGCACAAGCATGGGCTGTTGTATTCATACTAAGAATTTCTTAGACAAAATTCTCTTTGCTAATGAAGGCCTTTTATCTCCCACATCCTTTATCGTATCAACTCACAATACAATAGCCGGGCAGATCTCCCTATTACTAAAAAATCATGGCTATAATATGACACATACTCAAAACAATTTGTCATTTGAACAAGCTTTGATTGATGGAATGTTATGTATTAATAACGGGTATAACAATATGCTGGTTGGAGGAATAGACGAAGAAGAGATTGCAATATATAATATGAAGGCAAGATTAAATGATGAAAACATTCATCTTACTTGCGGAGCATCTTTTTTCATTTTGTCAAATGAAAAAAGCGATCCAGATTGTATAAAGCTTGTTGATGTGGGGAGCTTTGGATTAATTGATGACCCTTGTGGAATAATCATGGATTTTCTGCATTCAAATAACAGATCAGCAGAAGAAATTGATTTGGTCCTGTATTCGAACAGTGAACAAGAGAAAACTGATGAATTAAAAATAATATTTGGGCATAAAAAAATATTCGATTACCAAAAAATAACAGGCACCTACTATACCAATTCTGCTTTCGCGATGAATTACGGGATCGATATACTGTCACATGGAGCACATCCCGTTTTTGGTGAAAGAATAAGCAATATTTTGGTGTGCAATAATTTAATACCTGAAAATTTAGGATTGGTGCTACTCAATAATAAATGCGATTAAGTTGAAACTGATAAATGAATTATTTGAAGAACTTGAAAGTTCAACTGGTGAGGCAGGTTTTATGACAACTATCAAACTACACGCGGACCATATCGTATAAAAAAATGTTCATCTAACTGTCGCGGACAAACTGTGATAAAAAGATTTTCGTAGAGAAATAGATTCAGAATTTATAATGCAGAAATCCCTGCCTCGACAGGCAGGGATTTGTTTATGATTAAAAAGTTAGATTTACTGCTTGGTCGCCACCTGGTTCTTCTGCTGCGCTTGTTGCTGTTGCTGCTGTTTTGCTCTCTTTCTAAAAAACCCCCTGAATAAAAAATTATGCTGCAACGCTTCCATGTCTTCATCGAATTTTTTCGTCCCTGCACGTAGATTTTCGACCGTGCCTCTTATGTTCTCAGCAGATTGCTGATCATGCAACAACACTCCTGCCACGTTGCTGCTATCTTTTAATTTAGTACTAACATCATTCAAATTATTTGTTAGCTCTTTTGCATTTGCGGATGCTTCCTGAATTTGTAATGAAGCAGCTTTCAGCCTGGAGAAAAAAACAGTGTCATTGACCAGCTCGTTAGTGAGAGAGCCCTGCTTTTGCATTTTCGAAGTATAGTTTGCGAGATTCGCCGTCAGCAGTTGAATATTTGCTGAAGCCATTTGCAATGTAGCGGCAGTTGCTGCAAGCTGTTTTGCCATATCATCATCCGTAAGCAATTTACCAACGGTGCCTTCCCCTTCTGCCAACCTTTTGCTCACGGTTTTAAAATCTGTGGTAATAGCTGAGAGATTTTTATTGCTTTCCTGCAATGTGTTCATCATCTCAGCGCTGTTAAATGGCAAATCGGTTTTCAGCGTGTCGCCGGACTTAATTGTTGGGCCACCCTGTGTTCCTCCGTAAATAATGATAATCCTGTTTCCAATCAATCCGTCTGAACCAATTTTTGCTTTCGCGTCTTTGTATATAAAATCTTCCGCCTTCTGCTCCAATCTCATTTCTACTTCTACGCGGGACTGGCTTACAATTTTCAATTTCTTGACTGTACCTACTTTTACTCCTGAGAACCAGATATTATTTCCTTTCTGCAACCCGCCCACGTCATTAAAGATAGCGTTAAGACCAATTGTTTTTTCAAACGTTTTCCTTTGGCCTCCCAATACCAATATGCCCCCCAAAAAAATTACCAATCCAAAAAAGATAAAAATTCCAACAACTATGGCTCGTTTGCTTTGTACTGCTTTCATGTGATATTTTTTATTACTCTTTGCCACATGCCCGCCTGAACGCATGGGCACAGAATTCGCCCCGACCTTTGCAGTCGGGACTCATTTCATATTTACTGTATAAAATTATAGTCATAAAAACCTTTCACTCTTTCATCATCTGTATCAAACACCTCTTCAAAATCACCTTGCCTTATAAATTTTCCGTCGATCAGCATCAATATTCTGTTGCCTGTTTTTTTGGCGCAGACAAGATCATGCGTAATAATGATTGAACTTGTTTTAAATTTCTTTTGCACTTCATTGATGAGGTCATTGATCTCATAGCTGGTGAGGGGATCCAGGCCTGCGGTAGGCTCGTCGTACAGAATAACTTACGGCTTCATAATGAGTGTACGGGCAATACCAATTCGTTTTTGCTGACCGCCCGAAAGCTCCGACGGCATCTGGTCTGCCGTATCTGACAACCCAACCGCTTCCAACACCTCTTTCACCGCTTTATCCATTTCGTCTTGTGAAATATCTCTAACATTTCGCATCAATGGAAATTCAAGATTTTCCCTCACCGTCATACTGTCATATAGGGCACTGTGCTGAAATAAAAAACCAATTTTCAAACGCAGTTGTATTAGTTCTTTTTTATTGAGCTGGTGTACGTCCTTTCCTAAAAGCGTTACAGTGCCTTTATCCGGTTTCATCAACCCCGCAATAATTTTGATCAGTACTGATTTCCCGGAACCTGAACGACCAAGCACTACCACATTTTCTCCTTTATGCAATTCAAAATCTATTCCCCGCAAAACATCATTATCTTCAAAAGACTTATACAGCCCTTTGATTGCGATCACTACTTCTTCTTTTTTATTATTTGCCTGCCGACCTTTCATATTATTTACTGCATGTATAGCGGGTTAAAAAACTTTACAATAACCATTTCTTCAATAAAAATTAAAAACATGATGATCACCACGGATAAGTTTGCAGCTTTCCCTACGCCTTCAGTGCCCTCAGAAGTGGTGAATCCTTTATAGCACCCTACGATACCAATAGTAAAACCAAAAAGTACGGATCGCACCAATGTAGAAGTAATCTCAGCATAACCTATCTTGAAAAATGCATCATGAATGAACATCGTTAGGCTGGTTTGATCTTTTGCATGTACGTCCAAATAGGATCCCAGCAATCCTATGAATGCGCTATAGATCGTTAATAGTGGTACCATCAACGTGGTTGCTATCACACGGGTAACCACTAAAAATTTGAATGGATTTACGGCGGAGACTTCCATCGCATCAATTTGTTCAGTTACTTTCATTGAACCTAATTCGGCCCCAATTTGTGAACCAACCTTGCCCGCACAAATCAACGAGGTTATCAATGGAGCAAGTGCTTTTACGATAGCTATGCCGATTAGCGAAGGCAGCCAGGAGGTAGCTCCAAAATCAGCTAATGATGGGCGGGAGTGATCAGTGAAAACAATTCCCGTAATCATAGCTGTTAAGGTGATCAGCGAAAGGGATTTATAGCCTACCTGGTAACACTGTTTTATTATTTCAGAAAATTCATACGGCGGGGTAAATGCTTCTTTAAAGAATTGTACGATAAATTTTGAAATATCGTATACCCCGATAAAAAACTGGTCAATGCCCTTTGAAATAAAATATTTAGAAGGCTGTTTAGAAGCTGCATCCATAACCAAAAATTCCTTTTTGAAGGAAATATGCAATTTTCTTTCCAGAACGCATTCCTCAGTTTCTGGATTCATGACTCATTGAATTAGAAGGAGATTTTGTGTTTACCCGGTTACATGACTGCTATCAACTTTGTTGCGCATGCCCTGAGAGCGAATCCATTCGGGGTCGCACTCTTGTACGCCTGATCCGCTACGCACCAATGCGGGAAATTCTACCTCGGCTTTTTCAAAAAGATGATGGATCGGTGCAAGAGCAAATAGGGGATCACATTATTTATATAGAGAGAAACATCCATTAGAAATTGCCGTTGTTGGGTATGAGGTTTGGCTAACGTGCCCGGGTTACTACCAAACGACTCTTCAAAAAAAAGTAG
>WNFX01003162.1_pt1 | contig 16493 bp, 19 predicted proteins | sample 5400111 | NCBI WGS metagenome assembly WNFX01 (sample SAMN13153363, study PRJNA577476) | soil metagenome | isolation source: 40 cm soil or saprolite under grassland replicate 1 | place: USA:California | collected 2016-06-15 | reverse complement strand
GTGCAGAACCTCAAGACGCTTGCGAACCATATCTGGCGACCACCGCCGGACGCGATGTACGCGGCCACGGCGTGAGCCTCAGTTGCAGTTGGTCGAGTTCATGCCATCCCCTACGGGAGGGATGGCCAATGAGACGAAACCTGCCGCCAAAGGAACCAGATAGGAGGCACAGCGCTCGCATCGCCGACTTTATCAACGCCATCGACCCAACGCGGACGTCGCCCGGCTTGACCCACAAGCTCGCCCGCCTGATTATTCTCCCAACTCATTCCATTTGCGCGCGGAGGACTCTGTGACCTTTTATGACCGCCTGGTTGCTGGCAACAACTTGCATCACCGCGCATGCAGAGCCGATATACCATTTGGCGCAAGCTCTGCCGGGACAGCAAAATCAATTTCAACAAACATTACAGACTAGCTGCATAAATCATTGCAATATGCAAGCAACTGTATGCAACAATACCTGCAATCTTGGAATCGGAACTACAACAACGTGTGCTCGAAACTGCGCGGCGCAACTGTCGCTTTGCATGGGATACTGTCCGATCCGCTAGTTGCCCGCACTGCCGTGTCGGACTGGCTCTGGGACTTTCGAGCGCCACCAAGAGCTGATCGAGTGGGGTTGACATGGCAAAGATGCATCCGCAACTGCGCTACTTTCGATTCAGCGCCGGGCGGGTTGCGCAGATTGTGCGTTCCAGAACAATTTGCGTCCAAGCGCAAGGCCGGGCCGGAACGCTGCGCGGCAATGATCGGATGGTCTAGGTACGCGATGATCCGCACCATTTCGCCGGCTGGCGTCAGCTCCTCGACGCCGAAGGGATAATCTTCAAGAGCCATAGGCTTAGGTCACCACTCCGGGCGGCCTCTTTTTTGCCCGCTGACGCGTTGTTGATGTGCCCCGAGGCCACGAAACGGCTGTACGGGCTTCTATTGAAGACCGGAATTAAATAACGGGTTGCCGATCTGGCAAGCGCGTCACCCCGACTTGGATTGGCGAGCCAAGAAATTTCCCAAGCCCGCTCGTGCCCATAGTACAGCACTGATTTGGTGAGCAACTCGAAACCGACGATCCCAACCGCCGCGGTCGCCTTCCCCGTTACGAAGAAGCTGAGCACGAACGTATCAGCCGCGCCCAGGACCCGCCACGTGATCGCCTTTGCGACGGACTTAAAATGGCAAGCCATGTGATCTCCCCGTCCCCCGGTGGCTTCCGCGCTAGTGATTAACAAATCCTTACCAATTTGCATCTAATACAATTTGTTAACCCTAACACGGAGGAGAAAGCGCGAAGCGCCCTGCCCTAGGGTGGCGCTAGTGAGGTTCCTACGGGCTCCTAGCGCCACTCCGGAGCGAACGGCACGTCGTCGTTGAGTTTCGATTTCAATGACACGCGTGGTCCCGGAGCGGCCTTCCCTACCTGCGGCTTTTACCGCAAATCCAGATATGGCTTGCCCTGCTTCGACTGCTTGAGATAGCCCGAGACCCAGAACAGCTCATCGCCTATGCGGGCCTGGCCGCTATAGTCCCGGTCGCCAGGCTTGGCCGCACTTCAGGACGGCCGAACCGGCGCGGTCCCAGGTTGCCCCCCTGCATCAGGTAAGTCGCATGACTTGAATTTCCGGTTCAAAACCGGAATAAAAAAGCTGCGATCAGTGCGATGGCGGGGAACCGCAAGTGCGGCAGTCCTTGCTCGCCCCGCCGCTTTTCGGCTAAGTCCTCCCGCCTTTCCACCATAGTTGCAATCCCCCGATGCCGACCCGAACCATGCCCCCCGACCTCACGCTCCCCCTCGCCCAGCCGATCACCCTCACTCGCGGACCGGGCTCGCATCTCGTTACCTTGATGGATGCCGCGATCCTGATCCGGGACCTGGAACCGTTCCGGCAAGCAAGGCCGGTGTGGGACCGAGCGGCCGAAATGATCCTGATCGCCGCCGAGACCCGGAAGCGCGCCGATGTTGCGGAAGCGACCCGGCAGGTGCTAGTGGCGCTTAGCCACGAGAATTGGTGGAAGGGGGCCAACAGGTAAGTTCCCAATTAATACTTCCGACTGTGACCGCTCCGATGGGGGAGGCTGGGATGGTTAACCGATCGCTGGCATTGGCTGCGGTGATCCTGTTCACTACGATCAACCATGCGCCGCCAGTGTGGCGGGGGCCGCCACAAATGCTTGCAGCTCTCGACCACGAAACTCGGGACTGGATAAAAGACCTCAAAAACAAAGTCGGCAGCCCATGCTGCGACACGGCTGACGGGTTCCCCGTTGAGATTGATGGTTGGGATATGGCCGGGACCGTTGATGACACATCGGGAATGACCCAGTTGGACGCCAGCAACGCGAGGAGCGGTTATCGTGTTCGACTAGGCGATGGCAAATGGCACGACGTGCCGAATTTTGCACTGGTCAATCCAAAAACCAACAAGCTTGGTTATGCTGTAGTGTGGCTACTCCCGGCGAGCCTTCAGATTCTCTGCTTCCTTCCCGGGGCCGGGGGCTGAGCTAAGACGGCTATGCCCCGCGATGGCGCGATCATCTTCAGCGATCTAATCGGCAAGCTCGACGCGTTCCGCGTCGAGGTGCATTGCACGACCGGCACGGAGGAAGGACGATGGATACCGGCCGAATGGAAGCTTTTAGCGATGGCGTGTTAGCCATTATCATTACTATCATGGTGTTAGAGTTGAAGGTGCCGCATGGTGCAGATCTTCCGGCGCTGTGGACGCTGCTGCCCGTGTTCCTAAGCTACGTCCTGAGTTTCGTTTACCTCGGCATCTATTGGAACAATCACCATCACATGCTGCAGGTTACGCCGAGAATTAGGGGCTCGATTTTGTGGGCTAATTTGCACCTTCTGTTCTGGCTGTCACTCGTCCCCTTCGTCACCGGCTGGATGGGCGAGAACAACTTTGCGCCGGCACCCACCGCGCTCTACGGCGTGATTTTATTGATCGCGTCGGTTGCTTATTGGATTTTGCAGAGAGCAATCATCGCGGAGCAGGGTGAGACCTCGCTCCTTGCAGCGGCCGTTGGAAGCGACCTCAAAGGCAAGCTGTCCCCGGTCCTTTATGCGATCGCAATCCCGTCCGCATTTGTGCACGCGTGGATCGCAGGCGGGCTGTACGTAGTGGTGGCGCTGATGTGGCTCATCCCTGACCGCCGCATCGAGCGAGCTCTTGCGAAGCACGGTAATTGAGCACACGGGTCGCTGGTCCATGCCCCGCGGCAACCTGATCGGCAAGCTCGGCGTGCTACAGATTGAGTGCGCGAAGTGCGGCGAACGGGCCAGTATAAGCTCGCCGTGTTGATCGCAAGATACGGGGCGCGACGGGAAGCTGTTCACCTGGACAGACGAGATCACGGCACCGCGCAAGCTGGCGCGCAATGAGAGCGATCCGTGCGGCGCGATCTGCCCGGATTTGGCGAAGGTGCTGCGATGGTACCGGAAATCCCGCGAGTTTTACCAAATAACGTTAAATCCGTCTTTGCCGCTCGGCCAATCGGGAGAGGACGTATATCGATAGAGCCTCTTCGAAAAGGAGCGGTACGGCTCCGATCCCGGTGGAACGTACCGCGTCGATCTGGCGGTCGGGGCCGGCTGGCTGCTGATGCCAGCTTCAGCCCCATCATTTCCATCGGCGGAACCCCGATGGACGTTCTATTCGCTTGATAGGAACAGCCGGGCCGGGCAGCTTCACGATCCCGTGCTTGGCCAGCCCCTGCACGTAATCCGCGTCGGAAACGGCATTCACCTCATTTGCCGGATGTTCGGACCGAAGGGCCTCGACCACAGTAATCCCGGTGCCCGCCAATGCGAGCAGCGCGGCTAGGAAACAGCGTAATTCAACCAGCGTTGACGCAGCCGGGTCATGGTGCCCTCCCCCGAGTTAGGATGGGCATTCGAATAACAGATTCGCCGGATAGCGATGGCAAAACTTGCAAGTGGAGGGTCGCTTCGCGCCCGTATGGATCCCGCGCAGGATAGCCAAGCGTCGGATTCAAGGCCGCCCGGGCGGCCTTTTCACACCCATCGGATCGGTAATATGCAACCTAACGGCAGATTTTTGTTCGGGAGTGACTTGGATCACGGGGCGAAGTGAACAGCTGCAGCAAAGCAGCGACAGTCACCATCAAAACCAAGGCCAGCACGTCGCTCGTTTCTTTCCCGCCAAAACCAGCTCCTTCGTCGGCCAATTGCGCGCTGTCTCCGAAAGAAAACCGCTCGAGAGATTCCCAATGGAGTCCCTGAACTCGGTCATATTTTCGGATCTCCTCAGGGCGGGCAGCTGAGCACGATCATGCCGCCGCCCGCAGCAGTATCGTGAAATGTTCTGAGGAGGGCCTCGGGGTTGCTGCGAAGGCCGAAAGTTACGCGAACCGCTCTCGTGTCCTCGCCCGCGCTTTCACCGCCTCGGCTTTGCGATTTCGCGGCGGGCTCGCCGTCTCCAGCGCGTCCAGCAGCTGGCGGGCAGCATCCGAAACTTCGTCGACTGCGCGCTCGAACGCCGCTCCATTCGCCTTCGACGGGCGGGTGAACCCGCTGACTTTACGGACGAACTGCAGCGCAGAAGCTCGGATCTCGTCCTCGGTGGCGGGCGGCTCAAAATTGAACAGCGCGCGGATATTTCGGCACATTGGGGAACTCCTGGTCCGTGTGAAGGAGGTCGAGTTTGGCTCGACGGATTTCGACCCGGCCTTTCCTTTACTCGGTCGGGAATGTCAAAACAACCAATTGAAACTTAGGGGAAAGATCCGCGTTGATCCGTCATCCCCAACATAAGGCTGGAGTCGCGGAGGTTAAGGCGCAGCAAGGCGTCGGTGAGGAGAGCGTCGCACCGACAAGGCGCCGCTAATTCTTCCCAACCGCGACGTCCGCGCTGTCAGCCTCCGATAAGTTCCGTCTCCTGCGCTCTTGCGCCAGCTTTAGCCACTCTCGCGAGAGCCGCAGCACTACCACACTCTTAAACTCCACTAAACTCCACCGGCGCCCGAGCACATAAAGTGACATGCGGGTGGAATGATCTGATGGTGTGGTAGTGCGTTGCCTGTCCCCGGGGCCGGCTGTAGCCGGCTACGCTTGGCCTCCCATGATGCTATCCGACGAACTGCGGCTCTCACTCCGCTGTGACCGCGTGCTGCTACGTAGAAGCCAGCCGGGCCTAGCCATGCGGCCAGTATGATTGCACGGGGGCCGATGCCATACGGAGCCGGAACCTGGAGGCTCCGATGACAACGCAATCCACCGATCACCCAATCACCGCACTCTCCCGCCACCTCGCCGATATCGTTGCGCAATCCGCGCGTAGCGTGGTTGCCGTCTCCGGACGAGGGCGGCTCACGTCGAGCGGCTTTGTATGGCGATCGGGTCTGGTCGTGACGGCAAGCGATGCGTTGGCACGCGACGAGGAGATTCTCGTCCTCACGCCCGAAGGCAAGCGGGTTGCCGCGACCCTGGCGGGTCGCGATCCCAGCACCGATATTGCGGTGCTCAGGGTCGAGGAGGCGGCAAGCCCATGGCAATCGCCACCCGCAGCCGAAGTGCGGCCTGGCGAACTCTCCGTCGTCATCGGCCGGTTCTATGGATCGATGGCGGGTCTTGCCATGGTCGCGTCCTCGGGCGGCGCCTGGCGGAGCTTGCGAGGTGGACATATCGACCGTTCGATCCGCTTGGATCGGTCGATCGATCCGCGCCTGGAGGGCGGCCCGTTGGTGAATGCCGAGGGCGCCTTGATCGGGATGGCCGTGCCCGGCCCGCGACGGACCGCGCTTGCCATTCCCGCCGAGACGATAGACCGGGTTGCGGAACAGCTTTTGGCGCACGGCGGCCGCATACCCCGAGGCTATCTCGGGGCCGGGCTCCGACCCGTACGCCTCGACGATGGACAGCCGCATTCTTCGCGGGGGCTCGTGATCGTCAGTCTAGATCCAAAAGGTCCCGTCAAGAGTGCGGGAATGCTGGTCGGGGACGTCGTCACGGCCTGGGACGGTGAGCCTTTGCGTAGCATCCGGGATGTGCTCGACCGGCTCGGGCCGGATGCTGTGGGCCGCCAGATCAAACTCTCGATCATCCGCGCGGGCCAGAGCACTGAAGCCACCATTGAAATTCCGGAGCGGCCGGTATCGTGAACATGGGGGTGAGCGGCCTCGCAGTCGAGCTGGCCATCAAGGATCGCCCGCTAGCGGATCGCATCGCCGCTGTCCTGCAGGATCTCAATATTGCTCTCGTCGAGACTGGATCCGACCCGGTTTCGATCGTCCTCACGGATACTCTTTCGGAAACCGGAACCGATCAACCGACGATCCTACTCACGGATGACATTGAGGTTTCCGCGGCGCTGCGTGCGGGGGTTACCGGCGTGCTATCGAAATCAGCGGGCACCACGGATTTGCGCATCGCCTTGGAAGCGGCTGGGCATGGGCTTGCGTTTGCGCCTTTGAGCATGCTCGAGGACGCCCACCGTGAATGCGACGACTTTGAACCGTTCGCTCCGGCGACTTCGATCGCGTTCACTCCAAGAGAGATGGAGGTCCTTGCACTTTTGGCCGAGGGCGCATCCAACAAGGCGATCGCGAGGAAGCTCGATATATCCGTGCACACGGCAAAATTTCACGTGGCCTCGATCTTGGAGAAGCTCGATGCCACCGGACGCACCGATGCGGTAGCGCATGCGGTACGGCTCGGATTGCTGATGCTTTGACTTAGCTAATTGCCGACCGCGGTGATTGACAAGGTAGAGTCTGTTGGTTCTGACTTGCATTGCCGAAGTTACCTGTCCGAGGTAAACCGGCTTATATCTCCAGCACACCCAGCAGCATTAAACCATGAGACCCCACAGCCGCGGCGCACGAGGTGAGGGCAGCATGAAATGGTTTGAGGGTGAGATGGTGGCATTTGACCTGAGCGCTGGCGAACAGGGATTTCCGGATTCGGTATCGAAGCAGACATGCTCAAAGTCGAGAATTACTTCCGAGGTTGACCCACAGCGGACTTGGTTCGACAGAGGCCGAGGAATGGCCGACGGGCGCTGCAGGTTACACCGAGAATGCGACGGTGCATCGCCACGAGGCGAGGAGCTCACGTGACCGATCCTAGTCTGGAACTGCGTCTTCCCGTGTCATGGTGAACGCAAGCGCGTACCGTCCAGCGATCACGTTATCCTGAGCGCCCATGCTGCGAAGAACCGGCATTGAAAGCCTCCTCCATACGACCTCGTGAACGACTTCTCGGTCGTATCCTGAGAGCAGAACGATCCAATCGGCGGCGCCGTCCGATCCGCGAATCTGTTGCTCGGTTGTGAGGGCGCTCGTCCTTGGAGTGTCCGTCAGAAGCAGATGGGCACCAGTCAGTCCCGGCTTCGATGACAGTTCGTCAAGCGTTTCGACGAGAGCACCCCTCAAGCTACTCTCCTTTCCGGCCTCAGGCGAAAGCCTGATCGTCGCAAGTGTCATCGCTACCCCGCCTCCGAAGCTCGCATCGACCCGGCATTGGCTGCGGACCATATTCAGATGGTGAGGCATCATTTTCGTCGACCAAGGCGTCGGAGCGTTCAGCCTGTCGAGATATTCCTTGGACGTGAGGATCTCATACCGCTCAAGTTCGTAGAGCACGAAGAAGCCTTCCGCGTCGAGCGTGCTCGTCCATCGAGACCCCCGCTTGAAACCGGGAATACTCATCCGCTCTGGAAAATGCTCGTGCGAATGCCAATCGCCGAACTCCGAGCGCTGGCCGGGGGGAATGTTCCACCACATAGCGACGGCTGCCTTACCCAAAAGCGACATGCTTACCTCAATCTTTCATACCGCGATCGCTATTATCACGAACCAAGGGCACCGGCACTGCCCGGCTCCCATCAATTCATCGATCGCATCCGAACTGCGTCTTCTTGAACCATGCGCAGATGGACCCTGAGCCGCTGCAGGTCTGCTTCAAATCGGCGTGGAAGCCTGAGCGAAACTCATGCAGCGCGTCATCGCGCGTGCGGTCGAAACGGCGGGAGCTCGCGTATCACCACAGCTTTCATTGGACAACCGATCAGCCGCGTAGATGGGCGGCAGAAGGTCACGGGTCGGCTAAGAGTGCTCAACGAAATCAGGTAGAGGAGCCCGGCTCCGGCGGCGATCGCGAGCCCGGCCATCACTGCGTGCTTCGGCCCGCGCGTATCCGCATGGTGGTCCGCCGACACCCGTGACACAATCGCAGCTGCGAACTGGCTCCCCGCGACAAGGCCGACCAGGAAGGTGCCAAATCCAAGACGCTGATGCACGTGCAAGCCGTCATTCGACTGCCAAGATAGACTAAGTCAACCTTCGAGATGCGTAGGGCTTGGAAAATGCGGAAAACTACTAGCCGACACCTTACTGGTTTGACCCTCGTGGGACGCCACTAAGATTTTGCCTCGGCTCATCTGCGAGAGCCGTGGCTGATTCCAGCGAATTAGCCGGAAATGAAGCATCGGCGGCGTAGAACCGCGCGAAGTCGTTATGCTTAGCGAGCGTCACCGGCCGGTAGGGCGCGAAGGCGTCATAGACTTGGACGGCTTCGAGATCGAAGCGCTCATAGACGGTGCAATGCATGACGGCTTCAGAGCTGGGTAACGTTCGAACCTGTTCGCTCCAAGTCCATCCGAAGAGTTTAGTCAAGAAGCCGAACCCACTCTTCACCTCGTCATGTTGCGGGCCGTTTGCATAGGGCCACAGCTTGAGGACGCTCGGGTCATGTTTTAGCCCCCCGGGAACCACGCTGGCCCACCTGAACATCCAACCCAAGGTAATATCGGACAAACGAGAATCATTTTCCGGATAGCTCCCGCCGATATCGGAGTGGTTGCCTGAGAACCACACCTGTTCGAACCATTGTATGCCCTGCTCATCCCGGCTGGTCTCCCTTACGCTGTACCAAGGCACCCGCTGAAAGTTCTTGCGATTCTCGTCGATTGATATTGCGTGTCTTGCGTACCGGACGTTAGGATTGAGCTCCTGATCGTAAAACTTCATCCACAACTCATTGAAATGGATAGTTCGCAGTGACCGCTTCAGGTCGTACCCTGGAACTGAGAAGTCACATTTCAGGTGAGTGAAGACGTACACGGCGGCAGCAACGACCGCGGCGATAATGAAAATGCCCCAGAACACGTGGGCGAAGGTCAATAGTCCGAGCAGGCTTCCAACGGCGGGAGCATTGCGAAGCTGACTTAGTAACTCTCCAAGGGCGGCCAATATTACTGCCGAGAGCAGAAACGCGCCGAAAAACAGGGTACCGGTCACGAAATTGCCGAGCGCTGCGACCGTGTCGAATACGCCAATGAAGTACGGGTAAACGTTGGCCTTGTTAAGGTCTGCGTCGTCGGCTGAGCCATAATCTGTCCGGAATCTAGACGCGAGCTTCTCTCGAGTGTCCAAAAGAAATCTTTGGTACGAGGTCGCCTGGTCGGTCTTGCGCGGATAGGTGAACTGATAGACGTGCTTGACCGCGTACGCGGCGAGTTTGTTCGCCGAACCGGCATCCATCTTCAGGGGCTGCCCCGGTTGTCCTGCTGGGTGCGTGGGGATTCCACATCGGGCGATCACACCTCCAAGACAGCGGATCGTGTAGGCGCCGCGGCTGAATCCGAACAGAATGATGCGATCACCCGGACGCCACAGCTGGATCAGAGCGGAGTAACAATCGATGATGTTCCGGGTGATGCCAAATCCGGTCGCTTGGGCGACCGTGTTATGGATCCACCGAAGGATGCGCCCACCGAGGTGCCCGCCATCCCCCTGCGAACCAAGCCCAGGATCATAAAACGTCACTTGCTCTCGAGGGTCCACTGAAGAGTCCGGACCGCAACGTGTCGCCCGGTAGAGTTTGTAGATGTTGCTGCGTTTTTCGTCGAACCGAAACCCACCAGCCTGACCAGTGCCGTCTGAGAAAATCACTACGTTCTTGCCCATGGCATCGCTCCAATGAGAGCATCACCCGAATCATCGCTGGCCAATTTTGACCGCAATAGCAACTTAGACTACAAAAACGTAGACATTGACGGCATCCAAAAATGGCTTGTCACGCTGGCACGCCCAACACGTCAGGTTGCGATGTACGTCGTGCTCCGTGCTCCCTCCCGACTATCGACCCGGGATCTGGAGTAGACTAAAATGGCGTCAATTCTCCAGCAAATCGGCACCTCTCTTCAGCTGGTCGCGCTGTTCCTGCTGCTGGTCGCCGGTATCGCCCGGGTTTTGGTGCGCTCCGGCGCATGGAAATCCTCCCCGGCGACTACGCGCCTTATTATAAACCGCATTTTCGAAGCCGCCGTCGCCGCCCTCATCCTTGGCGTCGTCAGCCCGGCGGTGGCGCCGACGCTGGAACGCTGGCTGAACAGCGACGAAGTCTTCCATGGGGCTGTCCTATCCACGAACGGCGAGGCGATCCCCGACGCGACCCTCAACCTGATCACCATTGCGACGGTGCGGACCAATCCTCTCGGGCAGTTCGACATCACCGTTCCGCGCAATCGCGCGCTCAAAGAGTACAAACTCCAGGTCAAAGCGCCCGGCTACGAGACGCCAGCTGTTCTGACGAAGGGTGCCGCGGAAATGAAGAATATCGAAATCCGGCTAATACCGGCCCCCCCGGAACTTGTTAAGACACTCGAGCCGACCCTCATTGTGGGTCAATACTATGGCGTTCCCTTCGTTCTCGTGACGCTGCGCGTCGAGAACGTTGGCACGGCGATGGCGTGGATCAATGAGATCCGTGGCAACCTGTCCGGCAAGGGTGCTTCGTTCCTTTTGTCTGCGGCGTACTGGACGATCATAAACCCATTCGGCCCGTTCGCACCCGTAACGGGGCCGTTTCCGATTCCCGCCGGGGTCAATCTGGACCTGCGGGTTGTCATGACCACCGGTGCGAATTTCGCAAAGCTCTTCAGTCAAGTGGCCGCCCTGCCGGAGTATAGTTCGCAATCGCTCTGCGCTCAGAAATACAATGGATCGGTCAATCCAATGACCGGCAGCGCGTTCGAGATTGTTAAAGCGTTCGCCGACGAACATTTCGCTTGGCGAGCGGGCGACTGGCATTTGCAGATCGAGGTAGCGGCAGAGAACCAGGCGAAGGCCTTCCAGCGCGATTTCACGCTCTCGGACAGCGACATCGACCGTCTCCGCGCGTCCATAGCCCTCCTGCGGCAGTGCATGTCGGTGAACATGACAACGCCGCTGGCACAGGACGGCAACTTGGCGAACTTCCTTACGAAGTAGCGTCGGCACAGGCGCTGGCCCGAGTCGGCGAGAAGCGACACACAGGTCCGGATGGGCTGGCGGAATCTAATTGTCGACATTCCTATACTGAGCTCTGTTTCGAGTCTAAGTTCGGCTCACTCATAGCTCCAGTCTCACGGGTGCATAGGTTAAGGGTGCGTGCCTTGCGAAGCGCGCTCATCGTGGATCCCCTGTTTCTCGTCCCCAAACTCGAACGGGATCGTCGCGCGGTGCCCCTCACCAAAAACTTAAGCGCCCGGGCCCGAGCGAGGTATGGACGGGTCGTTGTCGCAGTTCTGGTTAAGGCATCCATGAGGGCCCAGCGCAGCCGACCTCCGCCAAAAGTCAGAGCGGGGCCAATACCGGGACGGAGTTTAGGTTCTGATAATTGAATGTTATCAGAGGTAATCCGTTTGGGTTCAGGGCGAAACGCTCATGCTCCAGCTCGAATGCTCGAGAACCACGCCGTCAGATGAAAAACCAGCCCACCTGCACGGTGCTGGCGATGCCGGTCCTTCACCAGGCCCCGCTTCCTTTTCGGTCCACCGATCGACACTGAAGCCACCAAGCTGAGTCAGGCTCTCGCGCCACTGGTGTTAGATTGAAAGCGCAAAGGTTTCCATCAGGCCGCGGCGGCCAGCCGGGGTAATTGTGAGCGCGCGGCTGTCGCGCATCCGATCGATCCATTTCAGTTCGAAGCACCGATTCGCCAAAGCTGCGCCGACCGCGCCGCCGATATGCGGCCGCCGTTCGGTCCAATCCACGCACGGGCGGCAGAACACGCGGCGCTTTGCGGGCGCCGCTGAAAGGTCGACGCCGAGCTTCGACAAGAAATCCGCCCCACCCGACGTCACTTCGCCTGCCTCCTCGCCGAGGATGACGAACTCGCGCTCCGCAAGTCGCTCGGCGAGCCCGACGCCGAGCAGGCCGGCGATGTGATCGTAGCAGGTGCGGGCGTGGCGCAGCTTTTCGTCCAGCTTGGACTTAGGCTGGAAGCGCGGTGGCCCGGTCAGCGCGACGTTCATGATGCTCTCGAGCATCTGCCCGACATGCGCTCCCGCCAGCCGGTAGTAGCGATGACGACCCTGCTTCATCAACAGGAGGAGCCTGGCCGCAAGCAACTTGCTAAGATGACCGCTCGTCGTCTGCGGCGATACACCGGCGGCAAATGCAAGCTCGGTCGCAGTGAGCGCGCGCCCGTCGAGCAATGCGCACAGGATATTCGCACGTGCCGGATCGCCGACCAGTGCAGCGACTTCCGCCATTTGGGGTGCGTTCGACATGCGCTCAATATGACGGCTGCGGCGTGCCATTACCAGCGCCGATCCTTCGTTCGCGACCGAAGCAAATCGGGTGGACGGCAGCGACACGCCCACCAATGTTGGGGCCATGCACCCGGTCGAACGCACTTACCTCCCAATGGCCACCTGGGCGCAAAGACGCCCGCGGCGGCGTGGCATTGCCGCCACGCTGCCGACGGTGTTAATCACCACGTGTCTCGGTGTCTTTCTCGCACAGCTCGACACGTCGGTCGTCAATCTCGCGCTGAAGCACATCGGCGCGGAGCTTGGATCGAGCGTCACCCAGCTGCAATGGGTCCTCGACGGCTACAATCTCGCCTATGCGGCGCTCTTGCTGACCGGTGGGACGCTTGGCGACATCTTCGGCCGTCGCCGCTCGTTCATGGTCGGCGTCGCTCTTTTCACCGGGGGATCGTTGATCTGCGGGATCGCTCCCGACAATGCGACCTTGATCATCGGCAGGACGCTGACTGGGCGTGGCGCCGCGTTCGAGATGCCGACATCGCTCGCAATCTTGTCCGCTGCTTATCCTGATGCAGCACAGCGAGCGCGCGCCATCGGCGTGTGGGCGAGCTGCAATGGCCTCGCCTGGGTCGTTGGGCCCACCTTGGGCGGCGTGCTCGTCGGTCATGTCGGCTGGCGATGGATTTTTCTTCTCGCGGTTCCTATTGGACTGCTTGCCAGCGTGCTTTGCCTGGGCGGCGTTCCGAAGTCGCGCCGCCAAAACGGCCGCAGCCTCGACGCCTGGGGCCAAATACTCGCTGTGTCGATGCTGGGAACGTTGTCCGTTGCGTTCATCGAAGGTCCGCATTGGGGATGGAGCAACCCCGCCACGATCGGCTGCTTGGCTGCCGCGGCTTGCTCGTTCGCTTGCTTCGTCATGGCAGAAATAAGAACCGAGCACCCGCTGCTGCCGCTGAGGATCTTCCGCTCGGGTGCGTTCTCCGCCGCTTCGATCGCCGCGGTAGGCATGACGTTTGGCATGTACGCGATGCTGTTTCTGATGCCGCTGTTCTTGCAGACAGTCGGAGGCGCGTCGGCTCCCGCCGTGGGGTTGCAGATGTTGCCCGTGTCGCTCGCGTTCTTCCTGGTCTCCTTGAAGTCCGCGAGGCTCGCCACACGTGTCGGTCCGCGACTGATCATGACATGCGGCTTGGGGCTAATGGGGCTAGGGCTACTCGCCCTGTCGACGATCTCGCGCGCCGCCGACATTGTTCTGATCGAATTCGCCTTCTTATCGATCGGCATCGGCTTGGGTCTCATTACACCGGCCCGCTGCTTTCGGTCGCTGTATCGGCTGCTCCGAAGGCACACGCGGGCGCGGCCGCCGGCGTCGTCAACACGGCGCGAATGATTGGCGCCACGCTCGGAGTTGCCGTGCTTGGCGGCATCTTTGCAGCGCACGCGGGCCAGAACCCAGTCGATCCACAACGGATCGTCGAGGGATTGCACCCGGCGTTTGTCGGAGGCGCGATCAGCGAAATTCTTGGCGCATTGGCGGCTTGGCGCTGGATTCCGCGGGATGCCCTGTCATCGTCTCCGCCTCGTCCCTCGTGGTCGCTTCAGGCGCCAGCGCAATGGAGGCGGTCGTGAGCAGTAACTCAACACTGTCCAATCCTCGCATATTCTATGGCTGGTTTGTAGTCGCGGCCGCCTTTGCCGTTACTTTCGTGGGCTTCGGGAGCGCCTACACGTTCAGTGCCTTTGTCGAGCCATTGCAGAGGGATTTCGCAGCCTCGCGCGGCTCGGTTTCTCTCGTCTTCTCGCTGGCCGGCTTTCTCTACTTCGGCCTTGGAATCGTGAGCGGCCCTCTCGCCGACCGGTGGGGCTCCCGCCGTCTAGCAGTCGCCGGCATGATCCTGACCGGGATGGGCTTGGCTATCGCAAGCGCGGCCCGCAGCCTCGCAGAAGTCTACGCCGCATACGGGCTTGGCGTCGGACTTGGCGTCGGCTGCTCCTACGTTCCCGCCGTGGGCGCGGTGCAGCGATGGTTCGCCAGACGGCGCGGATTTGCGTCCGGTCTAGCCGTCAGCGGGATTGGCGTTGGCACGCTCGTCATGCCCCCTTTCGCCTCACTCCTCATTGCGGCTCTGGGGTGGCGCGAAGCCTACCTCGTCCTCGGCGGTCTCGCCGTCGTCGTGGGCACGGGGATGGCTCTCATGATCGAGAACGATCCGCGCGATCGCGGCCTCGGTCCCGACGGCGATCCGCTGCAATCGGGCGCCCAATTGGGGTGGTCGATAGGCGCCTCCGTGAGTGAGGCGATAAGGTCCCGGCGCTTCATCGGTCTCTATGCCGCCTGCTTGATCTGCTCGTTCGGGGTGTTTGTGCCGTTCGTTCACCTCGTCCCCAATGCGATGGACGACGGCATCCCGCAGTCTTCCGCCGTCCTCCTGCTGGGCCTGATTGGTGTCGGGAGCACCGCCGGACGCTTCTTTCTCGGCGGCCTGGCCGATCGGACGGGGCGCCCACTTGCTCTCGTGACAATGTTTGTCGGCATGGCGCTCGCATTGCTCGTTTGGGCATTCTCGACGGATTTTTGGCCGCTCGCCGCCTTTGCGTTTGCCTACGGCGTATTCTACGGCGGTTGGGTCGCGGTTCTTCCGGCCGTCGTCATGGACTATTTCGGCGGACGCAATGTCAGCGGCATCATCGGCATTCTCTACACCAGCGTGGCGTTCGGCACTCTAATCGGCCCCAGTGCCGCCGGATTCGCCTTCGACCTCACGCGCAGCTACACGCTACCGATCCTCGCCTGTGTCTGCGCGAACATGATCGCTGCCGGTATCGTGGCGGGCACGTCGAAGGCGCCCTAAAAAAGCGATTAGTAATTTTCAATCGGCTGCGATGGCCCGCTACTCCGCCCCATCATGGCCCCTCTGTCTAGGAGCGACCAGACACGCGCATGGACGAGTGCGGCTGCAAATCCCCGCTGGCGGCGTCGCGCCTGGGTCGAGTGGAAATCTCTCGATAATTTCCCTGCCATGAAGGCTTGGCACCTCACCATCATCGGCCGGAAAGCGATAACCCTGGTGCGAAATGGCCCCTTTGGTTGCGGAGGCTTTCAAAAAAGGGATGGGACAATTCAACTCCACAGAAGTCGTTATGGAGCACCGATACAGCGAGGGCAGACCGGACCTATTTCCCAAGTTTGCATTTTTGCCAGAGGCCCAGAAGCGTTAGCCGCAGCCAAGAGTGCAACGAGTAGCATTCCGATTGTTGCGGTGGATTTCGAGAGCGATCCCGTTGTGATGGGATTTGTCAAGAATCTTGCTCGTCCGGGCGGCAATATTACGGGCGTCTTTCTTGATTTACCAGAATTGAGCGGAAAACAGCTGGAGTTGATCAAGGAAGTTGTTTCCCAAGATTGCTCGCATAGCAATCCTGGGTGATCCCGTTTTCAACGCGCCGCAATTTGCAGCCGCCGAAACCGCAGCACGGACGTTCGGGGTCCAACGGGAAAGTATAGAAGTGCGAGTGCCGAAGGATTTTGAAACTGGCCTGGAAACCGCTAGAACACGGCACGTCGAAGCCGTTATCTTCTTCTCCTCTCCGCTCGTTTTCAACCTATTGAAGCAAATCGGAGAGCTCGCGATAGCAAAACTGCTCCCCGTAATTTCCTTGTTCCCCGAGTTCCCGAGAGCTGGCGGTTTCCTACGGGCCGAGCCTCCCTGAGGCGTTCAAAAGATGCGGCATGTCCATCGGGAAGATCTTGCAAGGTATCAAACCGGGTGACTTGCCGATAGAACGACCGGAGCGATTCGAGCTGGTGATCAATGTCAGAACCGCAACAGCTCTCGGCATTTCGGTTCCGCCCGGATTACTTGCCCGCGCTGACGAGGTGATCGAATGAGACGGCGGGAGAAAGACATGGAAATAAACCGCCTCGGCAGTGTTACCACACTGACCGACTAATCGTTCATAGGGCAGGTAGCGGGGAGCGCTGGGATCCTG
>WNFX01006503.1_pt1 | contig 16494 bp, 6 predicted proteins | sample 5400111 | NCBI WGS metagenome assembly WNFX01 (sample SAMN13153363, study PRJNA577476) | soil metagenome | isolation source: 40 cm soil or saprolite under grassland replicate 1 | place: USA:California | collected 2016-06-15 | reverse complement strand
AACCGGGAGAACCTTCTGTATATTCCCCTAGAGGGCGATTTAACATCTAAATACACAGTATTTAAAACCCAGGCTTCGAAGATGCCTGGAGTAAAGGACGTAACTCATGCAACTGATGCACCTACAATAATTAATAACGGCACTACCGGTGTTTTATGGGAAGGGAAAGATCCAAATTCCAATATTGACTTTACACAAGTTGGGGTTGGTTATGATTTTATCAAAACAATGCATATACAAATGCTGCAGGGCAGGGATTTTTCAAGAGATTTTGCAACAGATTCCGTGAATTATATTATTAATGAAACAGCTTTAAAAATTATAGGATACAAAAATCCCCTTGGCAAGCCGCTAACTCTCTGGGGAATGAAAGGAACTATTATTGGCGTTGTAAAAGATTTCCATTTTAATTCACTGCATACGGCTATCAATCCATTGATGCTTCGTCTTGGCGAAAATTTTGATGGAGGTATTGCACTTGTGAAAACAGAACCCGGAAAAACGAAAGAGGCTTTAGCAAGTCTTGAAAAGGTTTATAAAGAACTCAATCCAAAAGTTCCGTTTACTTATAAGTTTTCGGATGAAGAATATCAAAAGCTATATAAAAGTGAACAAGTAGTAAGTCAGTTTGCCAACTACTTTGCGTTTCTTGCCATATTCATTTCATGTCTTGGTTTATTAGGGCTTGTAATATTTACAGCAGAACAGCGTACAAAAGAATTTGGCATAAGAAAAGTGTTAGGTGCAAGTCCTATTATATTATTCAATCTTCTTTCCAAAGAATTTCTAATGCTGGTAGTAGTAGCAATTATTATTGCTTCACCTGTTGCCTGGTATTGCAGCAATCAATGGCTTCAGGATTTTGCTTATAAAATAAATATTAGCTGGACCGTATTTGTGATCGCAGGATTGCTTGCTGTTTTAATTGCATTACTAACGATAAGTTTTCAGGCAATAAAAGCAGCAATTGCAAATCCTGTGAAAAGCTTAAGAACAGAATAAAATTATGGCTATGATCAGAAATTATTTCAAAATCGCCTGGCGCAACATAGTTAGACATAAAGCCCATGCTGCTATCAACATTAGTGGCTTAGCGGTGGGAATTGCGGCAAGCCTCATTCTATTCACTATTATAAAATACGAATTGAGCTATGATAAGTTTCAGCCCAATTATAAACACATCTATCATGTAGCCGCTCAACGACAAAATTCAGAAGGTATCGATTATGGTGAAGGGATTCCGTTTCCCGCCTATGATGTATTGAAGACGGAATTTCCGCAAGTGGTTACAGCAGCTATGTTTGCTAACAATGATTGCCAGGTAACAGTTCTCGATCCAAATGATCCGAATGCTTTTTCCAATAAAAAATTCTTAGAAGAAACAGGAGTCTTCTTTTCTGATCCACAATTCTTTTCAGTTTTTAAGTATAAATGGCTTGCAGGATCTGCACAGGTTTTGAAAGATCCCGACATGGGAGTTGTAACAAGAAAAATGGCCGAAAAATATTTTGGCAAATGGCAGGCGGCTATCGGGGGTCTTTTAAAACTTGATAATACCGCGACAATAAAAATTGCTGGCGTTTTAGATGACATACCTGTTAATACCGATTTTCCATTGGGTGTGGTTGGGTCTTATGAGACGATCAAAAAATATCCTGATGTCTATGGTTACAGAACGGACTGGGGAAATGTGACAAGCAATTTCCAGTCGTTTATGTTATTGCCCGCAAATGTTCGTGAGCAAACAATCAATAAACAGCTTACTGCCTTTAGCAATGAGCATTTTAATAAGGACAGGAAAGACAATGATAAAATCTTTCATTTTCTTCAGCCACTAAGCGATATACATTTTGACAAACGCGTTGGAAATTTTGGTGATCACATCACCAGCAAAACAACATTGTGGACACTTTCGCTGATCGGGATATTCATTATTATTATGGCCTGCATCAATTTCATTAATCTATCTACGGCTCAGGCAGTAAATCGCTCTAAGGAAGTGGGTATAAAAAAAGTGCTTGGCAGCAATAAAAGACAATTATTCTGGCAAATGATGGGCGAGACGTCTATTATTGTTATCACTGCAATTGCATGTGCTATAGTTATAGCAACGGTCTCTTTGCCATACCTTAAGCATATCGCGTCCATTAGTGAAAAACTTGGTTTATTTAATGCCTCGTCCATTTTATTTATTATTTCATCCGGAATAGCTGTAACTATATTAGCTGGCATATACCCTTCGCTTATAATGGCTGGGTTCAAACCGATTGTTGCTCTTAAAAATAGAATTACCTCCGCCAGGGTTGGAAACATTTCATTAAGAAGAGGGTTGGTCGTAACCCAGTTTGGCATTTCGCAAATTCTAATTATTGGAACTATTGTAGCGGTCAGTCAAATGAATTACGTTAGAATGGCTGACCTTGGGTTCAATAAAGATGCTGTTTTAGTACTGAACAGTAATGTCGACAGCTCAGTTAACCTCCGACAACCTTCATTCAAGCAACAACTATTATCTATCAAGGGGGTTCAATCAGTAAGCTTCAGTTCTGATGTGCCATCATCTGAAAGTAATAACAGCGGTAATTTTTCCTATGATCATCATCCCGATGAAAAATTTGATTTGTATAGAAAATTTGGGGATGAAGATTATTTCAAAGCCTACGGTCTTCAAATAATCGCCGGAAGATCGTATGGAAAAAGCGATACGGCAAAAGAAGTGGTTGTTAATGAAACATTAGTAAAAAAATTGGGGATTAAAGATCCGAATGACGTACTTGGACACGAGATACAAATCGGAAGAAATGGAACTAGAAAGATTTGGTGTCCTATCGTAGGGGTAGTAAAAGATTTTAAGACTAACTCTCTTCGGGAAGCAGTTAAACCGCTGGTGTTAGCTGAGAGAAATAAACGTTATTACTACACAGGTATAAAATTAAGTACAAGTAATCTTCCGCAAACGCTTGCTGAGATCGAAAAAAAGTGGAACCAGGTATTTCCTGAGTTCGTTTATACTCCCAGTTTCATGGATGAAAGAATCGATGATTTTTACAAACAGGAAAATCAACTTTCACTTCTTTATAAATTTTTTGCCGCCGTTGCTATACTCATATCCTGTCTCGGATTGTACGGACTTATTTCTTTTATGGCGGCGCAAAAAACAAAAGAGGTGGGCATAAGAAAAGTGTTAGGGGCGTCTGTATCGAATATTATTTATTTATTCTCCAGGGAATTTACTATTCTCATCATCATTGCATTTGTAGTGGCTGCACCCATTGCATACTATATGATGAGCAATTGGCTGAACAATTTTGCTTTCAGAATTCATATTGGGGTATCTGTCTTTAGCATCGCGATTATTACTTCAATAATAATTGCATGGATGACCGTGGCATATAAATCAATCAAAGCAGCCTTGGCAAATCCTGTGAAGAGTTTAAGAACAGAATAAAATTATAACCATGATCAAAAATTTTTTTACAACTGCCTGGCGAAATCTTACAAAGAATAAAACATTTGCTTCGCTAAATATTTTTGGGCTCACCATTGGTATTGCTGTTTGCCTTGTTATTGCTGTCTGGTTGCAGCGGGAACTTAGTTTCGATAACTTTCATCCGAATGGCAAACAAATATTCCGGATTGTCAATACATTTAAAAGTGAAAGCGAATCTTTCTCCCAGGCAGGATCAGGCACTGCACTGGGAGCGCAGCTGCCAAAACATTTGCCTTCGATTCAGTCAGCCTGTAGGGTCTTCGACCAAACATTCAAAGTAAAATCTGGCAATGACCAATTCATAGAATCGAAGTGCGTCGCGGTTGACAGCAATTTTTTTAGCTTCTTCGGATTTCATTTGAAAATAGGGCAGGCAGATAAAGTTTTAATCAGGCCTGACCAACTGGTGCTCTCAGAAAAACTGGCAATCAAATACTTTGGGAACGCAGACAATGCAATCGGCCGAAACCTGCTTATTGATGGTGAGTATCCAATGACTGTCGCGGGCGTTTGTGAAAATCCCCCGCTCAACACACATCTGCAGTTTGACCTGGCGGTTCCGTATGCTCATCTTAGAAAGATAGCAAATGAGCAATGGAAATTTGATATTGATAATGCATGGTCAGGTGGTTGGCCTTACACTTATATACAAATAGCCGATCCTTCTAAATGGAAAGAAGTAGAAAATCAGGTTAACAAGATCGTCGCCCATTTTTCGGAAAAGGAATGGAAAGAAAATAAAATGTCCTATACCTATTTCTTCCAGCCAATTAGAGATATCCATTTGAAATCTTATTTGCGCTATGATGCGGAGAATAATGGAAGCCTTTCGAGGGTGAACGTTTTTTCTATTGTAGGAATTATTGTTTTACTGCTCGCTTGTATTAATTACATTAATCTCACTACGGCAGGAGCTATTAAGAGAGCGAAAGAAACTTCGGTAAGAAAGGTAGTGGGCGCTACAAAAGCTCAGTTAATAAAGCAGTTTTTTATTGAAACTTTTTTGATCAGTGCTATTGCTGTTTTATTAGGGGTTTTATTGATGAAGTTATTGTTGCCCGCATTTTCCCAATGGCTGGGTCAATCGTATTATTTTAATTTTTCTTTAAGGAATGTCGTAGCCATCTGTGGTTTCATCGTTTTTATTTCTTTGGTTGCCGGCTTTTATCCTTCTATTATTTTGTCATCATTTATTCCTGCTATTTCATTAAAAGGAAATTTTTCATTGAGCAGCAGGGGAAATTTTATCAGAAAAAGCCTTGTGGTATTTCAATTCACAATCAGTATCGCATTGATCGCATCGTTGATTATTATCAGTCAGCAAATGCATTTTATTAAAAATAAATCTCTTGGATTTAATGGAAGAGCGGTTGTGGAAGTGAAGTTCTTTGGAGAAAAAAGCGTCATTGATCAGTATGCATCGCTGCGGAGTAAATTATTACAGAGTCCATATATTTCAAATGTAAGTAAACACAATCAAAATGTCGTCGGCGGCTTAGGCAACGGGTGGACCACTACAGAAAATCTCAAAGGCGAAGAGATCTCTACCAGTTTGTATGGGATGAGTGTTGACACCTCATTTTTTAATACATATGATATGAAACTGGCGGCAGGGAGATTCTTTTCTCCGGATTTTCCAACTGATACAACAAAAGCATTAATAGTGAATGAGGCTGCCGTCAGAACATTTGGATGGCAAAAACCGGAGAATGCTATCGGCAAGCGTTTTGGCAAAGGGGATGATCAGCAAGTAGTGGTGGGAGTGGTCAGGGACTTCAACTTCGAAAGTTTACATAAACCCGTGGAGGCATTGCGTATCGGGTATGCGAAGCAGGGAAACACATTGTCACTTAAAATTGATACACGACACATAGACGAGGCGCTGAATCACCTTAAAAAAATATGGGCTTTATCGGTTCCCGATGTACCGCTCCAGTACGCTTTTGTCGATGAAAAGGTCAACCAGCAATATGGAAATGAAAATAAGATGCAAGGTATCTTTTATGCTTTTGCGGGTTTGTCATTATTAATTGCATGTTTAGGATTGTTTGGCTTATCTATTTACGTGGTTGAAAGAAAAGTCAAAGAGATCGGCATTCGCAAGGTATTAGGAGCAAGCATACCCGGGCTCGTAAACTTATTGTCAAAAGACTTTTTGAAATTGGTATTGATAGCAATAATAATTGCTACTCCCTTATCGTGGATATTCATGAATGAATGGCTGAAAGATTTTGCTTACCGGATTGACATTAACTGGACCGTGTTTATCGTTGCGGGCTTCGCAGCCGTGTTAATTGCTTTACTAACGGTAAGCTTCAAGGCGATCAGAGCGGCGATTGCAAACCCTGTGAAGAGTCTAAGAACCGAATAAAAAGTATAGCATGATAGAGAACTATTTCAAAACCGCTTTCAGAAATTTACTTCGTCGTCGGAATTATGCAATCATAAATATTACCGGCTTAGCTGCTGGCATTGCAATTTGCCTGGTAATATTTATTGTGATTCGGTACGAAACGAGCTTTGACAATTATCATAAGAGGAAAGACCGGATCTACCGGGTGTTAACAGAATACCATCATGCCGATGCTCCGGATATTTTTTATGGCAAAGGAGTTCCTTCACCTTTACCTGCAGCTCTGAAAAACAACCTTGCACAAGCAGAAAAAGTAGCTACTGTTTATTCTGAGGGTAATGATCAGATCCAGGTATTAGATGATAACGGACAATCAATAAAAAAATTTAAGGAAGAACATGGCGTTTTTTTTACCGAGCCTTCTTTATTTGACATATTTGATTTCAAGTGGCTGGCCGGCAATACATCTTCATTAAAAAACCTCAATTCCGTTGTACTTACAAAATCAATCGCTGAAAAATATTTTGGTGACTGGGAATTTGCAATTGGCAAAAATATTAAATGGAACAACAGGGAAATTTTGAAAGTTACCGGCATATTAGAAGACATCCCCGAGAACACTGACCTGCAATTAAAGGTTGTAATATCATTTGGAACGGGCTATACAGCGGATTTCGCAAAATCAACAAACTGGGACGGCACACAGTCAAGTTATGGATGTTACATTTTATTACCGGCGAATGTCCCAGCCTCATCATTCAACACGCAGCTCAGAGCTTTTGTAAAAAAAATGAAATCCCCCGAAAATAAGGATAGTCATATTATACAGCCACTAAGTAAAATACATTATGATACCAAAACGGGTGATTTCAGCGGTAGAACGATAAGCCCTGGATTGATAAGAGCTTTGTGGCTGATCGCCGCATTCATTCTTTTAATAGCCTGTGTGAATTTTATAAACCTCTCAACGGCGCAGGCCGTCAATCGCTCAAAAGAAGTAGGCATTAGAAAAGTATTAGGCAGCAATAAGTGGGATTTGAAAATGCAATTCATTACTGAAACTTTCTTAATTGTTTTTATATCCATCGTACTGGCAATGGTCATTGCCATTCTTACACTACCCTTTATTAGCAGCGTCCTGTCTAAACCTCTTTCCTTTGATGTAGCGGGCAGTTCTGCCATTATCTTATTCCTTTTATCACTCGCCTTTCTTGTAACTGCATTAGCCGGATTGTATCCGTCTATTGTACTGTCACGGTTTAACCCGATCAATGCTTTAAAAAATAAAATGGCCACGGCAGGTACAAAAGGAATTTCATTACGCAGAGGATTGGTTGTTTTCCAGTTTGTCATTGCACAGGCATTGATTATAGGAACCCTCATTATCGTAAAGCAAATGAATTATTTTACCCACCAACCGTTGGGCTTCGATAAAACAGCCATCGTAAATATTCCTTTCCCCGGCGATAGCGTTGGCACCAGCAAACTGGATTATTTGCGCAGGGAATTGGTCGATATCAAAAGCATTCAGAATATAAGTTTTAGTTCAAATACTCCTGTTGAAGATGACAATGACATGTGGAGTACATTCAAATTTAATCATGCCGCAAAAGAGACAGATTTCTATGCCATCACCAAGTTTGCCGATGATCAATATATACCAACCTATAAACTACGACTTGTTGCAGGAAGAAACCTTCGGCCTTCCGATACGGCGAGAGAATTTCTGGCAAGTGAAAAACTTGTAAAAAATTTAGGAATTGACAATCCGCAGGATGTATTGAATAAAGAAATAAATCTTTGGGGATCTATCAATGGCCAAATAGTGGGCGTTGTAAAAGATTATAATGACAGGTCTTTCCGGCGGGGCATTGATCCCGTTCTTATAACCACTGTGAAAAGGGGATACAATCAGGCAGGAATAAAATTAATTGCAGCAGATGTCTCGTCCACTATGAAAGCAATTGAAAAGATTTGGAATCAAACATTCCCCGAATTCGTTTTTGAATATAAATTTCTCGATGACAAGATTGAGAGTTTTTACAAACAGGAAAATCAATTGTCCAGCCTTTATAAAATTTTTGCAATAATAGCCATCTTTCTCAGTTGTCTTGGCTTGTACGGGCTGGCTTCATTCATGGCTGCACAAAGGATAAAGGAGGTGGGTATCAGGAAAGTGTTGGGTGCATCGGTAAGCAGCGTTGTGTATCTTTTTTCAAAAGAGTTTATTATCCTGGTCTCCATCGCCTTTATTATCGCTTCACCTGTTGCCTGGTATTTTATGCATAATTGGCTACAGGATTATGTGTATAGAATAAATATAAGCTGGTGGATTTTTATTGTTGGTGGCCTATCGGCAATAATTATTGCCCTGGGCACTGTGAGTTTCCAGGCAGTCAAAGCGGCCATTGCAAACCCCGTGAAAAGTTTAAGAACAGAATAAAAAAAATATTAGCTATGATAAAAAATTATTTCAAAATCGCCTGGAGAAATTTGTTTAAAAACAAGACCTCTTCTTTTATTAATATAAGCGGGCTATCTGTAGGGATGGCTGTTGCAATACTTATTGGTCTTTGGATCTTCGATGAATTTTCATTTAACCGTTATCATAAAAATTACGAGCGCATTGTAAAAGTAATGGACCACCAGGGATGGCATGGACAAAACAATACAAACGACGTTTTACCTGTACCGACTGGCGTCACACTTCAATCAAATTATGCAAATGATTTTAAGTACGTAACGATGGTGAGAGAAACAGAAGAGCATGTGATTGCCTCAGCTGATAAAAAATTTACACAAGAAGGTAACTATATGCAGGCCGATGCTCCTGAAATGTTCAGCCTGGAAATGATTTACGGCAGCCGGTTGGGATTGAAAGATCCCAACTCAATATTGCTTTCAAACAGGCTTGCAAAAAAATTGTTTGGAGATGTTGATCCTGTTGGTAAACTCGTGCAAATTGATGCTAATGCAAACGTAAAAGTAACTGGGGTGTTTAAAGATTTGCCTGTTAATTCTGAATTCAGAACAACCACTTTCATTGCACCATTTGATCTTGCCAATTTCGATAAAACCGACTGGAGCAATTTCAACATGTTCATTTATGCGCAGCTTAATTCTAATGCTGATGTGGAAAAGGTATCAGCTAAAATAAAAAACCTTCTTGCGGATAAAAACAAAGATCAGGAAGCAACTCATTATTTATTTCTTCAACCAATGAGTAAATGGCATTTGTATTCTGCGTTTGAAAATCATCTCGCAGTAACAAGTGAGCAAATGAGGTTTATATGGTTCTATGGTATGATTGGTGTTTTCGTATTAATTCTTGCCTGCATCAATTTTATGAATCTTAGTACTGCCCGCTCCGAAAAAAGAGCAAAAGAAGTGGGTATTCGTAAAGCAGTAGGTTCATTGCGCAGCCAACTGATTCAACAATTTTATGGAGAGTCCTTATTGATCTCATTTTTTGCATTTGTATTATCTCTTGCACTTGTTCAACTCATTTTGCCCTGGTTCAATACTGTAGCTGATAAAGAAATGAATATTTTATGGTCAAATCCTTTGTTTTGGGCCACGGGTTTTGCATTTACATTTATTACCGGTTTATTGGCCGGAAGTTATCCTGCGTTATATCTATCCTCATTTAATCCTGTAAAAGTTTTGAAAGGAACATTCCGGGCAGGAAGATTTACAGTTGCTCCACGCAAAGTATTGGTTGTTGTTCAATTTACAGTTTCCGTTGCTTTGATTATTGGGACGGCAATCGTGTATCGCCAGATTCAATATGCTAAAAACAGACCTGTTGGATATTCACAAGCCGGCCTGGTTACTATGCAAATGAAATCATCGGACTTCAACCAAAAGTATGATGTATTAAAAACTGAATTAACTAATACAGGTGTAGTAGTGAATGTAGCAAGAGCAAACTATGCGATTACCGATACAAGAGGATGGAACGGTGGTTTTTATTGGGAAGGTAAATCTCCCATTGAAGGGCAATCTTTCAATACAATTTCTGTGTCGCAGGAATATGGCAAAACGGTTGGCTGGGAATTGTTGCAGGGAAGAGATTTTTCAAAAGAACTTGCCAGCGATTCTGCAAGTATCATATTAAATGAATCGGCGGTGAAATTAGCAAGATTAAACAATCCTGTAGGCCAACTCGTGAAATGGGAGCCCGGGTGGCGTGAGCCCGGCTATTACAAAATAATAGGCGTAGTAAGGGATATGGTAAAGGGCTCACCTTTTAAAACAACTTTCCCCTCCGTTATTTTTTTAGGAGAGGGAAACTGGTTATTTGCCAGGATTAATCCAAATACAAGTATTCATGAAGCATTATCAAAAATGGAAGCTGGATTTAAGAAAGTAATTCCAACGCTTCCTTTCGATTACAAATTTGTAGATGAAGAATACAGTTTAAAGTTCGCAGCGGAGGAACGCATTGGTAAGTTGGCTACCTTCTTTGCAATACTGGCGATTTTTATTTCCTGCATGGGATTATTTGGATTGGCATCTTATGTAGCTGAACAGCGCACAAAAGAGATCGGCGTTCGAAAGGTGTTAGGAGCTTCTGTCTTCAACCTTTGGAAATTATTATCAAAGGGTTTTATAACACTGGTTATTATTTCCTGCTTTATTGCAATACCTGTAGCATGGTATTTCCTTCATGGATGGTTGCAGAAATATGAGTATAGAACCGGTATGGCCTGGTGGATATTCGCCGGTGCCATTGGCTGTGCATTATTGATCACGGTAATTACAGTGAGCTTCCAGGCGATAAAAGCAGCTATTGCTAATCCAGTAAAGAGTTTGAGAACAGAATAAAAATTAGAGTCATGTTTAAAAATTATTTCAAAACAGCATGGCGCAATCTTGGCAAAAGCAAGATGCATTCTTTTATCAACATCATGGGATTATCAATTGGCATGGCAGTAGCCATATTAATTGGTTTGTGGATGTACGATGAACTCTCCTTCGATAAAAATTTTAAAAACTATAATCGTATTGCACAGGTAATACAGAATGTGACTAACAACGGTGAATTGACATTCAATGAAAAAAAATTAAAGCAGAATGGTATTTTCTTTGAAAAAGAAGCTCCTGAAATGTTGGGTCTGCAAATAGTGAACGGATCAGCCAGCATGAATGATCCCACTTCTATTTTGCTTTCTGCTTCTGCTGCTAAAGCTTTTTTTGCCGATGAGAATCCAATCAATAAGACAATAAAGATTGATAATATGCCGCCGGTGAAAGTAACCGGTGTTTACAAAGACCTTTCCCGCAACTCTACTTTTGCTGGCCTGAATTTTATTTCAACCTGGGATTTCTTTTATACCACTAATGATCTTAAATCAATAAAAGATCCGTGGCGGCCCAATTTCGTTAGTCTGTATGCTCAGTTAAGCGATAATGCAGATATAAATAAAGCGTCAGTAAAAATTAAAGACGCCAAACTGAAAAAAGTAAATGACCAGCTTGCAAAAAAGAAACCTGAGCTATTCCTTTTTCCAATGAACAAATGGCATTTATATTCAGAATTTAAAAATGGTGCGAATGTGGGTGGCGCCATTCAATATGTGTGGATGTTTGGAATTATCGGTGTGTTTGTTTTATTGCTCGCCTGTATCAATTTCATGAACCTGAGCACCGCCCGCAGTGAAAAACGAGCAAAGGAAGTAGGGATACGAAAAACAATTGGTTCGCTTCGCAAACAAATCATCTTTCAATTTTTCAGTGAGTCATTATTAACGGTAATTTTCGCTTTCACATTATCCTTGTTATTGGTAATACTGCTGCTTCCGTTTTTTAATAGTGTATCAGGCAAACAAATATCTGTCGCCTGGAATAATCCATTCTTTTGGTTAATGAGTGCAGGATTCATTCTTTTTACCGCATTAATAGCCGGAAGTTATCCTGCGTTTTATTTGTCTTCGTTTAAGGCCATAAAAGTTTTGAAAGGAACATTTAAGGCAGGACGTTTTGCTGCCATTCCCAGGAAAATACTTGTTGTTGTGCAGTTCACTGTTTCTATTGCACTGATCATCGGGACAATCATTGTCTACAAGCAAATTCAATTTGCTAAAGATCGTCCTGTGGGATATAGCCGCAACAATCTTGTTGCCGTTTCATCTTCAAATGAAATTCATAAACATCTCGACGCTATAAAACAAGAGTTGACAGGTGCACGTGTAATCAGCGAATTGTCAGAGGCGGGTAGTGTACCTACGGAATTATCAGGTAGCAGCAGTGGCTTTAGCTGGAAGGGCAAGGACCCAAATCTTTCGATTGATTTTTCATTTACAAGTGTCGATTATGATTATGGCAAAACGATTAATTGGCAACTAAAAGAAGGACGTGACTTCTCAAGAGATTTTGCTACGGATTCATCCGCATTTATATTAAATGAAGCCGCTGTAAAATTTATAGGTCTGTCTAATCCTATTGGAGAAACAATTCAGTGGTTTGATAAGTCTTATGAAATTATCGGCGTAGTAAACGATATGCTGATGCAGTCGCCTTACGAATCAGTAAAACCAACTCTTTTTGTATTATCCAATGATGCCAATGATGCTGTCCTGATAAAAATAAATCCTGCAGTCAGTGCCAGCACTGCATTGAGCAAGATTGGCCCTGTTTTCACCAGGTTCAATCCTGACCAGCCCTTCGAATACCGTTTTATAGATAATGAATATGCAAAAAAATTTACGAGTGAGGTCAGGATCGGCAAACTGGCAAGTTTCTTTGCTTTATTAGCTATTGTTATCTCCTGTTTGGGTTTGTTTGGATTGGCCTCATTTGTTGCCGAGCAACGTACAAAAGAAATTGGCGTACGAAAGGTGCTGGGTGCTTCGGTCTTTAATGTTTGGAATTTACTTTCCAGGGATTTTGCTATGCTGGTGATCATTTCATTTTTCATCGCGTCGCCTATTGCCTGGTATTATATGAATAAGTGGTTGCAGGATTACTCTTACCGAATAAATATCGGATGGAATATATTTTTAATTGCAGGTGTTTTGGCGATTGCCATTTCCTTGATCACTGTAAGTTTTCAAGCGATCAGAGCAGCCATGGCCAACCCTGTGAAAAGTTTGAGAACAGAATAGCGAATGGTGAATTGTGAATGGCCATTTTTGCATTCACCACTCACAATTGACAATTGACATAAAAATCAGTTTTATGCTGAAAAATTATTTAAAAACGGCTTTCCGCAATTTATGGAAGAACAAGACTTACAGCTTTTTGAACATTTTCGGATTAGCCGTCGGCATTGCCTGTGCCGGACTCATCTTTTTGTGGCTGGAAGATGAATTGAATTATAACCATAGCAATGCAAAAAAAGATCAGCTTTATCAAATTTTGCAGAACCAGTCGTATGAAGGCAAGACTTATACGTTTGCTTCAACCCCGGGGCTGCTGGCAGAAACAATGAAACAGGAAATTCCTGGCGTTAAAAATACTTGCCGGTTCACATGGCAGGAATATACTTTGTTCGGGCTTGGAGATAAATTAATTTATGAAAGAGGTTATTATGCTGATTCATCCATCTTCAGCATGCTCACGCTTCCTTTTGTGCAGGGGAAAAAAGAAAATGCTTTTCAACAACTTCATTCCCTGGTGATCTCCGAAAAGATGGCCAAAAAATTTTTCCCGGATGATCAAAATATTATTGGTGAAGCTCTGAAAGTAGACAATAAAGAAGAGTACTTGATATCGGGTGTCATTAAGGACCTGCCGGAAAATTCTACGATTCAATTTGATTGGCTGGCGCCTTTTAAAATTTATTTCGATAAAAATGATTGGCTGCTAAACTGGGGAAACAACGGCATACAAACTTTCGCAGAGTTGGAAAATCAGGCTGACGTCGCCCAAGTGAACAAAAAATTATATCTCTATATCAAACGAAAAGATACTTCGGCTCTTGCACGCCCTTTCCTGCTCAGCATGAATGACTGGAGGCTGCGAAGCAAATTTGAAGAAGGTAAACAGGTTGGCGGCAGAATTCAGTATGTAAAAATGTTCACCACCATTGCGTGGATCATTCTGCTAATCGCCTGCATTAATTTTATGAATCTTGCAACCGCCCGTTCTGAAAAAAGGGCAAGGGAAGTTGGAGTAAGAAAAATATTAGGCGCGCAAAAGACTATTCTCGTTGGCCAGTTCATTGGCGAAGCAGTATTCATGTCGTTTGTTTCTGTATTTGTTGGTGTACTATTAATGTATTTGCTTCTGCCATTTTTTAATGTGCTCGTGGCGAAGCATCTCTCAATCGGTTTAGGTAAACCCTTGCATCTATACAGCTTGATCGCTATTGGCCTGGTCTGTGGAATTGTTGCGGGAAGTTATCCTGCTTTCCATCTCTCATCATTCAATCCCATCAGGGTATTCAAGGACCTCAACCTTAAAGGAAATGCTCCGGCGTTGGTGAGAAAAGGTTTGGTGATTTTGCAATTCACTATTTCTATCGTGCTCATCATCGGGACCATTATTATTTATCAGCAGATACAACATATCAAGAACAGGGACCTGGGCTATGATAAGGAAAATTTAATTCAAACTGCCTTGCGTGGTGACATGCAAAAAAATTTCCAGTCTATAAAAAATGATCTTCTTTCGACCGGATATGTAAAAAACGTTGCGATGTCAGATCTGAATATATTGTATATGGGCAGCAACACAAATGATTACCGGTGGGAAGGAAAAGATCCTTCTAAACAAATATTGATAACCCAGGATTATGTAACTCCTGACTATCTCACAACAACTGGTGTAAAGGTGAAAGAAGGAAGGGGTTTTTATGCTGATGGCAAAGACAGCATGGGAGTTATCGTCAATGAAACGTTTGCAAAAATGATCGGCAAAGATGCGGTTGGAAAAATTCTCAGGCGCGATACGTCTGCCACCGGTGGAGTTGATTATACTATAGTAGGCGTGGCAAATGATTTTGTTTACGGAGATATGTATGCTAAACCAGACCCGCTGGTATTTATGTGCTATACTCCCTATTCTAAAAATTTTGGTTACATGTACCTGCGCCTCAAATCGCAGATCAATACCGAAAAAGCAGTAGCAGATATAACAACGATCATAAAAAAGAATAACTCCGGCTATCCATTTGAATACATTTTTGTAGATGATGAATTCAACCTGCAATTCAAAAGTGAAATGCTTATTGGAAAACTTTCCCGCGTTTTTGCTTTGCTTGCTATTATTATTTCCTGCCTGGGATTATTTGGTCTTGCTGCATATACCGCCGAAAGACGCACTAAAGAAATAGGAATTCGTAAAGTACTGGGTGCCTCTGTTACAGGGATCACACGATTATTGTCAAAAGATTTTTTGCGGTTAGTATTTATTTCTGCTGTTGTTGCCTTTCCATTATCGTGGTGGTTCATGCATAAATGGCTGCAGAATTATGCTTATCATGTTTCAATAAGTTGGTGGGTATTTGTCATTGCGGGCTTGTTGGCTTTACTGATTGCCTTAATTACAATCAGTTTTCAATCGATCAGGGCGGCGATTGCAAATCCTGTAAAAAGTTTGAGAACAGAATAAATCTTTTTTATGATAACAAATTATTTAAAACTCGCGACCAGAAACCTTACAAAACGTAAAGGTTACTCGTTCCTGAACATTGCAGGATTAGCGATTGGTATTGCGTGTTGTATTCTGATATTTCAATACGTTGCTTATGAAAGAAGTTTCGATAGTTTTCCGAAAAAGGCAAACCAGATCGTGCGTTTGCGGCTTGATTCCTATCAGCAGGGAAAACTTTCCTGGAAATCTGCTACGGTATATCCAGCGTTCGGTCCCACGATGAAAAAAGATTTTCCGGAAGTGGAAGATTTCTGCCGGCTGCATGATGCTGACCTTCTTCTTTCCAATGATGCAAGGAATATCAAATTTTCGGAACTAAAGGGTTATTATGCAGATCCGGCGTTTCTCCGGATGTTCAATGTGCAACTAATCAAAGGCAATCCTGAAACAGCATTAAATGGACCGGATAAATTGCTGTTATCGGAAAGCATGGCGAAAAAATATTTTGGTAATGAAGAGCCAATGGGCAAACAATTGGTATTGAGAGATCCCAATTATACACGAACATTTGAAATAACGGGGATATTCAAAGAATTTCCATCAAACTCGCATCTTATAGTCAACCATATTGCTTCTTATGCCACTATGCAGAGCATCGCTAATACCAGTTGGAGAGATACAACTAACCTAACAGAAACAAGCTGGGGCTGGTACGACTTCTATACTTACCTGCAGCTGAAACCACATACCGATCTGAAAAAATTTGAAGCAAAGTTTCCGGCATTTTGTAACAAATATATCAATAGCAGTGAGTGGGCAAAAGCAAACAATGTAGTCGCTGAAATTAATATTCTTCCCTTGCGTGATATTCATCTCTATTCAAACTACAACCAGGAAGCGGAAGTAAATGGCAATGGACAATCTGTTTCATTTTTATTTTTGATCGGTTTCTTGATTATAGGGATTGCGTGGATCAATTATATCAATCTTGCCACAGCCAGGTCACTGGAAAGAGCAAGAGAAGTCGGCGTGAGGAAAGTGGCAGGTGCTATACGCCGCAATCTGATCATACAGTTTATGGTTGAGAGTTTTCTGCTTAACCTCGTTGCTTTAC
>WNFX01008584.1_pt1 | contig 16502 bp, 15 predicted proteins | sample 5400111 | NCBI WGS metagenome assembly WNFX01 (sample SAMN13153363, study PRJNA577476) | soil metagenome | isolation source: 40 cm soil or saprolite under grassland replicate 1 | place: USA:California | collected 2016-06-15 | reverse complement strand
CCCGCACCGGCCGGGGCCCTGGACGGCGAGACGCGGTGGCGGCCGGTCCATGCCGTGCCGTTCTCCTCGGCACGCAAGTGGAGCGGGGCGGTCTTCGCGGACGCCGGCCCGGCCAGCGGCGGCTGGGTCCTTGGGGCCCCCGACGTGCTGCTGCCCGCCGGAGATCCCGCCCGCCAGCAGGCCGAAACCAAGGCCGCGGACGGCCTGCGCGTGCTCGTGCTCGGCCGGGCCGATCCGGCCGACGTCAATGAGACCGGCCGTCCCGGCGTGGACCGGCCGCAGGTGGAGGCGGCCACGCTGCTGGTATTGCGGCAGCGGTTGCGCGCCGAGGCGACCCGCACCCTGGCCTACTTCGCCGGGCAGGACGTCGCCGTCAAGGTGATCTCCGGGGACAGCGCGGTGTCGGTGGGCGCCATCGCCAGGCAGCTGGGGATCGGCGGCGCCGATCATCCGGTCGATGCCCGCTCCCTGCCCACCGGGGGCGAGAGCGAGGAAGCAGGCGGGGCCACGCCGCGGGACGGGAACGGGTCCACGGCACGGGACGGGCCCGGCCACGGGCCGCTGCCCCTGGCCGAGCTGCCGGAGCCGGAACTGGCGGCCGTGGCCGACGCGCTGGAGGGCAACTCGGTGTTTGGGCGGGTCAGCCCCCGCCAGAAGCAGATCTTCGTAACCGCGCTCCAGTCCCGCGGTCACACGGTGGCGATGACCGGCGACGGCATCAACGACGTGCTCGCGCTCACCCGCGCGGACCTGGGCGTGGCGATGGGATCGGGCAGCGGGGCCACCCGCGCCGCCGCCAAGATCGTGCTGCTGGACGACAGCTTCGCCACCCTCCCGTACGTGGTGGCGGAGGGCCGGCGGGTGCTCGGCAACATCGAGCGGGTGGCGAGCCTGTTCCTCACCAAGACCGCCTACGCCGTGCTGCTGTCCATCGCGACGGCGGTGGTGGCGCTGGCGGCCGACGAGGGCCTGCAGGGGCTGCGCTTCCCGTTCCTCCCCCGTCACCTGACGCTGATCTCCACGCTGACCATCGGCGTGCCCGCGTTCGTGCTGGCCCTCGCGCCGAGCGCACAGCGGGTCGCACCTGGATTCGTTTCGCGTGTGCTGCGTTTTGCCATCCCGGCGGGCATCGCCTGCGCGGCGGCCACGTTCTCCTCCTACCTCATCGCCCGGCTGACCCCGGGCGGCACGCTGGTCACCGACCGCACCACCGCGGTGATCACCTTGTCCGCCACCGCGCTCTGGGTGCTCGCCCTCGTCGCCCGCCCCTACACCTGGTGGCGGATCGCGCTGGTGGCGGCGATGGCCGCCGGGATGGCGCTCGCCCTGACGATCCCGGTGTCCCGCACGTTCTTCGACCTGCGCGACCCCGGCCTGGCCACCGATCTCATCGCCCTGGCCATCGCGGCCTGCGCCGGGACCGTGCTGACGGTGTTCCTCGCGCTCACGCACCGGCTGCCGGGCGGGAGGGCCTCGGCCGGACACGAGGAGGCGTGAGGGCACGCGGCTGTGCACCGTGGCCAGCCGGGTGCCCTCTGGCCGGCCACTAAGCTGGAACGTATGGCCGATCCCCAGGAGGTTCTCGCGGCGCGGGTGCGGGTGGCGCTCGCCGCCGCGTTCGGCGCGGAGTATGCCGACGCCGACCCCGTCATCCGGCCATCCACGTTCGCGGACTACCAGGCCAACGTGGCCCTGCCGCTGGCCAAACGGCTCGGGCGGGCGCCCCGTGACGTGGCGGCCGAGATCGAGCGCCAGCTCGCCGTTGAGGACGTCTGCAGCAACGTCGAGGTGAGCGGGCCGGGGTTCATCAACTTCACCCTCCGCAACGAGTGGATCGCGCGGCAGGCCGCCGGGCTGCTGGAAGACCCCCGCCTCGGGGTGCCGGTGGCCGACCCGCGGCAGAAGGTCGTGGTCGACTACTCGTCCCCCAACGTCTCCAAGGAGATGCACGTCGGCCACCTGCGCACGACCGTGGTCGGGGACGCGGTGGTGAGGATCCTGGAGTACCAGGGGCATGAGGTGATCCGCGCCAACCACCTGGGCGACTGGGGCACCCAGTTCGGCATGATGATCGAGCACCTGCTGGACGTTGGCGAGGACACCGCGCTCAAGCAGCTTTCGGCCGGCGAGATCAACGCCTTCTACCAGGCGGCGCGGGTCAAGTTCGACGCCGACCCGGCCTTCGCGCAGCGGTCACGGCACCGGGTGGTCCTGCTGCAGGGGGGCGATGAGGAGACCCTCCGCCTGTGGCAGGAGCTCGTCGACGATTCCAAGCACTACTACAACATGATCTACCAGCGGCTGGGGATCACCCTCACCGACGCCGACCTGGCCCCGGAGAGCTTCTACAACTCGATGCTCGCCGACGTCTGCGCCGAGCTCGAGCGCGACGGCATCGCGGTGATCAGCAACGGCGCGCTGTGCGCGTTCCCGCCCGGGTTCACCGGCCGGGACGGCGAACCGCTGCCGATGATCCTGCGCAAGAGCGACGGCGGCTACGGCTACGACACCACCGACCTGGCCGCGATCAGGTACCGGATCAGGGACCTGAGGGCCGGCCGGCTCATCTACGTGGTCGGCGCCGAGCAGTCGCTGCACTTCCGGATGCTGTTCGCCGTCGCCCGGCAGGCCGGCTGGCTGACCGACGGGGTCAGCGCCGAGCACGCGGTCATCGGCCTGGTCAGCGACCCGGGCGGGGGACGGCTGCGGACCCGCACGGGCGAGTCGGTCAAGCTGATCGCGCTGCTCGACGAGGCGGTCGAGCGCGCCGGGCGGGTGATCGCCGACCGGTACGACGACCCGGTGCTGCGCCAGGAGATCGCCGAGGCGGTCGGCATCGGCGCGCTGAAATACGGCGACCTGTCGGTGGCCAGGGACTCTGGTTACGTATTCGACTTCGACCGGATGCTCGCGCTCACCGGGAACACCGGCCCCTACCTTCAGTACGCGACCGCCCGCATCCGCTCGATCTTCCGCAAGGCCGGGCTTGACCCGAACGCGGTCGCCCCCAGCCTGCAGCTGAACGAGGGTGCCGAGCGGGCGCTCGCGCTCGCTGTGCTCGGGCTCGGCCCGGCGGTCGCCGGTGCCGCCCGAGGCGCCGAGCCGCACGTGCTGGCCGCCTTCCTGTTCGGCGTCGCCAGCATCTTCACCACGTTCTACGAGCAGTGCCCGGTGCTGGGCGCCCCCTCGCCCGAGTCGCGTGCCAGCAGGCTCGCGCTCTCTGCCCTGACGCTGCGGATCCTGATCTCCGGGCTCGGCCTGCTCGGGATCCCCGTGCCCGAGCGGATGTAGCCGGGACGCGCCGGGCCCGGGGGGAACACGCAGCGTGCTCCCAGGAAAATCCCAGCTTCGGCCGCCCAATGTCACAGACCCGGCCGGCACCATGGCAGCCATGGATAACTTCAACCGGCCCGCTGGTGGCGATCCCGGCGACCACCAGCCCACCGAGCAGTTCTGGCCCGGCCCTGGCGTGCCGCCGGGCGGTCAGGGCTCCGGCCATGACTACCCCTGGCAGCAGCCGGGACTCCAGGCACATCCCGCCAGCGACCGCCGCCAGCCCCGGCGCTGGGCGGTGGGGATCGCCCTCGCCGCCCTGCTCGCCGGCGGTGGCGTGATCGCCGGGATATCCCTGGCCGGCACCACCCTGTCCCCCGCCCCCGCCGCCGGCACCGGCACCGGCGGGAGCGGCACCGCGGGCAGCGCCGACGGGGGGGCCGCCGCCCAGGGTGGCGGCGCGGCCCCGGCCAGCCAGACGGCCCTGCTCGACGCCACCCTGAACGCGGCCGGCTCGCCGGACGCTGCCGTCACCACCAGCGCGGCAGGCGCCACGGCCCCGGCCGCCGCCGGAACCGGCGCTACGGTGACCGCCCCAGCGGTCCGGCGGTGCGCCCAGCTGGCGAGGACGGCCCGGGCGGCCAGGCTCACCGGGCATCCCCGGCTGTCGGGGGCGGCCCGGGCGGCCAGGGCGCGCTGCCGCTTCATCCGCCACCGGATCGTCCGTTTCTTCCTCCTGCGCGGGGTGGACGGCCAGTTCTCCTTCCGGGCCGCCGACGGGAGCGTCCGCACGCTCGCCTACGTGCGCGGCGTGATCGAGTCGGTGAACAACGGCACCTCCATCGTGGTCCAGGCGGCCGACGGCAGCAGCTGGGCCTGGCAGCTGGTCAGCACCACGGTCGTGAGGGACGGGACCGGCAAGATCAGCGAGTCCTCGCTCGCCGCTGGCGAGCAGGTCTGGGTCGGCGGGCCGGTGGTCAGCGGGGTGAAGGACGCCAGGCTCATCTTCGTCCGGCCGCCCAGTGGGTAACCAGGGCGCCTGCCTGTCCGCCTCCCGCGGCCCCGGCCGCGGGAGGCGGTAGCCTGGGCTGCCCCCGTTCGGCATGATCGGCGGTGCGATGCCCAGCACGGGCCAGGCCGCAGAATGCGCCACGGTGATGACAGACAACGACCGGATCCCGCAGGTGCTCGTCGTCGACGACGAGCCGAACATCCGTGAGCTGGTGCAGGTCGCGCTGAAGTTCCACGGCTGCGCGGTGAGCACGGCGGCCGGCGGGATGGACGCGATCCGGCAGGCCGAAGCGCTGCGGCCCGACCTGATCGTGCTCGACGTGGTGATGCCCGACCTCGACGGGTTCGAGGTGTGCCGCCGGCTGCGCGCCATGGGCAACGAGGTCCCGGTCATCTTCCTGACCGCCCGGGACACCTCCTCCGACACCGTCACCGGGCTGGCGCTCGGCGGCGACGACTATGTCACCAAGCCGTTCTCGGTCGAGGCGCTGGTGGCCCGGGTCCGGGCGGTGCTGCGCCGCGCGTCGCGGTCCGGCGCCACCGGGGACACCCGGGCCGACACCTCGCTCCGGGCCGGGGACCTGGAGCTGGATGAGTCCCGCTGGACCGTGCACCGGGCGGGCGTGCCGCTGGAGCTGTCGCCCACCGAGTTCCGGCTGCTCGCCTACCTCATGCGGCACCAGGGACGGGTGCTCACCCGCGCCCAGCTGCTGGAGAGCGTGTGGGGCTGGGACTACGCCGGGCAGTCGCAGATCGTCGAGACCTACGTCAGCTACCTGCGCCGCAAGCTCGACCCGCTCGGCCCGCCGCTGATCCACACCCAGCGCGGCGTGGGATACACCCTGCGGGCGGAGGAGGGACAGCGGGTGGAGCAGGGCCAGGGCGGCCCGGGCCACCTTCCCGCCGGGCCGGCTGGCCCGCCCTGATGAGCGGCTCGGGGCGGCTGTCGCTGCGCTCCCGCCTGCTGGTTCTGCTCATCGCCGTTACCGCCGCGTTCCTGCTGATCATGGGCGGCGTCACCACCCTGGTGCTGACCCGCCGGCTGACCGGGCAGTTCAACGCCGACCTGGTGGCCGCGGCGGCGCGCAGCCCGCTAACGCTGGCCGGCAACGCCAACGGCTATCTGGCCGCCGCGATCTCCCGCCGCACCGGGGAGATCACCCTGCTCACCCCGGGCCGCGGCGGCGACGAGCTGCTGCAGACGCTCAGCCAGATGAGCCGGGCCCAGTTCGCCCAGCACCGGGCCGGCCAGCCGTTCACCCTGGTGCTGCCCGACGGGACGAGGCTGCGGGCGGTGGAGCGGCTGGTACGCGCCGGCCAGGTGGACGCGGCCTCCCTCCCGCCGGGCGTGGCCCTGCTGGTGGTCGCCCGGCCGGTCACGGCGGTGAGCAGGCAGGTGGGCGGCGTGGTCGTGGCCGAGCTGATCACCGGCGGGGTGCTGATCCTGCTGCTGGTGATCGGGGGGCGATGGCTCATCGGCCGGGGGCTGGCGCCGCTCGGCCAGATGGCCGGCACCGCGCACCGGATCACCACCCAGGGCGACCTCACCGCACGCATGCCCGACGCCGACGAGAGCACCGAGGTGGGCCGGCTGGGCTGGGCCATCAACACCATGCTGGACCGGATCCAGCACGCCTTCGGCGCCCGGCTGCAGTCCGAGCAGAAGGTCCGACAGTTCGCGGCGGACGCCTCGCACGAGCTGCGCACCCCGCTGACGACCATCCGCGGCTACGCCGAGCTGTACCGGCAGGGGGCGCTGGGGCCGGAGCAGCTGCCGGACGCGATGCGCCGGATCGAGCAGGAGGCGCAGCGCATGAGCACGCTCGTGGCCGAACTGCTGGAGCTGGCCCGGCTGGACCGTACCTCCTCCCTCGACCTGGCCGAGGCCGACCTGACGGCGGTGGTGCGGGACGCGGTCGCCGACGCGCTCGCGGTCGAGCCGGCCCGGCCGGTCCAGGCGGAAGCCCCGGCCGGGCTCATCGCCGTGGTCGACGAGGCGCGGATCCGGCAGGTGCTCGCGAACCTGCTGGCCAACGTGCGCGAGCACACCCCCGCCCAGACGCCGGTGGCGGTCCGGCTGGCACCGATCCGGGGCGGGGTGGTGCTGGAGGTGGCCGACGCGGGCCCGGGCATGCCGCCGCAGGACGCGGCCCGCGCCTTCGACCGCTTCCACCGCGGCGGGGACCGCGCCGACGCCGGGGCGGGCGCCGGGCTGAACGGCTCCGGCGGCGGGGGCAGCGGGCTGGGGCTGTCCATCGTGCAGGCCATCGCCGTTGCCCACGGCGGCCAGGCCACCCTGGAGTCGTGGCCCGGCCAGGGCACCCGGGTACGCGTCTGGCTCCCCACGGTCACCCACGCGTAGCACCCCCGTTCCCATCACCGCTGCCCGCTCCGCCGGGGGCGAGCTCAGGGCCGCTCCTTACGAAACGAGACCGGGGTGGCCCGGCTGCCGGGCTGGCAACTGGGTAGCGATTCCGTCGAGGAGAAAGCCAAGCCCGAGGTCGAACCGCTCGTCGGCCGAGGGACCGGCGGGGCGCGCGAGCCAGCTCGTCAGGAGCGGGTACCGGCCGCTGGCGGCAGCCAGGTCGTGGACGGCCGCCATCGCGGTCTCCAGGCCCGCCTCGTCGTCCAGCCCATGCCGCTGGCTCATCCGGGCCTCCTCCGCTTCCTGCCGCCCGCTGCCGAAGATGTGCCTGTCGATGAGGGCGGCGTAGGTCATGGCCGCGGCCGTGCTCGCGCCCTGCGCGGTCAGCACCTGCAGCATGAACTCCAGCCGCTGCATCCGTACCGGTACAGCGCCATGGCCGTGTACGGGCCCAGCCGGGCGGCGACCGCCTTCATGGTCAGTGCGCCCGGCCCGGCCTCGTCGGCCAGGGCGATCGCGGCGGCCACGATCTCCTCCCGGCCCAGCGACCGCTGCCGGGGCGGCGGCGGCGGTTGGACCCAGATCAGCGGGGCAGCAGCTCCGGCAGGTTTGCGCATAAGCTGAGTATACGTTATAAACATTGGATATACGATATAAACTCAACTCGGAGGGGGCGGCAACGGTGAAACCTCGCATCACCGTGACCAGCGCCTTCGACCCGCCTGGGATCCGGCCGGGCGTCGTGCGCGGCATCAGCTACGGCCTGTTCGGCAAGCCCGGGGAGTTCGTCCCGCAGGCCCGCGCCCTGGGGGCCGAGCTGATACGGGCGTACCTGTACTGGGGGCAGGTGGAGCCGGAGCCCGGCTGCTACCGGTGGGAGGCGGTGGATGCCCTGCTGGGCCAGTTGACCGGCGATGAGGAGGTCTGGATCACGCTGTGCTCGGCCTCACCGTGGGGCACCCGGGTGCCCACCGACTTCCAGCCCCAGTCACCAGCCCACGACCAAGACGCGTACGGAGCATTCGTGCGCCAAGTGGTGCGCCGCTGCGCGGGACGGGTGCACTACTGGCAGTGCAACAACGAGCCGAGCAACACGGATCTGCTCTGGGCCGGCACCGCGCCCGAATACGTCGAGCAGCTGAAGGCCTTCTACCGCGCGGTCAAGGACGCCGACCCGGCCGCGGCGGTCGTCCTCGGCGGCTGCGGCTATGACGTGTTCAGCAGCAAGCCCGGCAGTGCGCCGCGCCAATTCTTCGACCACCTCGCCTACGCGGGCCGGGGCGCCTTCGACCTGTTCAGCGTGCACCTGTACGGCGACCCCGCCAGCGTGCCGCACTACCTGGACACCGCCCGGCAGTTCATGCGGGCACACGGGTACCTGAAACCGGTGATCGTTGGTGAGCACGCCGGCCCGCAGCCGTTCGAGTTCCCCGACGCCATGGCGGTCATGCAGCAGGTGTTCACCGCCGCGTTCACCGAGCCGCCGCCGCAGAGCACCGGCGAGCTGGCGGCGCAGGCGGGCCAGGACACCCCCGAACGGCGGGCCATGTCCGCCCTCTACGCCCAGATGGACGACCTCCCGCCCACGCTGCAGATGTTCCTGGCCGGCTGCCCGGCCGAACTGGAGGCCAAGCGGAACCGCATCAGCTGCCGCCAGCTGGTGATGCGCACCCTGCTCGCCCTGGCCGACGGCGTCCACCGGACCGCGTACTGGAATCTCGCACCCGAGTACCCGGGCCCCGTCGACGACCGCCAGATGATGTACCTGCTGATCGGCAAGCTCCCCCTGCTGGGATACGAGGGCGACAGCCTCGACCACCGCCACCCCGCCGCCGACGCCTTCGCCCTCCTCGCCGGGCAGCTCGCCGGCGCACGTACGGTGACCCGCGCCGGGACCGGCGACCGGCCCACGCTCCACGCGTTCGAGGTCGACCGCGCCGGGCGCGGGCCCCTGCTCGTGCTCTGGGACGACCGCAACACCTTCGGCGGCGAGGACGAACCGCCGGTCACCATCACCTGGCCGTGGTCTGCCACCACCGCCACCATCACCGACGTGTTCGGCCAGGCCCAGACAACCCAGGGCCAGGATGGCCAAATACGCCTGCCGGTGTCCGTCACCCCTGTCTTCGTCACCGAACCACCCCGCGCGGCCGCGTCATGAAACCCCTGTTGCCCGGCCCCCAGTCTCGCCCGCGGCGCCGCCCAACCGGGCCTGAAGCCCTCCGGGTGCAGATCGGCGGCGCCACTGGCCGCAGAGCCCCGGCCCCGGCACGCAGGCATCATGCGCCGCCGGTCCGCGTCGCCGAGACTTCCCCGCCGCGTGGCTGGACAATGGTGTGGGCCGGTGCTCAGCGCACAGCCCGGCCGTGAGGAGGGTCTGACATGAGTGAGCGCGCACCGACGCCGGGCAGCCCCGGCGATGAGCCGAACGACGAGTCAGGCGAGCTGGACGACGCCCGCGAAGCTGCCCTGATGCGGGAGGTGCTCCGCGAGCAGGAGCAGCACCGGGAAGGCGGCGTCGAGCCAGGGCTCGACGACCCGGACGCCCAAACCGGGTCCAACGCCTAACCCGCGCCGCTGGCCAGGCATGGATGTAAGTTCGGTGCCCTTCTAATCGGCGCTGGAGTATGCCTGTCACACGGGTGAGGCTGTCGCCTGGCACCAGGCGCGGCCACCGCGGGGGTGGGGCGGGCGGGACGGGCCACCCCCCCTCTGCGGTTTGGTTCCGCGTGGTTGCTCCCTGACGCCGGCGGCGTAGCGGAGCGCGCGGGCCGGGCTGAGGAGCTGGCGATGGTGGTCAGCCAGGTCGTCAGGTGTGCCGGGTGCGGGTCATGCGGCTGGCTGCTCGCGCTACTCGCCGCCGAATTTCTTGATTTCCTCGAATTCGGCTTCGGTCAGGTCGCGTGGCACGTCGTCCTTGGCGACTTTGGCGCTTTGCACGTGGTGGCGGATGTCGTCGACGATCTCGGGGTTGGCCAGGGTGGTGACGTCGCCGACGTCGGCGAAGTTGGAGATTGACGCGATGACCCGTCGCATGATCTTGCCCGATCTGGTCTTGGGCATGTCCAGGACGATCCACACGTTCTTCGGCCGGGCGATTTTGCCAATCTCGGTCTCGATCGCTTTGCTGACCTTGTCTTCCATTTCCGGGCCTGGTTTGAAGCCGGGTTTGAGTGAGACGTAGATCTCTACGACGCGGCCGCGGATGTCGTCGATGACCGGGACCGCGGCCGCCTCGGCGACTTCGGGTACGGTCAGCGCGGCGGACTCGATTTCCTTGGTGCCGAGCCGGTGCCCGGCCACATTGATCACGTCATCGACCCGGCCGAGGATCCGGAAGTAACCGTCGGCGGCCTGGACCGCGCCGTCGCCGGCGAAATACGGCCAGTCGTGCCAGTCTTTGCTGCCGGGGTTGGTGTTGTATTTCGCGTAGTAGGTGTCGACGAACCGTTCTGGCTGGCCCCAGATGGTCTGGAAGATGCCGGGCCAGGGGTTGCGGATGCAGATGTTGCCTGCCGTGCCGCTTCCGGCCGGGATCTGGTTGCCGTCCTCGTCGTAGATGACCGGGTAAACGCCGAGGACGCCGGGCCCGCAGCTGCCGGGTTTCATTGGCTGCAGCGCAGGCAGGGTGCTGCCGAGGAAGCCGCCGTTCTCGGTTTGCCACCAGGTGTCGACGATGGCCGCTTCGCCCTTGCCGACCTCGGAGTGGTACCAGCGCCAGACCTCCGGCTCGATCGGCTCGCCGACCGTAGTCATGTGCTTGAAGTGATAGCCGTACTTCTTCGGCTCCTCCGGGCCGACCTTGCGTAGCATCCGGATCGCCGTTGGGGAGGTGTGGAAGATGTTCACCCCGAGCTTTTCGGCGATCCGCCAGGGCCGGCCGCCGTCGGGATAGTTGGGCACACCCTCGTAGATCACCGTCGTGGTGCCCAGCGTCAGCGGGCCGTAGACGATGTAGGAATGGCCGGTGATCCAGCCGATGTCGGCCATGCACCAGTAAACGTCGTCGGGGTGGATGTCCTGGTAGTACTTCGACGTCCCGGCCACATAGGCCAGGTAGCCGCCGGTTGAGTGCTGGCAGCCCTTGGGGCGGCCGGTAGTGCCGGAGGTGTACATCAGGAACAGCGGCGCCTCAGCCGGCATTGACACCGGCTCCACCAGATGGCCGCGGTAGCGCGCGAGCAGCTCATCGACGAAGACATCGCGGCCCTCGATCATCGGGGTCTGTGAGGCGTACTGGCCGGAGTGGCGCCGCCAGATGAGAACTTTGTCCACCTCCTGGCCCTCCTGCCGGGCCGCCGCGACCGCCTCGTCGGCCTTGACCTTGTGGTCGGCGAGCTGGCCGGCGCGGTAGTAGCCGTCCATAGTGATCAGGATCCGGCTGCCGGAGTCGGCGATCCGGTGCCCGCAGGCGGTGCCGCTGAACCCGCCGAACACCTGCGAGTGAATGACGCCGAGCCGGGCGCAGGCCAGCATGGTGACCGGAAGCTCGGGCACCATCGGCATGTGCAGCGTCACCCGGTCGCCACTCTTCAGGCCCAGCGAGTCGCGCAGCACCGCCGCGAACTCGTTCACCTGCTGGTGCAGCTCCGCATAGCTGATCTCGGCGTGCCCGTCGGATTCCGGCTCCGGCACGAAGATGATCGCGGTCTTGTCCGGGCTGGCCGCTGCGTGCCGGTCCACGCAGTTGTACGAGGCGTTCAGCTTGCCGCCCACGAACCACTTCCAGAACGGCGGATTGTTGGTGTCCAGCGTCGTATGCCACGGGGCATCCCAGGTCAGCAGGTCCGCGTACTCCGTGAAACAGCCGGGGAATTTGTCCTCGGTGAACCGCTCGAGGATGGCCGGGTCGGCAGCGTTGGCCTGCTCGACGAACCCCGGCGGCGGGTAATAATAGTCCTCCTCACGCCAGTGCACGGCGATCTGCGCCTCAGAGACTTGCGTCTCCGAACCCTGTGCCCCAGAGCCCTGCTGCTCAGAACCTGGTGGCTCCTGGCTCGCTGCCATTGCCTGTCCTCTCGCTGGCAGTAACTATCGGAGAACGCAGGGCAGGCCTGCCTAAGCGTCCTTGAGCAAGCCGGCGCACACGCCGAACTCGTGCAGCTCGGCGCAGACCGCCGCCTGGCGGGTGAACGCCGCTGTGTCGCCCCGGTTCAGCGAATCCCAGCACAGGCCCTCTGCCAGTGCCAGCGCGCGCACGGTCACCGACGCCAGCGCCGGGACCGGCTCGGTCTCGGCCGCGTGCCGCAGCGACCACGCGTCACGCCCGGCCGCCTCGGTCATGGTCACCGCCTGCACGTGCTCAAGCAGGACCGACAACTCCCCCGCCACATACTGCTGCGTCATTCCCATCGCCACCCCGCTGACCCGTCCCGCTATATCCCGCGGATGGGGCGCGGACCGGTGGCAGTGCCGGGGCGGGTGCGGACCACGATGTAGCCGGCCAGGCTGGCCAGCCCGTGGCAGTGACGCATGTCGTAACACCCACTCACCGGCCCATCCACCCCCGGTATCCCTCCGCCAGCTAATTGCTAACATTAGCAATTGCGAAGTTGGTTGACCATGGGCCAGCGCGGGCTGGCTGGCCGCTTGGCCGACGGCAAGAGTGTGGATGGTGTCGGCAGCCAGGTCAGCGGCCAAGGCGAAGAGCGTCAGCGTGGAACCTTGGCTCGGCTGCCCACATACGGGTTCAGGGGTCAGCCACCGGCACGGGCTCGCAGCTGCGCGGGTGTCAGCTAGCGGCGGCGCGCAGGTCCTGGAGCATCTCGGCCTGCCCGGATAGGACTCCGGTGAGGATCTGCCGTGCGACGGCCAGCAGCTCGGCCACCTGCGGGCTGGTCAGCGAATAGTAGACGGCGGAGCCTTCCTTGCGGGAGGTGACCAGGTTCGCCCGGCGCAGCACCGCCAGCTGCTGCGACAGGTGCGCAGGCTCGATGCCGACCTGCGGGAGCATCTCGGCCACCGCATGATCGCGCTGGCTGAGCAGCTCCAGTATCCGTATCCGGGCGGGATGGCCCAGCGTCTTGAAGAACTCCGCCTTCAGCTGGTAAAGCGGCGCACTCACCCCGGCAGCCTCCCTCGCCTGGCCATCACGCCATACAACCATGATGCCCGGGAACGATGCCAGCCTGGTCATCAAACTTCGCAATTGCTAATGTTGGCAATCGACTAGCGGAGGGAGGCGGTGTGGAGGGGCCGGGTGAGCGGTCCTACGACATGCGTCACTGCCACGGGCTGACCGGCATCGCCGGCTACATCGTGGTCTGCACCCGCGCCTGCGCTGCCACCGATGACAGCGCCGCCGGAGCCCGCACCGACCTGGCCTTCCTGGCAGGCGCCGGGGAGTATCAGCGCGCCCGCGAGCAGGTGCGCAGGCTTTCCACCGCGCCCGGCGCGCACCATGGCACCGGGGATGAGTTCGACGTGGACGTCGTATACACCGACGGCTGCCGTATGCCCTGGTAGCAGCACCCGGACCGCGCATGCTCCGCGCCCAGCCAACGCGCTCTGCCGGCGGGCAGGCTGATCAGCCACGCCGCCGGCTGCCACCGGCTCACCCCGCTCGGCGGCGGCCGGCTCGCCGCCGAAGTCGAGCGGCTGCGCCCAAAACGTGGCCGTCGCCGCGAAGCGGCTCAAACTGCGGCACCGGGCGTCGTCAGCCGGCGGACGGCTTCTCGGCCGCGGGCTCCTCGGCCGGGCTGGGCAAGTGCTCGAACAGGTAGTAGATGGCCAGCGCGCCGAAGATGATCAGCCCGGCGACCGGCGACCAGAACGCCGCGATCAGGGTTCCCGCCGCGTAGACGGCGCCGCCCAGGGTGAAGCCGGGCACCGACTGGCGCAGCGCGCCCTGCGGCACCACCGCCCCGAGCGAGGGCGCGTGGGTGACCACGTACACCCAGAGGGCGGCGAACCCGGCGGAGATCGCGATCATGACCAGGCCGTAGGTCACCGTGGCCACGGTCCCGCCGGCGTCGCGCAGATGCTCGGCCACCAGGGTGGTCGGGAACGGGATCACCACGATGCCCATGAGCAGCAGGAGATTGAGCACCAGCAATGGCCGGTCCACCCGTTTGACGTGGCCCAGGATCGTGTGGTGGTTCATCCACATGATCCCGATCGTGAGGAAGCTGACCACGTAGGCGAAGTAGTGCGGCCAGGCGTGCAGCAGCTGGTCGAGGAGCGGGCCCTCCCCCGACACCCGCAGGTCAAGCACGAGCAGGGTGACCGCGATCGCGAACACCCCGTCGCTGAACGCCTCCACCCGGCCGCTGTCCATGCCCGTCAGCCGCCCCCGCCCGGTCAGCCGTCGGCCGGCGGGACGGGCCCGGCGGGCGGGGCGGGCTCCGCAGCCGAGGTCGGCTCCGCAGGCGAGGTCGGCTCCGCAGGCGAGGTCGGCTCCGCAGGCGAGGTCGGCTCCGCGGCCGGGACGGGCCCGGCGGGCGGGGCGGCCGGGACCACCGACCTGGCCAGCAGGGTCGCCACGTCCACGATCTCCAGCGACTCGCTGGCCTCGCCGGAGCTCTTCTTGGCGCTGATCGCGTCGCCGAGCATGACCAGGCAGTACGGGCAGGCGGTGGAGATGGTGTCCGGGCCGGTGCCCAGCGCCTCCTCGATCCGCTCGATGTTGATCCGCTTGCCGATCCGCTCCTCCATCCACATCCGGGCGCCGCCCGCCCCGCAGCAGAACCCGCGCTCCTTGCAGCGGTGCATCTCCTGCGGCCGGACCCCCGGCACCTGCTCCAGGATCTCCCGCGGCGGGGAGAACACCTTGTTGTGCCGGCCGAGGAAGCAGGGATCGTGATAGGTGATCTTCTCCTCGACCGGGGTGACCGGGGCGAGCTTGCCCTCGGCGACCAGCCGGGACAGCAGCTGGGTGTGGTGGATGACCTGGTAGTTCCCGCCGAGCTGCGGGTACTCGTTCGCGAGCGCGTTGAAGCAGTGCGGGCAGCTCGCGACGATCGTCCGCGGGGCGGCCTCGTTGAGCGTCTCGACGTTCTGCTGGGCGAGCATGGAGAACACGAACTCGTTGCCCATCCGCCGGGCCGGGTCGCCGGTGCAGGTCTCGGCCGGCCCGAGCACGGCGAACTTCACGCCCGCCGTGTGCAGCAGCGTGGCGATCGCCTTGGTGGTCTTGCGGGCCCGGTCCTCCAGCGCCCCGGCGCAGCCGACCCAGAACAGGTACTCGACGTCATCGGGGATCTTCCCGTCGGCGACCGTCACCTCGAAGTCCAGCTCGGAGATCCACTCCGCCCGCCGCGCCTCGCCCATCCCCCACGGGTCGCCCTTGTTCTCCAGGTTCTTCAGCATCCCCGCGGCCTCGATGGGGAAGGCCGACTCGATCAGCACCTGGTAGCGCCGCATATCGCCGATGTGGTCGATGTGCTCGATGTCGACCGGGCATTCCTGCACGCAGGCACCGCAGTTGGTGCACGACCAGATCACATCGGGGTCGATCACGCCGTTGGCAGCGGTGTCACCGACCAGCGGTCGTTCTGCTTCCTTCTTGATGTGATCGGGAAGTGAGTCCCTTTCCTCGTCCGTGGCCGCGAGCAGGTAGGGAGCCTTGGCGAGCGCGTGATCGCGCAGGTCGAGGATCACCATCTTGGGCGACAGCGGCTTGCCGGTGACCCAGGCCGGGCACTGCGACTGGCACCGCCCGCACTCGGTGCAGGTGCCCATGTCGAGGAAGCCCTTCCAGGTGAAGTCCTCGATCTTGCCGCGGCCGAAGACGTCGGTGTCCGGGTCCGCCTCCTCGAAGTCGAGCACCTTGCCGTTGCTCCGCATCGGCTGCAGCGCGCCGAGACCGTTCGGTCGGCGGGAGTAGAGCACATTCACCGGGGCCAGGACGATGTGCAGGTGCTTGGAGTAGGTGATGAACACCAGGAAGCCAAGGATGACCGCGAGCTGGGCGAGGGTGAACACCGTCTCCAGCACGCTGTTCACGCCCGTTCCCAGCGGCGCGAGCCAGTGGCCGACGATCTGCGACGCGAACGCGCCGTGGGCGTAGGGGAAGTGGCCGGTGTTGATCTGCGCGCCCCGGTAGAGGAGCAGGGTGGCGATCACCAGGAAGATCCCCAGCAGAACGAGCCACGCGGCGCCGGTGTGCGATCCCGAGAACCGGGAGTCGCGGCCCTCCCGTTTGGGGTCGCTGCGCAGCCGGATGACCGCGAAGGTGATGATGCCGGCCAGCACCCCGACCGCGAACAGGTCCTCGACGAAGCCGGTCACCGGCCAGTGGCCGATGCCCGGGATGGCGAAGGTCGGGCTGAACAGGGCGCCGTAGGCCTCCAGGATCGTCAGCAGCAAGACGATGAAGCCCCAGAACGTCAGCGCGTGGGCGATGCCCGGCACCGTCCACTGGAGCAGCTTGCGCTGGCCGATCACCTCGGTGGCCTCGACGCTGGCATCCCGGCCCGGGTGGCCGCGGACGGCGGCGACGCGCTCGGGCGCGGGCTGGCCGGTGCGGGCCACCCGGTACAGCCACCACAGCCGGCGCCCCGCGATGGCGAACGCGACCACGGTGAGGGCCAGCCCGATGATGATGCGCACAGCCACTCCGGCCTCCTCATCTGGCGCCAGGCAGGATCTTGCGACGGTGCCGGGCTGATCCGGCGGCGCCGGCTGCCAGCGTACGCCGCCGCGGCGTTCCGCAGTGATCACAGGGGCCGCCCGGCCCGCTCGCGGGTCGCCGTCCGGGCCGTTCGGCGGCCGCCGGCCGGACCTTCCTGGCTGCGGGAATGTATCGTCGCGCAGGGAAGTTGAGCCGATATGACTCAAGTGATTTGCACGGGGCACGCTGCCCTGGCAGGCTTGCGTCGTCAAGACTCAACTTAGAACCACGATTGGATTAGGG